>ERZ773193.3824-NODE-3824-length-13068-cov-3.939138_pt1 | contig 13068 bp, 10 predicted proteins | sample MGYA00511110_ERZ773193 | MGnify/ENA primary metagenome ERZ773193 (study PRJEB29015, sample SAMEA2737784) | human gut metagenome | biome: human gut; feature: human-associated habitat; material: faeces | place: China | collected 2012 ...
ACGACCATGAGCATGGCGATGACTGCACCTGTGGCTGCCACGATCATGACCATGACCATCATCATCACCATCATGCAGACGAAGTGTTCTCCAGCTGGGGTCAGGAGACTCCGCACAAATACAGCGAGGAGCAGCTGCGTGACATCCTGAAGAAACTTTCCGATGGTGACGAATATGGCATCATTCTGCGTGCAAAGGGCATTGTTGCCGGAGCAGATGGCAAGTGGATTCACTTTGACTATGTACCGGGTACACCAGATGTTCGGACAGGCAGTGCTTCCACCACCGGCAGACTCTGCGTCATTGGTTCTCACATTCAGGAAGATGCACTGGCTGCACTGTTCCGCACCTGCTAAGCAAAGGAGGCACATACATGCCAGCAAGAAAACAGCCGGAAGATGTTCCGGTTTACCTGTTTACTGGTTTTCTGGAGGGCGGCAAGACCAAATTCATTCAGGAAACCATGGAAGACCCTCGGTTCAATAAGGGTGAACGCACATTGCTGCTGCTCTGCGAAGAGGGCGAAGAAGAATATGATATTTCCACCTATCCGGCAAAGAATGTTTATCAGGAAGTCATTGAAGATGAATCTGAACTGAATCCGGAGCATCTGACCGAACTGCTGGAAAAACATCAGGCAGAACGGGTGGTTCTGGAATACAACGGGATGTGGCAGCTGAAGTTCTTGTTTGAACACATTCCGGACAACTGGACGGTGTATCAGGAGATGTGCTTTGTCGATGCCACAACCTTTATGAACTACAACGCCAATATGCGGAGTTTGGTTGTAGATAAGCTGAACACCTGTGAACTGGTCGTATTCAATCGCTTTACCAAGGACATGGACAAGATGGAATTTCATAAGATTGTTCGGGCAGTCAGCCGGAGAACGGATATTGCCTATGAATATACCGATGGCAAAGTAGAATATGACCAAATCGAAGACCCGCTGCCGTTTGACATCAATGCACCAGTGATTCAGATTGATGATCGGGACTATGCAATTTGGTATCGGGATTTGATGGAAGATATGAACAAATATGAGGGTAAAACCGTCAAGTTCCGTGGAATCGTTGCAGTAGACAAGAAATTCCCGAAGGGAACATTTGCCGTTGGCCGTCATGTTATGACCTGCTGTGTGGAGGACATCACCTATCAATGTGTAGTTGCAGAGTGGAGCAATGCATTTGCTCTGAGCAATCGCCAGTGGGTGAATATTACTGCCTCGATTCATATTACCCGGCATAAGCTGTATCGTGGAAAAGGCCCTGTGCTGACTGTTAAGGAAGTTGCAGTAACTTCCAAACCGGAGCAGGAAGTAGCCACTTTCTATTGATGCGGAACAAATCAAAAACGCAAAAACAAAATAATATTTCCGAACAGAAAGGATTTTTTGAGATGCTGCAACCAATTGATTCGCAGCGGTATCTTCGGCAAATGACATTATCTGGTTTCGGGGAAGCTGGACAGGCTGCTTTGCAGGCAGCCCGTGTGCTGCTCATTGGTGTGGGCGGACTGGGCTGTCCGGCAGCTCTCTATCTGGCTGCTGCCGGTGTAGGAACAATTGGGCTGATGGACGGCGATACGGTCAGCCTGTTGAACCTGCACCGGCAGATTCTTTATACCGATTCTGAAATTGGTATGCCGAAAGTGACCTGTGCAGCCAACGCCCTGTACCGCTGTAACTCCAGCGTAATCATACAGACCTATCCAGTGATGGCAGATGCGGAAAACCTGCCGGAGCTTGTCCGGCAATATGATATTGTTTTGGACTGTACCGACCATTTGCCGACCAAGTTTCTCATCAATGATGTTTGCGTTGCAGAACGGGTCGCCTATGTGCATGGTGGGATTCTTGCCTATCAGGGGCAGATTTTTACCTATGTTCCTGAGGAAACGTGTCCGTGTTATCGCTGTCTTTTTGAAGCACCGCCGGAAGAAGGGGCTGTTCCGACTTGTAAAGAAGTGGGTGTTTTGGGAGCGGTTGCCGGTGTCATTGGCAACTTGCAAGCACTGGAGGCGATTCGCTACCTGACCCATATTGGAGAACTGTTGACTGGCAGGCTGTTGAGTTTTGACTTTGCAACAATGAAAACCAGAACGGTTTCTTTTCCCAAAAATCCACATTGTATCGGTTGCGGTACAACGGAAAGGAGTTGAAACAAGTTTGTCTTATCGTGCTGTTTTGTGGGATTTGGATGGAACATTGACAGATTCTCAAGAGGGGATTTTCCGCTGCACGCAATATGCCTTGAAAGCCTGCGGCATAGAAGAATCCGACCCACAAAAATTGATTCGGTTTATTGGCCCGCCGTTGGCATATTCATTTGCTACGTTTTATCAGATGCAAGAACCAATGGTTTCCTTTGCCGTTGAGAAATATCGAGAACGCTATGGAACAGTTGGCTGGAAAGAGAATCGGCTTTATCCAGGAATTGCAGAATGTCTGAAAGCGTTGAAAGCAGCAGGCTATCAAGTTGCGATGGCAACGGCAAAGCCGGAATTTTATGCGAAAAAGATTGTTGCATTTTTTGAACTGACACCGTATTTTGATGCAGTTATAGGCAGTTCCATGGAACATTCCGATGCATCCAAAGCGTATCTGATGCAACGAGCTATGCAACAGTTGCACATTCCAGAAGCACAGAAAGAGCAGGTCGTGATGATTGGCGACCGTAAATTTGATGCAGAGGGTGCAGCTGCCTGCGGACTGCCGTTTATTGGTGTTCATTATGGATATGCACCAGCTGGGGAATTGGAATCATATCCATCGGTTTATCTGGCAGATACGGTTTCGGATTTGAAAACATTTTTGCTGGAACACGCTGCAAGCTAATCTATAAGCAATCACCGCACAACCAAAGGCTGTGCGGTGATTTTCATTTGCAGATAGTATTTTCTTAAACCGTTCCGATTTTATTGATGGTGAGTGTTGCACGATTTAAGATGACATCCGTTCCATCTGAAAGAATTTGGAGGACTTCAGGTGCAGCGGTTACGGTAAATGGAATGTTCCACGCAAGTGTATTGCTCTGTTCTGCGGTCGTCATAGTGGTGCTGCTTGTTTCAAGAATGGTTGTTCCCTGTTCAAGAGAAAGGGAAATCGTCAACGGCAGGGTAGCAGTTCCGGTTGGAGAAACTTCCGCTGTAAAAGCAGCCTGATAAATGCCAGGAGTTTCCACTGTAATTTGATTGCTGCCAGCAGCATGTGTCAAATCTGTTCCAGATTGAAGCAGATTAACCGCAAAGGAAACGGGTGTATTTTCAGTCAATGCCTGCTCTGTGGTATCTTGTACCGCCAGAACACTTGGTCTTGATTCAGCAGCAGAAGCCCCAGTCGCCCCGGCAGGAATGACAAAGTTCAACACAGCATTGCTGTCCGTTCCGGTGTTGGTAACGCTCGCATTTGTTCCCGGTGCACCTGTGGTGGTCGTTCCGACTTGCACGGTGGCAGCAGTTCCGGCAACTCCGGCTGCTCCTGTCGCTCCGGCAGGAATAACGAAGTTCAACACAGCATTGCTGTCCGTTCCAGTGTTGGTAACGCTGGCATTTGTTCCGGGTGTACCTGTGGTGGTCGTTCCGACTTGAATAGTGGCAGCTGTGCCATCCGCACCAGTTGCACCATTTGCTCCCGTTGCCCCTGTCGCTCCGGCAGGAATGACGAAGTTTAATACAGCGTTGCTTTCCGTTCCGGTGTTGGTAACGCTCGCATTTGTTCCCGGTGCACCTGTGGTAGTCGTTCCAACTTGAACAGTGGCAGCCATACCAGTTGCACCGGTTGCCCCCGTTGCACCAACCGCTCCCGTTACACCCGGTGGCCCTTGAAAACAACACGTTGGCATTGGCGGCGGCGGTGGACAGCAGCCACAGTTCGGATTTTTAGAATCATAACATGCCATAAAGTGTTCCCCCTTTTTGTTTTTCTAGCAATTCTTTTTGTTTGAGATAAGGTTCGGCTTCCTCTGTTTTCCCCAACGCCAACAGGCATTGGCAGAGGGCAGTCAGCGGCAGTTCTTCCAGATAAATTGGCTGGCAAAATCCCACTTGCGGACGTTTTCCGCATTCCAATGCCAGTTGAAACCAGAAGACGGCTGCTTCTAATTGTTGATGGGCAGACAGATATTGCCCGATTCGATAACAAGCATCTGCCCGTGGCGTGGCATACTGAAAACTTTGGAATACACTTTGCAGGGCAGCTTCCGGCTGCTGAAGTAGCTGATAACAATCCGCCCGACACAGACAGGCTGTTGCACAGTCTACCGACCAGCCACTGCCATCCGCCAAAAATTTAGAAAATGCCGAAATGGCAGCCTGATAGGCAGCGTGTTCCATTAACTCCCGTGCATAGTAATACTGTTCCCGTGGAGAAAACGGAATGCCAGCAGCAATTTGTTTTTGATAGATTTGCAAGTTTCGGTTTGCATCCCGAGGCTTTTGTTTTTTGTGCCAGATGGGGATGTCTTCTCGCTGGACTGTCCCACGAATTGGAATGACTTCGTGTACCGCCCCTTCCCATTGATAGTTTGCAGTTCGCCGCATTAATCGTTCTCGTTCAAAGGTGAAGAGCGGTTGATTTTGTCCGTCCAACGCTGCATAATAGGGCATTACAATCATGTCTGCCTGAAAGTATGGTTTTCGCTCTAAAAATCGCTGTTGACTTTCCGGAGGCAATACATCGTCTGCATCCATCCAGAATAAATAGTCCCCCGTGCCTTTAGAAAATGCAAAGTTTCGGGCAGCAGAAAAATCATCCTGCCACGGGAACTCATAGAGGTGTGGTGTAAAAGCAGCTGCAATCGTCTTTGTTTCATCAATAGAGCCAGTATCTACAATGATGATTTCATCGACCAGATGGGCAACAGACTGCAAACAGCGTTCTAAAACGGCTGCTTCATCTCGTACAATCATGCATAAGCTAATTGTTGGCATAAAAAAATCCCCCTCTGTGTATTCCTACAGATATACTATGCAGGAATCCCAGAGGGGGTGAACCGATTCAATTTTTATCCAATAAAGAATATTGACCAGTAATAATATCCGTCAGGAGCGAGATAAACACCCACGGCTGCTGCGGTGTAGTCTGCACCCAAAATATTTGCACGGTGTCCCGGCGAATTCATCCAGCCCGTCACAACAGATTCCGGCGTAGGGAATCCCATGGCAATATTTTCACCGGCACACATAAAGAAAATATTCATGCGATCCAAAACAGTAAACGCAGAATCTCCATTTGGACGGGTGTGGGAGAATGTGTCTGCAATTTCCTTTGCCCGAACGCAAGATGCTTCATAGAGTTTGTCGCTGGTTGTGAGGTTGGAAAGACCGTTGGCAGCTCGCTGTTCATTGATGAGCTGTAATGTTTTCTGCGAACGTGTCCAGGCATCTTGTTCGACTTGGGACATCTTTAAAATGTTCCAGCTTACTGGAATACCAGCTGCTTGTTTGGCGTAATATTGCAGCACCATAATGGCATCTTGTACAGAGATGACACCATCGCCATCGACATCCGCCGTGATTTTCAGGTCGCTTGGTACGTCTGTAGGGATACCAGCAGAGATTTTTGAATAGGTTTCCAAAATCCAACATGCATCTTGTACGGTAATCGAACCATCGCCATCGACATCCCCCAGTTCTGATGCAGATGCAGAAAATATACTGCCATTCCAAAGCAAAACCCCTGAAAGAATGGACAAGATGCAAGCCAAAATTCGCAGCGAAATGGTGCGAAATACCGTTGCTTTTCGTTTCATGTTTCATCCTCCTGTTTCCAAAATTGTATAAATATCCTATAATAATTCTACCACAGCGATATTTTTTTGTCAACCTGCTGAATGTGTACAATTGAAAACGAACTGCAACAGAGTTATTTCAGAAAAATGATGCGGCCATCAGGCGAAGAAGTTTCAAAAAGATTTTGGAAACGATGGACTTTAATGGGAAATAAAAACAGCAGCTTGTTTTTTCTACAAGCTGCTGAATATTACTTTTGGAGATAGAAAGACAGAAAGACTCTTGCCGGATGTCCCTGATATTTTGGCATCGGCGGTGGAACTTCATGGTGGGGCTTTGTTTCCACGGTGCAGAGGAAAACAAACAGATACCAAATCCAATAAGCCAAGAATAACAACGATAATACAAAACCGCAGATACAGAGAATCAGTCCGGCAGTGACCAGACCATTGTGGAAGATTTTTTCTCGCTTTCGAACTTTGATAACAAAAACAATTCCAAGAATGCTGCAAATCGTGGAGAGAATCGGAACGCAGGCAAGAGCAGAGGAAATAATGCCCAGAATCAAAGATGCAATGGCGTACCCGCTGCTATGCGTATAGGGAATCACAGATTTTTCGGAAATAGTTAGATTGTTCTGCAAAGTAGTATCTGAATCCTGTTGTGTATGCATAGCGAAACCTCCTATCTATGGAATGTTCAATGAAATCATGCGTGTATATCACCATCATAACAAAAAAGAAGTGGTTTGTCAAGCGTTTTTCAAGCGTAAAAACAGCAAATTTTGGGCAGCCAATTCAGGAAATGCTGCATGACAGACCGTTGTCTGCAGAACCGTTGCAATCGTTTGCAGCAGTGAAACAATTTCTGGAAATTGATGGCATAGCATACAAAAAAACAGACCTGCATTTGTGACAGTTGATGTAATTTCTTTACAGCATATTGCTTTTTTTCGGGTTTTCTTGTATAATAAGAAAAAAATAAGGGAGTGTGGAGATGAAGAAGTGGCAGATTCAGCAGCCAGAGGAAACGGCTGCAAAGAACATACAGGCGAACAGTGACCTTTCGCTTTTTTGTGCAGAATTGTTGACGGTACGAGGCTATCGAACGATTGAGGAAACGGCATCGCAGTTTTCCTGTCCGGCACTCTCTGATCCGTTTTTGATACGGGATATGCAGGCGGCAGCCGATTGTTTAAATGCAGCGATTGACAGCGGTGAAAAAATTTGTGTCTATGGAGATTATGACTGTGACGGCGTGATGGCGACCGTCATTCTCTATTCTTATCTCATGGAACTGGGTGCAGATGTGGTTTATTATATTCCGGAGCGGTCGGAAGGATATGGTATGAATCTGAACGCATTGGAAACACTGAAAGCACAGGGTGTTTCGCTGATTGTCACAGTGGATAACGGAATCGCAGCGTTAGAGGAAGCCGACTGGATTGCAGAACAGGGCATGCGGTTGGTGATTACTGACCACCATCAGCCCTACAGCACACTGCCAGCAGCGGTTGCTGTAGTAGACCCGCATCGTGTGGACTGCCCGTCCCCGTTCTCGCTGTTCTGTGGGGCAGGACTGGCATTGAAACTCGTTGCAGCGATGGACGGCGGCGATATGACTTTTGCGTTAGAGCAGTTCGGCGATTTGGCAGCGATTGCAACGGTTGCCGATGTGGTTTCTCTGACGGGAGAAAATCGCTTTTTGGTACAGCAGGGGTTGCGGTTGCTCGCCAATACCGAACGCCCGGGCTTGCTGGCACTGCTGGAACTGACTGGGATGCAGGGAAAGACGCTGACGGCAACCAATCTTGCCTTTACGCTTGCCCCACGCATCAATGCCGCTGGGCGGTTTGGTTCGCCGAAGCTGGCAGTATCGTTGCTGCTGGCGGAAACGATGGAAGAAGCCATGCCGCTTGCGAAGCAGCTGGAGCAGTGCAACCGACAGCGAAAGGAAGCCGAAGCTGACATTTTGCAGGAGATTCGGGAACAGATTCAAGTTCATCCGGAACTGGTACAGCAGCGAGTATTACTGTTCAGCGGAAACGATTGGCATCATGGTGTGATTGGAATTGTAGCGGCTCGATTAGAGGAGCAGTTCGGGAAACCGGTCATGGTTCTTACGATTGAGGGCGAACAGGCGAGAGGTTCGGCACGGTCATTCGGTGATTTTTCCGTGTTTGCGTGTCTGGATGCTTGCCGCAGCCACCTGACGAAATACGGCGGACATCCGGGAGCAGGTGGATTTTCGCTTTCTGCCGCAGAAATTCCGGCGTTTTTCGCAGCCGTGCAGCAGTATGCAGCAGAGCAGTTTCCGCATATGCCACAGATGACTTTGCAGGCAGACCGGTTGCTGTTGCCGCAGGAGCTTACCATAGAGAATATTGCAAGTCTTTCGGTTTTAGAACCATATGGCGAGGGCAATCCAGCTCCAGTTTTTGCGATTTGTCACGCTGTATTAGAAGCGATTCAGCCGCTTTCCGGCGGCTTGCACAGCAAGTTAAAGCTGCGGTATGGCAGTCTGTATTTGGATGTGCTGTTGTTTCGGGTTTCACCGGATGCTGTAGGCTTGCCGCTGCAAAGCATGTGTGATTTTCTGGTAACGGCAGAGTGCAAGACGTTTCAGGGCAGACCGCAACTCTCGCTGATTGTAAAAGATTACCGCAGAAGTGGCATTTCACAGGCAAAGTATTTTGCAGCCCGTGAGGCATACGAAACGGTTTGCCGGAAAGAGCCATTGCCAGAAGCTTATTATGCAGCGATGACCCCGACACGAGCGGAGCTGGTGCAGGTCTATCGGCATTTGCCGGAAAAACCACTGGCAATCGATACGCTGTTTATTCAGCTGCAACCGCAGTATAATTATGGGAAACTGCGGCTGATTCTGGATATTTTTGCAGAATTAAAGCTGATACAGCTGGATGTTTGGAAAGAAACGGTTCAGCGGATGTCGGTTACAGGAACGGTGCAGCTGGAACAGTCTGCGATTTTCGCAGAGATACAGGAAAAAACGGGGAGGGTTTCTTATGACAAATGATCAAAGTGTTTTACAGGGGATTCCGGACAACGTCACGATTTCGGATTTAAGTAAGTACATCGTACGGACGAATCGCAACTATGATTTGCCCATTATTGTATCGGCTTATGAGTTTGCGTTTCAGGCACACGGTGACCAGAAGCGTTCTTCCGGAGAACCATATATCGTACATCCGCTTTCAGTCGCCTGGATTCTGGTATCTCTGGGAATGGACACCGAATGTGTCTGTGCCGGATTGCTGCATGATGTTGTAGAAGATACCGGACATACACTGGATGACATTTGCAAGCTGTTTGGACAGAATATTGCCCAGCTGGTAGACGGTGTGACAAAGCTGGTTCAGATGAAGCAGATGGTTCTGAACAAGGAAGAACAGCAGATGGAAAGCGTTCGGAAAATGCTGTTTGCGATGTCGAAAGATATCCGAATCATTATCATCAAGCTGGCAGACCGCCTGCACAATATGCGGACGCTGCACTTTTTACCGCCGGAAAAGCGAAGCCGAATTTCCAAGGAAACTCTCAATGTCTATGCACCGATGGCAGACCAGTTGGGCATCTGGAAAATCAAAGAAGAGCTTTCCGACCGTGCGATTATGTTTCTTGACCCTTGCGGCTGCTATGAGATTGAAAAAGAGTTACAGCTGAAAGATGAAGACGCAAAAAACTTTATTGAAAAGATTCAGCAGGAGTTGCGGAAAGGATTGGAAAAAAGTACCGTCATTAAAAATCCGCCGGAAGTGACGGGACGAGTAAAGAGCCTGTATAGCATCTATCGAAAAGTATATGCTGCGATTCGCAAAGAAGATATGCATGAAATCTCAGAAGTGTATGACAAATATGCGGCTCGGATTATCGTGGATACCGTGGAAGAATGTTATGTTGCCATGAGCGTGGTCGGGATGCTTTATCAGCCGTTGCCAAATCGGACGAAAGACTATATTGCCATGCCAAAGCCGAACGGCTACCGTTCCATTCACATGACGGTCTATGCCTATGGGCTGCCGTTTGAAGTACAGATTCGGACGCATGCGATGCATCAGGCAGCCGAATATGGAATTGTTGCCCACTGGAAATATAAGCAGGGAGAAACCAGCGGAAATATGGATCAGTGGACGAACTGGGCAAGAAAGCTGATTGAAGAACAGCAGAATTCCGATGACATGGAAGAATTCGTTCGCAATCTGAAAAACGATGCTCGGCAGGATGTTGGAATTCTGACACCAAAGGGCAAGCCGATTTTCCTACCAAAGGGTTCTACACCGATTGATTTCGCTTATCGGATTCATACCGAAGTCGGAAACCGTATGATTGGGGCAAAGGTCAACGGAAAACTTGTGCCATTGGATCAGCCGTTGCAGATTGGACAGATTTGTGAAATTGAATGCTCGAAAGACCCGAACAAAGGGCCGAATCGGGATTGGCTGAATATCGTAAAGACAACCGAAGCTCGTTCTAAAATTCGTTCGTGGCTGAAAAAAGAATGTCGGGAAGAGAACATTCAGACCGGCAGAAAGACACTGGAGAACGAACTGCGGCGGAATCATATTCGCATGGAGAATGACGAGAAACTGACCGAACTGCTGCACGATGAAATGATTCGCTATAAATGCGAAACACTGGATGATTTCCTTGCCTCTGTGGGATATTGCGGCATCAATGTTTCCAACTTGATTCCAAGACTCAAAGACCGCTATGACAAGCTGTATAAAAAGCAGGAAGAAGAAAAGCCGTTATCCGCAGAAAATATGCCGGTTTACGTTCAGAAAAAAGAAGATGATTCTTATGTCATTGTTGACCAGATCGACAACCTGCCAAATCATTGTGCAAACTGTTGTCATCCGGTGCCGGGCGATGAGATTGTGACTTTCACCACAAGAGGATACGGGCTTGCCATTCATCGGGCTGACTGTCCGAATTATCTGCGGGATTTGAAATCCGGTGACCCGGAACGCATTGGCAGGTGGAACAAGGCAAAGTGGACGGAAACGGCTGCGGCTGCCCCAGTTGTTGCGAGTCTGGATGTTTTAGCTCCTGACCGTATCGGGCTATTGCTGGATGTCACGAAGACGGTAGTAGATTCTCGTATGCTGATTGTGCATTCGCAATCATATAACCTCAAGAATGGCAATGCAATCTGTGAAATTACCGTAAAATTCAACGGAAATGACCAGCTGCAACAGCTGATGAATAAGCTGAAACGGATTCCGGGCGTGATTTCCGTAGAACGTACCAAGAAAGGATAAGAGCCATGGCGAAGATTACCCGTATTATGGTTGCACCGCTGGCGGTGAATTGTTATATCATTGCAACCGAACAGCACAATGCCGTTGCGATTGATGCAGGCGGTAGTGTGCCGAAGATTTTGCAGTTTTTGCAGGAAAATGGTTTGACATTGAAAAAAATCCTGTTGACGCATGGCCACTATGACCATATCGGCGGCGTTGCTGAATTGCAGGCAGCAACGGGGGCAGAAGTTTATATTCACGAAGCAGATGCACCGATGTTGTCAGACAGCAATTTGAATTTAGAAAAGTGGATTACCGGAGAAACCGAAACCACACCAATTTCCGAATATCATGCAATTCATGATGGAGATACAATTGTGCAGGATGAATGCGTTTTTCATGTCCTGCATACACCAGGGCACACCAAGGGCGGTGTCTGCTATCAGTTAGACCGGACACTCTTTACAGGAGATACGTTGTTCCGCTGCTCTCGGGGCAGAACCGATTTCCCGGGCGGCAGTGACACAGAACTATATGCTTCCTTGCAGCGGCTGAAACAGCTGGAGGGAGAGTATGACGTTTTACCGGGACACAATGAAACCTCAACCCTTTCTTTTGAACGGGAACACAATCCAAATTTAAGGTGATGAAATGAAGGAAACCACACAAACCAATCTGCCCACATTTCCGGTGGAATTATATGGGCATTCGCTGAAATATGAAATTGAATGTATGCTGAAAATTTTTCTTCCGGCGACCAAGTTTGTTTTTTCCTATGAAACTGCCTCCCTGCTCCGTTCTGCGGAGCAGGGTGCATTTTTGCAGCTGAAACAGGGAAAACAGTACACATGGTTTTTCTGCGTGTTGCGGTATCAGGGAAAATACCGCCGCTGTGCAGCAAAGTTGCCGAAGTGCACACCGGAAGAAAACAAACAGACCTGTGAATATCAGTTCAGCCGGATGCTGTTCACGCTGTTGCAGGAGATGACGGGAATCGAAGTGCCGTGGGGCTTGCTGACGGGGATTCGTCCTGTCCGAAAGGCATTTTCCATGATGGAAGAAAGCGGCGAATCGTTGGATACGGTGATGGAACAACTGCGAACGGTCTATCTGGTATCGCCAGAAAAGCTATCTTTGCTGCGGAAGACAGCAGAAGTACAGCTGCCCTTGCTCCGGCAGACTCCGAAACGGTCGGTCGGCTTTTATATTTCGATTCCGTTTTGTCCAACTCGATGCAGTTACTGTTCCTTTGTATCCCATTCCATTGCACAGGCAAAGCACCTGATGCCGGAATATATCCGCCTGCTCTGTCGGGAACTGGAAATCTGGGGGGACATCATTCAGAAATTACAAGTCACCGTGGATACGATTTATTTTGGCGGCGGTACGCCCACTTCGATTTCGGCGGAAGCGTTGGAACAGCTCCTGCAAACAGTCGTACGAGTTTTTGACTGTTCCAAGGTACGGGAGTTCTGCGTAGAGGCTGGCAGACCGGACACCATTACACGGGAGAAACTGGAAGTCTTGAAACGCTATGGGGTTGACCGGATTTCTGTCAACCCACAGACGATGGAAGATGCTGTTTTGCAGCAAATCGGCAGAAAGCACACTTCTGCACAAATTGCAGAGGCATTTCAGTTGGCACGAGAAGTCGGATTTACCAACATCAACATGGACTTGATTGCAGGGCTGCCGCACGATACTCCAGAGGGCTTTCATCGGACACTGGAAAAAGTACTGGCATTGAATCCGGATAGCATCACCGTGCATACATTGACTTTGAAACGGGCAGCAACGCTCTTTTCCGATCGCCAGGCACAGATTGGAAATCCAGTGCGGGAGATGGTACGGGACAGCATTGCCCTGCTGCCGGAACACGGCTACCAGCCCTATTATATGTATCGGCAGAAGAACACCATTGACAATCAAGAGAATGTTGGCTATGCACGAGCTGGGAAAGAATCCTATTATAACATGCTGATTATGGACGAGTCACAGTCGATTTTCGGAGCAGGCTGTGCAGCATCTACGAAGATTGTAGAGCCGGACTGCGGACGGATCACCCGGATTCATAA
>ERZ773193.3829-NODE-3829-length-13055-cov-28.946077_pt1 | contig 13055 bp, 10 predicted proteins | sample MGYA00511110_ERZ773193 | MGnify/ENA primary metagenome ERZ773193 (study PRJEB29015, sample SAMEA2737784) | human gut metagenome | biome: human gut; feature: human-associated habitat; material: faeces | place: China | collected 2012 ...
AGGTCGGAAAACGAAAGTAGGAGAAAAACTACTTCGTTTTCCTCCTACTCGATTTTTTTTTGTATCTTTGCAGCATGATTTGGACGGATAGGATAAGACAGGTGAAGATTTATCTGGTGATAGCAGCGGTATTGATTGCTGTCGCCTCGCTCGTTGTATCCCATTTCCTAGTCCGTGACCTGGCTCTGGAGGAGCGAAACCGGATGGAGGTTTGGGCGGAAGCCATGCGCTCCCTCAATACGGCAGATGATAATACCGACTTGAATCTCGTCCTTAAAGTTATCAATGAGAACAATTCGATTCCTGTCATCGTTATGGATTCTCAAAATCGGGCACAGACCTTCCGTAATATCAAGGTCACAGGCAAGGATTATGAGGATAGTTTAAGAAATGCTGCCATACTGGGGAAATCACTCTTGTCAAAAGGGAAGAATATAAAGATAGAATTGGATGACTCTACTCATGACTATATTCAAGTATGCTACGATGAATCATTGATGATTCGTCGCCTTTCTGCTTATCCTTATATTCAGCTTGGAGTGGTGATGATATTTGTGGTCATCGCCATCTTTGCGTTGCTTACTTCCAAGAAAGCAGAACAGAATAAGGTATGGGTGGGGTTATCGAAGGAAACGGCTCATCAGTTAGGTACGCCTATTTCCAGTCTGATGGCTTGGCTAGAAATCCTGAAGATGAATCATCCAGACGATAATCTGATACCCGAGATGGATAAGGATATCAGGAGACTCCAATTGATTGCTGATAGATTCTCAAAGATAGGTTCCCTTCCAGAACCGGTTCCGGCTAGTCTGAATGAGGTGATGGATCATGTCATCGATTATATGGACCGCCGTACTTCCAAGAAGGTGAAGATGGTGAAAATCTTTCCTGAACATGACATTATCGTCAAGATGAATGCTTCGCTCTTTGAATGGGTCATAGAGAACCTTTCCAAGAACGCAGTGGATGCCATGGGCGTTGATGGTGGTATGATTATCCTGAGAGTGGACGAGATGCTGGATAAAGCGATTATTGAAGTGGAAGATACAGGTAAGGGAATTCTGAAAAAAAATCTGAAGAATATATTTCGCCCGGGATTCACCACCAAGAAGCGAGGATGGGGCCTTGGACTTTCGCTTGCCAAGAGGATTGTAGAAGAATATCATCATGGAAAAATATGGGTGAAAAGTAGCGAGGTTGGTAAGGGAACTACCTTCAGAATAGAACTGAAGAAGGAATAATAGGGCGATATTTTACCTCAAAAAGGGTAATTATCGGACAATAATCGGTTAATAATGAGAGATTTTAGTGATTTTTACATAAAAAATTATTTTATCTCAAAAAATATTTGTAACTTTGCAGCCCGAAACCAATATGGTATATATTGAATTTATGTGTAATATAGAGTCTTATAAGATTGATTTGAAAGCTTTGCCCCAGGGAGTAACAAATCTGGAGTTCAAGCTAGACGATGAATACTTTCAGGCAATAGATGCTCCTGACATTCAGAGAGGCGAGCTGAAGAGTAGTCTGTCCATTAACAGGACGGACGATTTCTATGAGCTCAATTTTCATACAGAGGGAGTGGTACACATACCATGCGACATCTGTCTGGACGATATGGATCAAGATATTGAAACCGATGATAGACTCGTCGTTAAGTTCGGAGAAGAATACTCAGAAGAAGATGACCTCGTGATTGTGGCCGAGAACGAAGGAATACTCGATATCTCGTGGTTCATCTATGAATTTATAGACCTCAACATTCCCATCAAGCATGTGCATGCACCTGGAAAATGCAACCCTGCTATGATTGAAATGCTTCAACAGCATTCTGCCGCCCGAAGCGGTGAGGAAGAAGAGGAAACTGTAGATCCACGCTGGGCAGCTCTATTAAAATTAAAAAAGTAAAATTCAAAAATTAAAACATTTAAAAAATTATGGCACATCCTAAAAGAAGACAGTCAAAGACACGTACACTTAAGAGAAGAACTCATGATAAGGCAGTAGCTCCTACATTGGCAGTTTGCCCTAACTGTGGTGCATACTATGTATACCACACTGTTTGCCCTACTTGCGGTTACTATCGTGGTAAGGTTGCAATCGTTAAGGAAGCAGCTGAATAATGGGTAAAATCAATGCTGTAATCACTGGTGTTGGTGGATACGTTCCTGACTATATCCTCAATAACGAGGAGTTGTCACGCATGGTTGATACTACAGATGAGTGGATTACCACACGTGTAGGTATCAAGGAACGTCGCATTCTCACAGAAGAAGGTCTCGGAACCAGCTACTTGGCTCGTAAAGCTGCAAAGCAGTTGATTCAGAAGACTGGCGTAGATCCAGACACAATCGATGCACTGATTGTGACAACCACCACACCAGACTACAAGTTCCCTTCTACAGCATCTATCGTCCTCGGTAAGCTCGGACTGAAGAACGCTTTTGCATTCGACTTCTCTGCAGCTTGCTGTGGATTCTTGTACACCCTGGATGTTGCAGCTAGCATGATTCAGAGTGGTAGATACAAGAAAATCATCGTTATCGGTGCTGATAAGATGTCTTCACTTGTTGACTACACAGACCGCGCTACTTGCGTACTCTTCGGAGATGGTGCTGGTGCAGTTCTTGTAGAGGCAACAGAGGAAGAGAACATAGGTGTACAGAACTCATACCTTCGTACCGACGGACAAGGCTTGCCTTTCCTCCACATGAAGGCTGGTGGTTCTGTCTGCCCTCCTTCACACTTCACAGTAGATCATCGTTTGCATTATCTTTATCAGGAAGGTCGTACCGTGTTCCGTTACGCAGTAACCGACATGAGCAACGACGTGATGAAGATCATGGAGATGAACAATCTCAAGGCTGAAGATGTGAACTGGGTGATTCCACACGAGGCCAACCTCCGTATCATCGAGGCTGTGACCAAGCGTGCGGGAATTCCACTTGACAAGGTGGTAGTTAACATCGACCATTATGGAAATACCAGTGCGGCAACAATCCCATTGGCACTCTGGGATGCAGAGAGTCAGTTGAAGAAGGGAGACAACGTCATCTTCACAGCATTCGGTGCAGGATTCGTACACGGTGCATCATTCTATAAGTGGGCATACGATGGTGCTGCTTATGGCAAGTAAGACATATTAAAATAGGATAGAATAATTATCTATATAAGGAAACGCATCTTTCTTATTTCATCTCAACAAAAGTGAACTAAGCAAGGATGCGTTTCTTTAGCTTCATGCCAGGTTCTGGCAAACTCATTTAAACATTTCGTTTCAATCAATTTTTTTATCGTATGCATAAAGCAGGTTTCGTTAATATCGTGGGTAATCCTAATGTGGGTAAGAGTACGCTGATGAATCAGTTGGTGGGCGAGCGTATCAGCATCGCTACCTTCAAGGCGCAGACCACTCGTCATCGTATCATGGGTATCGTGAATACCGATGATATGCAAATCGTGTTTTCGGATACCCCTGGCGTCTTGAAGCCAAACTACAAGATGCAGGAGATGATGCTCGCCTTCTCGGAGAGTGCGCTGGCTGATGCCGATGTTTTGCTTTATGTTACTGATGTGATAGAGAATCCTGAGAAGAACATCGACTTCCTGGAAAAGGTCAAGAAGATGAAGATTCCGGTGCTCCTGCTCATCAACAAAATTGACCAGAGCGACCCAAAGAAACTGGGTGACATTGTAGAGAAGTGGCATTCGCTCTTGCCGAATGCTGAGATTCTTCCTATCTCTGCGAAAAACAAGTTTGGCGTGGATATGCTCTTGAAGCGCATCAAGGAGTTGTTACCTGAGTCACCTGCGTTCTTCGACAAGGACCAGTTGACCGATAAGCCAGCCCGCTTCTTCGTTTCGGAAATTATTCGAGAAAAGATACTTCTCTATTATGATAAGGAGATTCCTTATGCTGTAGAGGTTAGAGTGGAGCGGTTCAAGGAAGATGATACCCGTATCCACATCAATGCCGTCATCTACGTGGAGCGTGATTCCCAGAAGGGCATCATCATTGGTCACCAGGGTGTGGCGCTCAAGAAGGTGAATACTGAAAGCCGCAAGGCTTTGGAAAAATTCTTCGGCAAGAAGATTTTCCTGGAAACCTTTGTAAAAGTTGATAAAGACTGGCGCAGTTCGCAGCGAGAACTCGACGCCTTCGGATATAATCCGGAATAATAGATAGTGATTAGTGATTAATGATTAGCACAGTTCTAATAACTAATCACTAATATCGACTTCCCCTCCCTGAATGTAATCGAGGGAGTGACTCTCGCCAGAGGGGCGAGGGCCGGAGCAAGGTCAGCTTCGGCAAATTATTAACTTGGATGCAGAGACCACATCCATGATACCTCCTCAAAGGAAGGAGGGTGAATGACTAATTATGGCAAATTTAGTAGCAATCGTAGGTCGCCCTAACGTGGGTAAATCTACTTTATTCAATCGTTTGACTCAATCTCGCCGCGCTATCGTGAGCGATACGGCAGGTACTACACGCGACCGTCAGTATGGTAAGTGCAGCTGGAACGGCAGAGAATTCTCTGTGGTTGATACCGGTGGATGGGTCGTAAAATCAGATGACATTTTCGAGGATGCTATCCGCAAGCAGGTGTTGGTAGCTACCGAGGAGGCCGACTTGGTACTCTTCCTGGTAGATGTTAACACCGGTTTGACCGACTGGGATGAGGACGTAGCCCTGATCTTGCGTCGTGCCAAACTGCCTGTTATCCTTGTGGCAAACAAGGTAGATAACAGTGCTGAATACTATCAGGCTGCCGAGTTCTATAAGTTGGGCTTGGGCGACCCTCAGTGTATCAGTGCCGCAACAGGTGGCGGTACGGGTGACTTGCTCGACATCATATTAGACAAACTTCAGGACAATCCAGAGGAAGCCATCGAGGAAGACATTCCTCGTTTCGCCGTGGTAGGTCGTCCTAACGCCGGTAAGAGCAGTATCATCAATGCCTTCATCGGTGAAGACAGAAACATCGTTACCGAGATTGCTGGTACCACCCGCGACAGTATCTATACAAGATACGATAAGTTCGGCTTCGATTTCTATCTGGTTGATACCGCCGGTATCCGCCGCAAGAACAAGGTGAGCGAGGACTTGGAGTTCTATTCCGTGATGCGTTCCATCCGTGCCATCGAGAATAGTGATGTCTGCATCCTGATGCTCGACGCTACCCGTGGTATCGAGACCCAGGATATGAACATCTTCCAGCTGATTCAGAAGAACAACAAGAGTCTGGTGGTGGTAGTGAACAAGTGGGACTTGGTAGAGGAGAAGAACCAGAAGGTGATTGATACCTTCGAGGCTGCCATCCGCAAGCGCATGGCTCCGTTCGTAGATTTCCCTATCATCTTTGCATCGGCACTGACCAAGCAGCGCATCTTCCGCGTGTTGGAAACTGCCAAGGATGTTTACCAGAACCGCAAGGCTCATATCGGAACCTCTAAGCTCAACGAGGTGATGCTGCCTATCATCGAGGCTTATCCACCACAGAGCGTGAAGGGTAAGTATATCAAGATCAAGTATTGTACCCAGTTGCCAAACACCACGATTCCATCGTTCGTGTTCTATGCCAACTTGCCACAGTATGTAAAGGAGAACTATCGTCGCTTCCTGGAGAACAAGATTCGTGAGAACTGGTCGCTGCATGGTTGTCCAATCAACGTCTTCATTCGTCAGAAGTAGGGGGAAGTGAAGAGTGAAGAACGAAGAGTGAAGAATCAAAATGTATAAAGATGAAGAAACTTTTGATTTTTATGATAATAAGTATGGGGTTGGGACTTTCTTCCTGCAAGGAGGAGCGTCCTGACCCTTCTTACTTTGCGGGTATCGCCGCAAAGGGATATTACGACTTGCTCCTGGAGGGCAAGTACGAGGAGTATGTGGCCGGTTTCAACCAACCCTACCGCATCCCGAAGGGTTACCACGAGCAGCTGCTGCTCAATGCCCAGATGTATGTGGAGCAGCAGCAGGAGGAACACAAGGGCATGGCGAAGGTGAACGTGCTGAATGCCAAGGCAGACACCGCCCACCACGTAGCCGATGTCTTCCTGCAGCTAGCCTTCGCCGACAGCACCAAGGAGCAGATTGTGGTTCCGATGGTGGAGGTGAAGGGCGAGTGGAAGATGAGATAGGAGTAATAACATGAATAAAAGGAGATAGTGATATGGAACAGATGAACAGACATGATGGTATGCCTACGGCAGCCAAAAGAAAACGCATTCCTTATGGCTTGATGAATTTCATGACTTTAAGGGAAAGGGACTGTTACTATGTGGACAAAACCCGTTTTATAGAATCAATAGAGGAAGCCAATATGTTCTTCTTCTTCATTCGCCCTCGCCGATTCGGCAAGAGCCTTACCATCTCTATGCTCCAGAATTATTACGACATCAATAAGAAGGAGCAGTTTGATAAGCTTTTTGGCGGACTGTATATCGGTGAGAATCCTACGCCTGAGCGCAACTCCTATCTGGTTCTTCCCCTCAACTTTGCCACAGTGGATGCCGGACTTGATAACTATCGGGCTGGCCTGGACAACTGTGTCAATATCGGCATTTTGAATTTCTGCGACAGATACAAGCAGTATCTGCCCGATGATATCATCGTGAGAATGAAGGAGGAATGCCAGGGATGCGTGGATCAGTTGAAGTTTCTGGCAGCAGAATGTGAGAATGTGAACCAGCATATCTATCTTTTCATTGATGAGTATGACCATTTCACCAACAAGATTCTTGCCGAGCCGAAGCACATGGTCAGGTATCGTGAGCAGACTCATGGTGAAGGATATCTTCGAATGTTCTTCGATGCAGTAAAGGATGCCACATCTTCTTCGTTGGCACGTGTCTTCGTAACAGGTGTGAGTCCTGTAACAATGGATGATCTGACAAGCGGTTTCAATATAGGCACCAATTATTCTCTGAGCTATGAGTTTAATGAACTGGTTGGATTTACAGAGGAAGAGGTGCGGACGCTGCTTACTGATTATGCGGCTGTTTGCCCGTTCAATCATACGGTAGAAGAGCTGGTTCGTAACATGAAGCCATGGTTTGACAACTATTGTTTCTCTGTGGAGGAGTATGGCAAGACCACCATGTATAATTCTGTGATGGTGCTCAACTTCCTGGATAGGTATATCCGGTCGGGCTATCAGATTCCTAAATCCATGATAGAAACCAACATCCGTATTGACTACGATAAGATTCGCATGCTGATTCGCCATGACAAGAACTTCGACCATGATGCCAGCATCATTCAGGAGCTGGTTACCAAGGGCTATGTTATGGGTAATCTCGTAGAGAATTTTCCTGCGGAACGTATCAACGACCCGGATAACTTCCTGAGTTTGCTCTTCTATTTTGGTTTAGTAACGATAGATGGCTCTTATCAGGGATACACCAGGTTCATTATTCCGAACGAGGTGGTGCGTGATCAGATATACACCTATCTTTTGGATACTTACAAGGAGAATGACTTGACATTCGAAGAATTTGATAAGGATAAGTTGGCAAGTAAAATGGCATACGAGGGTAACTTCAAGCCTTACTTTACTTATATAGCTGACAGTCTGAAAAAGTTTTCTTCGCAGCGTGACAGACAGAAAGGTGAAGCCTATGTGCATGGTTTCACTTTGGCGATGACCAGCCAGTGCAAGTTCTATCGTCCTATATCCGAGTTGGACAACGAGGGTGGGTATGCTGATATCTTCCTTTCGCCGCTTTGTGATATTTATGAAGATATGACTGATTCTTACATTGTAGAACTGAAATACTGTAAGTCGAGCACCAGTGATGCGCAAGTGCAGCAACTCTTCAAGGATGCTGCTGCCCAAGTTTCCCGCTATGCCGAGAGCAACATGGTGAAAGAGTTGGTGAAGACCACTCTACTTCATAAACTCGTAGTTGTTTATCGAGGGGTGGATATGGTGGTATGTGAGGAACTGGAGGAATAATGGTCTCATAAAGCATAAAAACCGCAGTCTTTACTTGGATGAAGGCTGCGGTTCTTCTTTTCTCTTTTTCTGATTTCGCAGTTTTGCGTTTATTTTTGTTTGCGCAAACACAGAAAAATTAGAAAAAAAAGCTACGAAATTGCGTTAAAATTATTAAGATTACACTTTTTAACCTAAAAAGTTTTGCTCGTTTCAGAAATTTTGCCTACATTTGCAACCGAAAGAACCTAATGAGGGTATAAGACTCCTAAAAAGAGTTTGTCCTCTCGACCTAAAAAAGAACTGTAGATTTCTAACGAACGATGTAGATGATAAACGATGTAAGATGTAAGAACTGAAGAAGGTAATACGAAATATTAGCCGACTCTCTCCTAACAAGAGGCCGCTAACAAGAAGCTACAATTCTCTAAGAACAAATAAATGATGAAACCCTGGAAACAGATTCACCATGACATTTTAGGATTCTTTCTAAGAACAAATAATAATGAACAATTTTTTTATAAACTAAAATTTACGATTATGAAAAAAGTTTTTACTTTAGTATCGGCATTGTCGATGGTTGCTGGTTCAGCAGTTGCTAACGATTATGATTGGAATTCTGGTCTTGAGAATCCTCAGACAGATAAGAATCATAACGTAGTAAACAAGAATGGACTTAAGTACGCTAACAAGGTATTTACCTTTAGTGTTAATAATGGTGATAAGGTTTTGCTTGGCGTGAATGGTGAGAACCTTGATATTACTGTAAATGGCTCTAACCTTGCTGCAAAGTTAGAGAGTGGTAAGATTAGTTTCGTTGCAGAATCTGATGGTAAGGTAGAGTTGAAGTTGGGTGCAAGTACCACTATTAACTCTATCTATGTAGAGTCTGATAACTATCGTACAGCTCTTAAGTATATCGAGACTATCGGTAAGGCTGCTGTAAATCAGGCTACTGTTGACATCGCAAATTATTCAACAGAAATTGATGAGAAGAATAAGAATCTCCCTTATGATCAGTTCTTCTCTGCAGTGAAGGCACAGATTAATATCGAGGCTCAGAAGGTTGCTGATATTGAGGCAGAGCTGAAGACTGCTAAGGCTGGCAATAATGTTAAGCAGGATTTGCTCGTTGACTTTAATAAGCGCTTGACCGCTGTCAAGACTAAAGTAGAGCAGATAGTAAAGGATGCAGATGCTGCTCAGAAGAAGTATCTTGACATCACACGTAAGTTGGCTAAGGGCTTGGATAATCGTCTTATAGAGGCAGCTGAGACTACAGTTTCTTCTTATAATAACGACTCTCTTACTTATATCAATGATTTCCAGACTGTAAATAAAAAGATTACAGTTAAGGGCTTGAAGGCAGAATGGGCTAAGACTGAATTGGAGGCAATTGAGGCTGACCGTGATGCCTTGAAGAAGGCCGCAATGGACGAGTTGGCTAAGTTCCCTGCACAGTATGCAGATAGAGATAGTACTTCTTGGCAGGCTGAGTTCAATTCATTGAAGGATCAGATTGACAATATGATTGCTCGCGCTATTGTAGAGCGTGACTACAAGTCAAAGATTACTACTTTGCAGACTAAGGTTACAAAGTTGAATGATGTTCTTGATATCAAGGACGCTAACCAGAAGACTGTGTTCTCTAAGCCAGACGATTATGATACTTGGAAAACTGACGTTAAGGAACTTAATGATTTCATTTCTGATACAAAAAAACGTCGTGACTTTACTCAGAGTGAGCTCGCACAGAATCCTGTTAAGAAATACTCGGATGCAGAGGAGACTTTCACTAAATTGAAGGTTGCTTTTACAGAGCAGGCTTCTACAGAGTTGACAACACGTTCTAAAGCTGCTCAGGAAAATATCAATACTTCTAGCTATAAGATTTCTGCTAAGTACCAGAACGAGCCAGAGACTCAGAAGAAGTACGAGAAGGAGTTTGCTGTTATCCAGGCAGAACTTAATGGCTTGAACACAACAATTAAGGAGAATAAGTATGAAGTTCTCGTAGAAGACTTCAATACGGTTGCAAACAAGATTGCTGGTGTCAACACAAAGGTTAACAACCTTTGGACTGAGACTCTTTCTAAGCAGAAGCAGGAGGTTATCGATTTGAATGCTACAGAGCAGAAGAAGATTGATGACAAGATTGATGCTGTTCGTGCAAACTACAATAACTATATCACAAAGATAGAGGAGTGGAAGAAGGCTGACTTCTCTAATGATGATATGAAAGCAAGCTTGAATGCTAACCAGAGAAAGCTCTTCGATATTGTAGGTCAGCTTGATGATACTAAGGAAGAGATTGGTAAGGTTGTAGCTGCTCTTGAGGCTAAGATTAAGGCTGTGGATGATGTAGAGTTTGATCCTAACAATGCTACAGAGTATCGTTTCGAGGGCAATAAGAATGTCAATGGTTCTGTAGTAACTTATGAGAGCATTGTTAAAGAAATCGAGACAAAGATTCAAGCTCAGATTGATGAAGCAGTTAATACTGCTAACACCAGAGCTAAGGATTACTTTGTGAAGGAGAACTCTGAAGGTAAGGCAACATTAACACAGGGTGATGCTAATCGGATCTATGCTGCCGTAAAGGAAACTCTTGATAAGGGTCATAAGGAGGCTAAGATGACTGATGATGCTTACACTAAGTTCAACAACCGTTACCAGGGTATTCTTGATAAGAGCAAGAATAATCAGGTAGGTGAGAACTATCTTGTAGATGCTCAGACAAAGGTTACCGAATATTACAAGGCTAAGACTTTGGCTGACAGCCTCGGCAAGGTATCTTCTGACTACTTGGCTAAGATTAAGAAGGCTGTTGAGGATGTCAATGCAGAACTTGATGCTTATACAAAGTTGTATGGTGATGTTTGCGACAAGAAGGTTAAGTGGACAGTTGCTAAGAGTAAGGAGACAACTTATCAGGCAGAGTACATCTTGGTTGAGCCAAATGGAAGTGCTACTTTCGTTAAGGATCAGCTTGAGAAAATCAATGCAGATCTCAAGAAGTTCTCTGACAAGTTGGAGGAGAAGGCTCTTTCTGCTTCTACACTCAATGCTGAGGCTACAGCTGAGTTCAAGAAGTTTGAGGATGGCTACTTCAAGGCTACTGACTATAAGGGCTATGTAGCTAACAACGATGCTAAGGCTAAGGCTGATGCTAAGATTAAGACTGTTAAGGCTGAAATCGTCAATGCAAAGGCTGCTATCGCTGGCTACCGTGAGGAGGTACAGGCTGATGCTATGATTGTTATTGATCAGGCAGAAGCTACAGTTGCAGCTCAGGAGTCTAGTGTTGCTACTGACTTCGCTGCTGGTAAGCTTGGTAATACCTATGCATCAATTGAGGGTGCTTTGAACAGTGCTTCAGCTAGCATCAAGAAGGCTCTTGCTGATGCCGAGAACGCACAGAAGGGTGGCAACCTTGATCTTGATGGTGATGGCCAGGTTGGTCTTGGTGATGCTAAGAAGGGAATGGAGAATGTCAAAGATGGATCTATGGATGGTAAGACATTCATGGACTTCATAAATGCTTATCTTCAGTATATCTCTAAGTAATTGATTTTGTTAGGTTGAAGTCCCTTAAAATAAAGTGTAGGGACTTCACCTTTTAGAATTATAATAATAACTTTTAGTAGATTTTTGATTATGAAACATAATAGAATTTTGGGTGGGCTTATAGCTCTAGTTATGTTTATGATAACTAGTGTAAGTGCTATGGCGCAAGAATACGAATTGAATAGTGTTACATTCTTGAAACCAGGTGAGAAAGGGGTTATTTCAGTGAGTATGAATAATCCTAATACTGTTGATGCTTTCCAAGGAAAAATTATCCTTCCTGAAGGTCTTACTTTTGTTGATACTGATACAGAGGGTAGAGGTCAGATTTCTAAGACTGCTCGTACAGACAAGTTCAGTATTTCTTTACAGAAAAATAGTGAGAATCCTCGTATTGCAGCATTCTTAGGTTTTAGTATGACAGATGCTGTACAGTCAGGAAGTGGTGCAATTTTCACTTTTGAAGTTAATGTTGCCAATGATTTCAAAAATGTAGGTGAGATAACAATAACGGAAGCTCAAATTGCAATGGATGGTAGTGGTATTGTAATACCAGAGAATGATGTTATCGGTAAGGTTGCAGACGTAGCAGACCAAGTGTTGGCTGCAGCTGAAGACATTAAGGTTAATGGTAAAAATCCGGCTACTGTTACAATTTCTTGTGATTTTCAAAAAGAATTTTTGGCTTTCTTTGCTGCAACAATTGAGTTGCCTAAGGGGTTGTCTATTGTAGACAAGTCTTGGAAGTCTGATGCTGATCGTTGTCCTAATCATTCTGCTTCTGTTGTTGGCAAACTTTTAACTGTTGTAGTAGATGATATCTTTGGCAACCTTAACTTTGTTAAGAAAGATGGCAATTTAGTTAGCTTTGAGGTTGTTGCTGATGATGATTTCGTTGATGGATCAGAAATTGTTTTGAAGAATGTTTATGGAACAGCTAAGCTTCAGGGTAATAGTGAATATGAAAATTACTATGCAGAGGATATCCATATTAAGGTAACTAAGGATAATACATCTACTGGTATCAACGGTATCAATGCTGATGAGTTCGCAGCTAAGGCTGACGGTATCTACACAATCAGTGGCTTGAAGGTTAACAAGTTCGTTAAGGGTATTAACATCGTAGTTAAGGACGGTAAGGCAACTAAGGTTGTTAAGAAGTAATGAAACCATCTAGTAACCATTGTTCATAAGAACGGTGAGATGTGATATATAAAGTTAAACAATAAAAGGGGAGAGGCATCTTGCGATGCCTCTCTTTTTTGTTTGATTAGCATGTATGTTGTCTAATGGGTGCAAGACAGTAAACTAAGAAGTTGTGGAGTCTGAAGGTTAGTGCCTTACCCCGAGAGACCCATCCTTATTTCCTTTTTTGAAGAAAATCGTTGATTTTCTTTGCGTTTCCAATAAAAAAGTGTATCTTTGCAGCAGATTGGTAGAATCTAAAATAATAATTTATGGGTAGATACATCAACCCCTTTACCGACTGGGGCTTCAAGCGTCTCTTCGGTCAAGAGTTCAGCAAGGACTTGCTGATTAATT
>ERZ773193.3837-NODE-3837-length-13015-cov-5.012423_pt1 | contig 13015 bp, 16 predicted proteins | sample MGYA00511110_ERZ773193 | MGnify/ENA primary metagenome ERZ773193 (study PRJEB29015, sample SAMEA2737784) | human gut metagenome | biome: human gut; feature: human-associated habitat; material: faeces | place: China | collected 2012 ...
AAGGCGGCAAAGCCGCCAACGGCTGCGCAGTGAGCGCCGCTACAGACGCAATCGGCGCGTGCCATTTTAACGGCAGCCGGTACGAAACGGCACTGCCTTCCCGAGATTGCCACGGGCGCAAAGCGCCCTCGCAATGACAAATCGGAAGCCATCAGCATTTTAACGATAGTTTGCGTGAGCAGCGGGTACGCAAGTGGGCCGGGCGTATGATGCGCCCGGCCCGAAATGCGTGACGATATGGGGGTTGACATGATCGTCCACGCATGTTATCATGGCTTTGGAAGCAGCACTTGTGGCATTGGCAAGAGAGCCGGAAACGGTCACTCCCCTTTGCGGTCCTCGTGCTGCTTCTATTCATTTTTTCAGGCCCTTCAAATCGCTCAATCGAGGATCACGACCGGCTTGATGAGGTCGCGGGGTTTGTTCTTCATCAGCAGCAGGGCTTCCTCCATGTGCTCAAAGCCGTGGAAGCGATGCGTGATGAGCGGCAGGGTATCGAGGCGGCCGGTCTGCAGCAGCGCGGCCAGCTTCTCCATGCGCAGGCGGCCGCCGGGCATCAGGCCGCCCGCGATGGTCTTGTGGCCCATGCCGCAGCCCCATTCCGCGCGCGGGATGAGGACATTCTCGCCGCTGCCGAGATAGTTGACATTGCCGATGCGGCCACCCGGCTTGAGCATCTTCACGGCCTCGCCGAACGTGCACTCGGCATCGCCGCCCGCGATGATCACGCGGTCCACGCCGCGGCCGTTCGTCTTTTCCATGACCTGCGCAACGATATCGCCCTCGCGGTAGTTCAGGATCTCCGTTGCGCCGTAGCGCCGCGCCGCCTCCGCGCAGACCGGACGCGAGCCGACTGCAAGCAGCTGTGCCGCACCGTGCAGGGCCGCGCCCGCAACGGACATCAGGCCGACCGGGCCGATGCCGACGACGCAGACATCATCGCCGAACTGCACATCGGCCAGCTCCACGCCGTGGAAGCCCGTCGGGACCATGTCCGCCAGCATGACGGCTGCGACCGGATCGACATCCGCAGGCAGGTGAGCCATGTTGGCATCGGCCTCGTTGACGTGGAAGAATTCGGCAAAGACGCCGTCCTTGAAGTTCGAGAATTTCCAGCCCGCCAGCATGCCGCCGGAGTGCATGGAATAGCCCGCCTGCGATTCGAGCGCACCCCAGTCGGGCGTGATGGCAGGGATGATGACGCGGTCGCCGCACTTGAAGTCGCGCACGAGCGCGCCGACCTCAACGACCTCACCCACGGCCTCGTGACCGAGGATCATATTGTGGCGGTCGCCGATGGCGCCCTCCCACACGGTATGGACGTCAGAAGTGCAGGGCGAGACGGCGATGGGGCGCACAATGGCGTCCAGCGGTCCGCACAGCGGGCGTTCCTTTTCAATCCAACCCGTTTTTCCGATCCCAAGCATTGCGTAACCCTTCATAAAAGACCACTTCCTTCCGCTTTATTTGATATGTTTATATCGATACTTTTGTATCTGTTTGGAGTATAGCATAGATAGGTCTGTTTGTCAAGCCCGGAATTTCGGAAACGGTTTGTAAATTTCCCGCCGCGGTGATTGCTTTTCTTTGTAAAATCTGTTATACTGTATAACAGAAAAGGCCCTGCCGTCAGCAGAGCCGAAACGGAGGGACTTTTATGTCTTTTGCGGTATTTACGGACAGCTGCTCCAATCTGCCGGGCAGCCTGCTGCAGCACTTTGGGATCCGGGTGCTCCCCTGCAGCTATACGGTGGACGGAAAGCAGATCATCTATGGCGGCGACATCGAGGCCTTTGATGCCCACACCTACTATGAACTGCTGCGGCAGGGCAAGCGCGTCACAACCTCCCTGCTCAACACGCAGGTCTTCCTCGATCATTTCCGCCCCGCGCTGGAGCAGGGGCTGGATGTTGTGTATGTCGGCCTGTCTGCCGGGATCAGCGGCACTTATCAAGCCGCGTGCATCGCGGCCGCGGAGCTGCGCGACGAATTCCCGGAGCGGACCGTCTGCCCCGTGGACTCCATGGGTGCGGGCTTCGGCACCGGCCTGCTGGCCTGCCGCGCAGCTGAGCTGCGGGACGAGGGCCGCAGTGCCGCAGAAGCCACTGCCGTGCTGGAGCAGGAGGTCCAGAACCTCTGCGAATTTTTCACGGTCAGCGACCTGATGTTCCTGCACCGCACGGGCCGTGTGCAGGCAGCCGCCGCACTGGTCGGCACGGTGCTGAACCTCAAGCCCATCCTCCGCGGCGATGAGGAGGGCCACATCGTCACCTGCGAAAAGGTGCGCGGCCGCGCCCGCGCCATTGCGAATCTGGCCGCGCGCTATGAGACGCGTGCCGTCCACCCGGAGCTGCAGCGCGTTGCCATCACGCACGGTGACTGCCCCGAGGACGCACAGGCGCTGGCCGAGCGCATCCGTGCCATCGCCGAGCCGAAGGAGCTGATCGTCTGCCCGCACGAGCCGTTCACGGGCGCGCATGTCGGCCCCGGCATGCTGGGCCTGTTCTTCTTCGGCAGCGGCCGAGCATAAGGCAGCACTGATTCAAGCAGCAGGAAATTCGCCGCTCAGCGCAGATGATTGGTTCCTAATTCTCGCGTCTGCGCAGGCGTGTTACGAACGCCCGCAGCGCCGCCGCATTGCGCAGATCGCTCGGGTCAAGCAGCCTGCGCTCCTCCGGCGAGAGCGAACCAAGCAGAGAAAACGCCTCCGGATCGTTTTCGATCTGCTGGCCAAACGGTTTTCCGGTCTGTAACCACATAAAAAATCCCTCCCGACGCTATCGTGCGCCGGGAGGGTCATTTTATACCAGCTTGTCAAAAAAGTCCCTTCGGGATTTTTCGCCAAGCTGCTTTCAGAATTGCAAAATGAAATTTTGTAGTATTATTTTGCAATTCTGCCGCTGCGGCGGGTTATTGAACGCGAAAGGAAACCCTGACGGTTTCCTTTCACACTTTTCTTCCCTCCGAAACCTCCGGCTGAGCAGTTTTTTCGACAGACTGATTTTATACACTTATTCGCCCCGATTCAGAAAATCGATGAGTTCCTCGCTGAGATTGTTCTGGTGATACAGGAACAGCGCCATATCGATGTCATACTCCGCCACAAGCTCCGGCAGGGATTCCTCACGCAGGTAGCTGCGCGGGTCGATCACGATGATCTCCGAAAACAGCTCCGCCCAATAGTCCGTCATCGGGTCCTCCATGGAATCCTTCAGAATCAGAACACGCCGCGCAGAGCGCGCATTGGGATTACAGATGCGGTAAAACCCGAGGTTTTCCGTCGAGAGCAGGTTATACTGCATCTCCTCTCCGCTCTGCAGCCCTCTGGCCCAAATAGACTCACGAGGAACTTCGACGTCTTTGGCATCATAATACTGCAGCTCGGACGTCTCGCGGATGGAATAATACGGGATCTCCTCCTGCATGGAAAACAGATAGGAGAAGCGCCGGTTCAGGTCACCGCGATAGGGACAGTCAAGGTCCTGCCAGGCAAAGTCCTCCGCCGCGGGCAGCACCACACCGTCCAGCAGGCCGTTTTCCTGCATGGCTGCGGCAAGATCAGCCGAGGCGGCGGACCTTTGGGGCTGACGGAGCCATGGCGCGGCCGAAGCCGTAGGTCGCCGCCGAGGCAGCCAGCAGAAGCAGGATATTGCCCGGATCGCCCCATGCATAGAACCCAAGGCTCCCCACGAGGAGGAACGCATTGCGGAACCGCGCGGGTAGCAGATAATAGCACAGGAAAAAGAGCGGCAGAAAACAGATCAGAAATATGGCGCTGTTGAAAACCATGGGTCTTGATTCCTCTTTCGGTCAAAATAGTCTGCCGGCACGGATGCGCCGGGAGCGCCGGTTATTTCTATCAGAACAGCCGCGTACCCGCGACATATTTTGCCGCGATATGGCGCTCGTCTGCCAGATAGATGCAGCGCTCGAGGCGCTCGATCGGGGTCAGCTCCTGCGGATGGACCAGGGCGCTGTCGTCCAGCACGACGGCATCCAGCGCAAAGCCCGGCTCAAAGCAGCCGACCTCTCCGAAGAACGCACCGCCGCCGCGCGTGGCCAGATAGAATGCCTGTGCGACCGTCAGCGGCGAAACAGTATCGTCGGCCAGACGCCAGCGGAGCTTCGAGACGCGGATGGCCTCCGCCATGACGCGGAACAGATTCTCTGTCTCTCCGGCGGCAAGGTCCGAGCCGAGGCCAACGCGCAGGCCGCGCGCCAGATAAGCGGAGACCGGTGCAATGCCGGAGCTGAGGTTGGAATTGGAGAGCGGCGAATGCGCGATGAACACGCCGCGCGCCTGCAGCAGGTCCTGCTCCTCCGGCGGGCAGTGCACGCAGTGGGCCATGATGCACGGCTGCGAAAGCAGGCCGCAGCGGTCATAGGCCTCGGCATAGAAGTCCGTCTGCGGGCACAGGGACTGCACAAGAGCGATCTCACCGAGATTTTCGGAAAGATGGCTCTGCACCGGCAGGCCGCGCCGGGCCGCCAGCTCGCCAAGCCCCTGCAGCAGAGCATCGCTGCACGACGGGACGAAGCGCGGCGTCAGGATCGGCTTTGTATGGGCGAAGCGCGCGCTGGCCAGCCATTGCTCCGTTGCGGCCAGCGAGGCCGCCGCATCCGCCTCGCGCAGGGCCTCGGGGCAGTCGCGGTCCATGTTCACCTTGCCGACATAGCTGACAAGGCCGCTGGCCTCCAGCAGCTCCATCAGAAGGGTCGTGGCGGCGGGGTGCACCGTGCCGAACACGACGGCGCGCGTCGTGGCGCTGCGGCGCAGGCAGTCCACGAACTGGCCATAGGCCAGCGCGGCATAGCTGAGATCCGCGTATTTGGCCTCCTCCGGGAACGTGTGGGCGTTTAGCCAGTCCAGCAGCTCCAGATCCATACCCAACCCACGGAAGGCAAACTGCGGCGCATGCAGATGGAGGTCCGTCATGCCCGGCAGGATGAGGCGGTCGCCGAAATCCGTCAGCGGCAGGCCGGAAAATCGCTCCGGCAGCGCCGAAAAGACACCGGTGCAGCGTCCCTCCTCGCAAACCAGATAGGAATCTGCCGCAACGCGGAGCCGCTCCGGAGATTCACTGTCGATAATGTTGCCGTGCAGCACAAAAGATCCCATGCGATCGCCCCTCTCGTTCAAAATGTTATATTATAATAGCACTATTTTATCACATTGTCAATTGCAGCCAAATATTTCTCCCCATTTTTAGGCATTATTCCCAATCTCGGAAGCAAGCTTCAGCAGGGATGCACGGTCGTTCGGCGCGGAGCCGTCCAGAACGGCGTCCAGCAGGCGCTTCAGCACAGCCCCGATGGCCGGGCCCTGTGTCATGCCGAGGGCCAGCAGGTCGCGGCCGGAGACCGCAAGAGTGGAAACGCTGCTGCAGCCCTTCTCCGCCTGCGCGAGCAGGGACAGCGCAGCCTCGCACCGGGCGGTCTGCTCCGCGGCATCCGCCGTGCCGGTACCGATGGCATCGGCGCAGCGCAGTTGGATCAATGCGCGGCAGACCGGCGCACCGAGGCGGGCCAGCATGCGCCGCATGCCGCGCAGATCGTCCGGGATGGGCCGATCGTGTACCGCGACGAGCTGCGTGACGAATTCCGCCGTCGCCCGGTCATAGCGCAGGCGGCGCAGGACCTCCTCCGCGACGGCGGCCCCGGCGGCCGGGTGGCCGTAGAAATGGCCGACGAGATTTTTATCGAAGAAAAATGTCGCTGGCTTTCCGGCATCGTGCAGCAGTGCCGCCAGCCGGAGCGGCTCCTCGGGCGGAACGCCGTCCACAACGGCCAGCGTGTGTGTCCAGACATCGCGCGTATGATGCGGATTATACTGCCGGAAGCCCTGACAGGGGGCAAGCTCCGGGATGAGCTCGAACAGCACATCGGAGAATTCCTCCAGCAGCGCAGCAGCCTGCCTGCCGCACAGAATACCGCTAAGCTCCTTGTGCAGGCGCTCCGGCGCAACGGCGCGCAGCCGGGTCCGGGCAGCATGGATGGCGGCAGCCGTCTCTCCGTCGATGCGGAAGGACAGCCGCGCCGCAAAACGCAGTGCGCGCAGCATCCGCAGGGCGTCTTCCGCAAAGCGCTCCGCCGGATCGCCGACGCAGCGGATCACGCCGCGGCGCAGGTCGTCCTGCCCGCCGAAGAGGTCCGTCACGGCGCCCGCTGCGTCGGCCGCCATGGCGTTGACCGTAAAATCGCGGCGCGCCAGATCAGGTGCCAGCTCGCGCAGAAAGTCGACCCGGTCCGGATGGCGGCTATCGGCATAGCCGGCCTCGGCGCGGAACGTTGTGATCTCGTAGGGCACGCCCCCGCGCACGACCGTGACCGTGCCGTAGCGCGCGCCCGTCAGGATGGTGCGGTCCGCGGCAAAGCAGGCCTCCGTCTGCTCCGGCGCGGCGCTCGTGCAGATATCCCAGTCCTGCGGCGCGCAGCCGAGCAGGCTGTCGCGCACGCAGCCACCGACCGCATAGGCAGAAAACCCCGCCGCGTTCAGCTGCCGGAGCAGTGCCTGAACCTGCGGCGGGATCGTGATGCGGGCCGTCATTTCGTATCCCGCAGAGGGAGCTTGCAATACGGGCAGTCGTCCATTTTCCCGCGGTTGGCAGGCAGCACCCGGTGGCAGTGCGGGCAGCGGTAGAACGTCACGCTGACAAGGAAGCCCAGCACCAGCAGGGCGATGCCGCCGAACAGCAGCCAGCGCTGCGCCGTCTGCGGGGCGCTCTTCAGCGCGAGGCTGAGCACTGCCGATGCACAGCCCGCGGCATAGCAGATATTCTTGATGAGTCTTGCAAGCTGCAGCTTCATTTCTCGCTCTCCTCCCATTGCTTCCAGACGTCCGGGCAATAGCCCACGGTCGCCTTCCTGCCGTTGCGGACGACCGGCGTGCGCATGAGCTCCGGCCGTTCAAACAGCTTGTCCTCCTTGGCGCGCACGTCGTCCATATAGCGCAGCAGATCGATGTCCGGGTCGCGGCGCGACCAGTCAATGAGCTTATCCACACCGCCGACGGCGCGCAGCACGCTGTCAAATTCTCCGCCGGACATGCCGTAGCGCAGCAGATCGATCTGCTGCACGCGGATGCGGCGCTCCTTGAAATATCGCTCGGCCTTCTTCGTGTCAAAGCACTTCGAGCGGCCGAAGATCTGAATGTTCAATATTGCACCTCCATGAGCCACAGGCCCTTTGCCGGGGCCGTCTCCCCTGCCAGCGCGCGGCAGCGGGCGTCGAACAGCGCGGGCAGGCTCTCTGCCGTGCGCCTGCCGAGGCCAACCTCCAGCAGCGTACCGACGAGGATGCGCGCCATGTGATACAAAAAGCCGTCCGCAGTCAGCGTGAAGCGCAGCTCGGCGTCCTCCTGCGTGATGTCAAGGCGGCGCAGCGTGCGCACCGTGGACTTTTTCATCTGCCGGTTGGCGCAGAACGTAAAAAAGTCATGCGTTCCCACCAGCCCGGCCGCCCCGGCGCGCATGGCACCGCAGTCCAGCTGGCGCGGTTCCCAGGCGCGGTAGCGCCGGGCGAACACGTCCGGCCGGTCGCTGTTCCAGAGACGGTAGACATAGGTCTTCTCGACGGCCGAAAGGCGGGCGTGGAAGCGCTCCGGCGCATAGTCGAGCGTCAGCGCACCGATATCCTCCGGCAGAAGGCGGCGCAGCTGCCCCAGCACCTCGTCCGTTGGCCGCTTCGGCGCATGGAACGACGCAACCTGACAGGCCGCATGCACCCCGGCATCCGTGCGGCCGCTGCCGCTGATCTCGAGCGGCTGGCCGAAGATCTCGCCAAGGGCCGTTTCCACGCTGGCCTGCACGGTTTTGGCGGGCGGCGGCAACCGCTGCCAGCCGCGATAGCGCGTGCCGTCATAGGCAAGCGTCAGTCGGTAATTCTGCAAAGCTCCTCCATCACCTCGCGGTGCGTGTCCGCGGAGAAGAGGAAGCTCCCGTCCGCAGCATAAACCTCATAGTGTCCCCGAACATTTCGAATCTGAACCTGCATATCGATCCCTCCTGTTGTTTCTGAGAGAAAGTATAACAGGTTTACTGTCCAATAAATCGGACTCGGAAAGACAAATTTTCGCTGTTTTGGAAAAATTACGCCGCCGGGGCCTCGAACTTATCCAGGAAACGAACGAGCATTGCGGCGCACTGCGCGCGCGTGGCGCTTCCGGCAGGGTCGAGGCGCTTGCCGTCCGTGCCGTTCAGGATGCCGTTGGCCACGGCCCACTGCATGGCATCGGCCGCATAATCCGAGACCTTCGCCGCATCGGCAAAGTCCTTCAGCGAGGTGCGGGCCGATGTGTCATAACCGCACAGGCCGGCATAGCGCAGCAGCATCACGGCAAGCTGCTCGCGCGTGATCTCCTGCAGCGGCGCAAAGGACGTCGCCGACATGCCCTTGACCACGCCGTTTTCATAGGCCCATGCAACGGCATCGGCAAACCAGTCCGCCGCCGCAACGTCCGTGAAGGGCGCCTTTGCCGCCCCTGCGGGCGAACCCGCCATGCGGTAGATTACCGTTGCCAGCATAGCGCGGTTCATCGTGCTCTCCGGCTCGAAGGTCGTCTCGCTCGTGCCTTGGAACAGGCCGCGGTCCGTTGCCTCAGACACGGCCTCAAAATACCACGCATCGCGGGAAATATCCTGATACGGCAGGCCGGTGGCCTCCCAGCGGGCGTAGAGCGTGATGTTGCCGCGCGCGGGGGCAGTCGTTTCGGGCGTATAGCAGGTGCCGCCCGAGAGGGCGCGGTCATACCAGCCCACAAAATAGTGGCCGGAGCGATAAGCATTCGGCAGCGTGCCAAGCGATCTGCCCGTCTTATAATAAACATAGTCCTCCTCGGCCTCGCCGCCCATGGCATTGAACACAACGCGGACATAGGCCGTGCTGCCCAGACGGTAGACGCCGTTCAGATACATATCCGCCTCGTCGATGCGGCGCTTGGCCAGCCCGTCAACGACCTCGCTGCTGGAGCTGAGCCAGCGGCCCATGGTATTGACGAACTCCATCTCCGTATAGCCGCCATAGACGAAATACTGATAGATATTGTACTTGGGATTGATCCACTGCGGGCCGAGGTTGAACGTGAAGCTGATCATCGCGTCATACTGCGACTGCGTGTGGACCAGCGGCGAGGCGTCGAGCACGTCGTCCACCATTTTTTCAAAGTCCACCAGCATCAGGCGCAGGCGCTGGTCGGCTTCCTCCTCCGTGATGCCGTCGGGGAATTCATTCTCCTCGCAGCGCGTGCCATAGCCGATCGTCCACTGGCCGTAGTCCCAGTAGGCGAACTTACTGAAGCCCTCGTGATCCTTGATAAACTGGATGCAGGCCTCGCTCGTCTTCAGCGTGACGGGATCCTCGCCGCTGCCGCCGTTGTCCTCATTCGGGTTTTCGACCGGGGTCGAGGACCAGTGGGCATAGACGATGAGATTCTCCGCCGCGGGTGTGGAATTGGTAATGTGCGCGCCGCCGGAGGCTGCTGTGTACCACCCGGCAAAATACATGCCGGAGCGCGTGGCCGTCTGCAGTGCGGCATAGGTCTCGCCGCGCGGATAGCACAGGACACGGTTGTCCTCCAGCGAGCCGCCGTTCGGCATATGGACAAGGTAGCGGAAGCCGGGGTCACTCTCGTTTCCGGTATAGTCGCCATAGAAATAGACCTGCAGCTCGCGGATACGCCGCTCGAGCATTTTGGAAGAATAGCTGCCGCCCACGCTGACCCACGAGCACCACGCATTGGCCATGCTGACCTCGGTATAGTCCCCGCCCGTCAGCAGCCGGGTCACGCGGCAGCCCGAGAGCACGGCGGAGCAGTTGAACTGCAGGGAGGCCAGCGCGTCGAACTGCTGCTGCGTCAGGGTCAGGCCGTTTGCAGAGAGGAAGCTGTTCACGCTGTTCTCCACCTGCGTCAGGGCCGTGCGGAAGCTGGAGACGCCGCGGCCTTCCAGCTCCTCGAGCATAGCGATGCCGCTGTCGCTGACCGTCATGGCCTGCGGGGCGCGCTCGTTCGCATCCGGCCCGATCGTCTCGGGAGCCTGCGTTTCCTCCGGAACGGACTCCACCGGCTCCGTCGCAGCGGTCTCCTCCGGCTGCACGGCAGCCGTTTCCTCGGTCCCGGCCGTCTCTGCCCGCACGGGCAGCTGTATGCCGGAAAAGATCAGCAGCGCAGAGAGCGCGCCGCACAGAATTCGCTTCATAGGGTAACTCCTTCTTTCGGGATTCTACCCCATTTTAACAAAACCGTTCCCGTTCGTCAAGATTCAGAGGTCTTTTAACAAGTTCTGCGGCCGAAAAACATTACAAAAAGGTAACAATTTTCGTCAGATCAGTCCAGATGCCGCTCATAAAACGCAAGAACGTCATCATAGACGAGCTGGCGGTTCTTCTCGTTGAGGATCTCGTGCCGCCCGTCATAGAGCTTGCAGGTCACATCCTGCATCCCGGCCGCACGGAAGGCAGTCGCCGCCTTTTCCACCCCGCGGCCCATATTGCCCACGGGGTCGCTTCTTCCGGCGATGAAAAATACCGGGAGGGCCTTGTCCATGCGCTGCAGATTGGCGGGCTTCTGGATCATGCGGATGCCGCGCAGCATCTCGCGCGTCAGGCCGACGGTCGCGTCCTGCCCGCACAGCGGGTCGGCCGTGTATTTTGCAACGACCTCGGGATCGCTGCAGATCCAGTCGTTCGACGTGCGGGCGTCCGGGAATTTCCGGTTATACGCGCCGAACATCAGGTTTGCCAGCAGCTTGCTGCGGCCGGTCTCGCCAAGGCGCAGCTTTTCCAGCCCGCACAGGGCAAGGCCCGCCGCAAGCACCGGGGCAGGCTGCCAGCCCGTGCCGCAGATGACGGCGGCGCGCAGCCCGGCGTCCGGATAGCGAAACAGCAGCGTGCGCGTCAAAAATGAGCCCATGGAGTGGCCCAGCACGAAATACGGCACACCGGGATAGTCCCGCTGCGTGCGGCGCAGCAGCTCCATGCTGTCGTCCACGGCGGCGCACCAGCCGCCGGAAAAATGGCAGGGCTCCGTGCCGTGAGACTTGCCGTGGCCCATGTGGTCCTCGCCCGTGACGAGAAAACCGCGGGCATTGAGGAAGGCCGCAAACCCGGCATAGCGCGGCACATACTCCGCGATGCCGTGGATGATCTGCACCACGCCGCGCGGCTGGCCCTCCGGCTCCCAGCGATAGGCGTGGATCATTCCGGCTCCGTGCGAAGAAAATTCAAATTCCAGCATAGAAATCCTCCAAAGTCCGATTTATTGGACACCTCGTCCTGTATGATAGGAGCATGCTAAGCGTTCGGGCCGCAGAAACAGAGCTGCCCGGCAAAAAATAACAGGAAAGAAGTGCATGTTCATGAATTCCGTGATCGATCTGACCGCCTATCTGCCCGAGCAGTCCGCGCCCCGCCGCCGCAAGCGGAAATTCGGCAGCGTTGCCGCCGCAGTGGAGACTGCCGTCACCCTTCTGATGGGCGTTGGCTTTCTGCTTGCCCTGACGGCGTTTCTGCTGGCGCTGTAAAGTCCGGGTTTTCGTCGAGTGTGGAGAACAGCTCGTCCTCCCGCTGCGCGCGGCGGATGCAGCGAAGCGTGCCGTCCGCCTGATAGAGATATTCCGCGCAGTGCGGCGTCAGACCATAGGAATAGCCCATGGACGCGCCATAGGCCCCGACGTCATGGATGACAAGACGCGCGCCTCTGCGGCATTCCGGCAGAAGGCGCTGGCCGAACGGTTCGCGCGGCTCCGGGATGCGGTCGCCGACGGCATAGCGCCGCCGCCCTTCCACACGGTCGTCGCCGAGGACGGAGATATGATGATACGTCCCGTAGAGCTCCGGCCGGAGCAGATCGGCGCGGCTGACATCCACACCGAGCCAATCCTGCGCGCCGCGCTTGACGCCTGTCACCGTTGTAAGCAGAATGCCCGCATGGGCCGTGAGCCAGCGGCCAAGACCCGTCTCCACGGGCACGCCGCCAAGGCCGGAAGGCTCCATGATCCGGGAAAATTCCGCCTGTACCCCACGGGAGACGGCCGCGATGTCGGCGTCGCGCTCCGTGCGGCGATGGGCCACCGGGAGACCGCCGCCGAGGCAGCAATAGGACACCTGCAGGCCGAAGCTGTCATGCAGCGCCGCCGCGCAGGTGAACAGGGCGCGGGCCAGCGCGGAAAAGGCCTCGGGATCGCGCAGGCCAAGGCCGAGCATGGCGCTCAGGCCGACCTCGCGCACGCCCTTGAGCCGCAGCTCCTGCGCCGTATCCATATAGGAATCCAGCTGATTTGGGTCTGTAAACACAGTTTTTGCTGCTGTCATATAGTCTGTGTAGGTGGTAGTGTTAATGATGGAATCGTCTGTTCCAAACAATGCTCCCAGGGCATTGCCCAGAAACATACCGATCAGAAACGCCACGATTACAGAAAACACCGCCACCGCCATGGTTTTGGGAAAGGGGTTTTCTTCTTTGGGAAATTTAATATCCATGAATTACTTTTCCTTCAGCATGTCGCGGATCTCTGTCAGCAGTTCTTCTGCTGTAGGGCCCGCAGGTTTCTCCGGTTCTTCTTTCTTCAGTGCAACACGGTTTACGATCTTAACAATCCAGAATACCACAAATGCCGTGATCAGGAAGGTGACGATGGCGTTGATCACCGCACCAATTCCAAAGGGTCCAACGGTAATTCCAGAAAAATCCGTTTTTCCCATAATTAATGCAATAATTGGTGTCAGAAGATTTTCCACTACAGAGGTGACAATGGCCGTGAAGGCAGAACCAATTACAACGCCTACTGCCATATCCAAAACATTTCCGCGCATAATAAAAGTTTTGAACTCAGAGACCCATCCAGACTTTTTCATGGAATATCCTCCTTTTTACTTCTTCTTTGGAACCAGCTTTTCCTTGCCGCCCATATAGGGCCGCAGGGCGGCGGGGATCTTCACGCTGCCGTCGGCCTGGAGGTTGTTCTCCAGGAAGGCGATGAGCATGCGGGGAGGGGCCACCACGGTGTTGTTGAGGGTGTGG
>ERZ773193.3840-NODE-3840-length-13009-cov-11.392002_pt1 | contig 13009 bp, 11 predicted proteins | sample MGYA00511110_ERZ773193 | MGnify/ENA primary metagenome ERZ773193 (study PRJEB29015, sample SAMEA2737784) | human gut metagenome | biome: human gut; feature: human-associated habitat; material: faeces | place: China | collected 2012 ...
CCGACAGACACCAAGACTTACAGAATTATGAATACCAAGCCGGAGGAATCGGTGCAGAAGGAGGACGCAGTGTAAATGGCAGAAAAAAGACAGAAGAAGCAGGCGGCAAAGGCATTTGAAAAAGAGACATTTTCCAAAGATAAGGAAGTGACTGGAGTAAAACATATAGAACACAGGCAGGACAACACCTTTTCTGTGGAAAACCAGTTTAGTGCCAGCGAGAAGCCTGTGAGCAATCTGCCAAGGGATGCGAACCATGGCAGTCGTACAGGAAAAGCAACTTCTGGTCACAGCGTCCAGAAGTCAGAGTTTAATACTGGGACAGAATACAGGAAAAATAATAAGAAAAAATATTACCGACAGCAACAACAGGACACTTCTGGTCACAGCGTCCAGAAGTCGGAAGCCGAAGCGGAAAAGACATTCTTAAAGGAAAACAGCTTTATCAATGAGGAAAACGGTAATGCTACAAATTTCCATACAGAGGACGCAGACAGTTTTCAGGACAATTACCACGTTAGAAATACCTACCAACGGTCTGAGGAAAAAGGAAAATATCACAAAAGGCGTGTGCAGAGAGAACATGCACACAGAGAGCGTGCAAAGTCAGAAAATGCAAAGCAGTCCGATTATGGAGATCTTCAGACAAAGGACGCCACATTTTCGCAGGGGCAGGCGGACGAATTTACAGACCAAAAAGTACAGAAGGCTTTTGATAAGTCGGAAAAGAACCGCCGAAAGTTGCAGAAAGCAAAGGACAAGATGCCGACAAAGCGGCAGTATGAGATGAAGCGTGTCTTTGATGAACAGACCGGAAAAGCAAAGTATGTTGTGGTTCCGGTGGATGTGGAGAAGCCATTTAAACCGGATGGACTGGGAAAAACTGCGGTTCACAAGCTCCAGACCGAAAATATGTATTTTGTGCATCGCAAGATTGCAGAGACAGAAAAGGATAATTCTGCTGTGGAGGGCGCACACAAGACGGAACAGCGAGCCGAGGATATTTACCACTATATGAAGTATCACCGCAAGAGCAAGGCACAGAGAAAGCGTGACCGCTTAGAGCGATTGCACAAAAAACAGGTTACAGCGGATATGAAGCTGGAGTATGAGAAATTCATCAGTGAAAATCCACATCTAAAGGGCAACAGTCCAAAGAAGCAGTTGCAAAGGCAGCTACAGAAACAGCGCATCAAGCGTGAGTATGCCAAGGCAAGGCGGGTAAGAGCAGAAGCCAAGACTGCAAAGGAAACATTTACAAAGACAGCCAATGCTGCAACCGGGATTGCAAAGAAGTTACAGGAAATTGCCACGAAAAATAAAACACTGATTATCACAGTGGGTATTTTTGCACTTCTGCTCATTATGATCATGTCGGCACTATCAAGCTGCGGTTCCATGTTTACCGGAACTGTGACAACAACGATGGCAAGCACATATCTTAGCCTTCCGGCAGAGATTGATGCAGCAGATTTATCTTTTACAGAAAAGGAAATGGAGCTGCAAAATAAGATTGACCGGATTGAAACTGATTATCCGGGATATGATGAATACGATTATAACCTTGGTGCAATCGGGCATGATCCGTACACACTGATCAGTTATCTTTCCGCAGTCCATACGGAATTTACTGCCGCAGGAATAGAGAGTGAGATTCAGGAATTATTTGATGCCATGTATTCACTCACTACCGAGGAAGTAGAGGAAACACGGACAAGGACAGTCACAAAGACCGGAACCAGAATAGTAACAAATCCGGACGGGACTACCCGTACCGAGGAATACGAGTATGAGGAGGAAGAAGAATATACCGTAACAATTCTTCGTGTCACACTTACGGTCACACCGCTTGAGAGCATTGTAGCCGGACGCATGGACAGCGAACAGACGGAAATTTTTGGAGCCTATACGGAGACAAAAGGCGGCTTACAGGTCTTTGCTTCTCCGGTTGATTATTACTGGTATTACTATATCAGCAGTTATTATGGCTACCGGAAAAATCCAAACACCGGAGCCGAGGAGCTTCACAGGGGTGTGGATATAGCGGTGCCGACAGGAACGTTTGTATATGCGGCACATGATGGAACGGTAACAGAAGCAACTTACGATTCCTATTATGGAAATTATGTGGTGATTACGGACAGTAAGGGATATACCACAAAATATGCCCACATGGACAGCTTAAATGTGTCCGCAGGGCAGAGTGTAAAAAAAGGTGACAATATAGGCAAAAGCGGAAATACAGGAAGCAGTACCGGAAGCCACCTTCATATCGAATGTCTGTATAACGGGGAATATTATAACCCGTTATTTTATTTTGAAGCAGGAGAACAGACCATTTATGGAGAAACAACGGGCGGCACCGGAGGAGGAACCAGCAATGTGATACCGCCGGAATCCTATGATGATGCAACCGTACAGACGCTTATGCGTGAAGCAAACAGGTATCTGGGAATGCCATATACTTTTGGCGGCACAGCTCCGGCTAGTTTTGACTGTTCCGGTTTTGTATGCTGGGTATTTTCAAACAGTGGCGTACATAACCTGCCAAGAACCACAGCACAGGGCATTTATGACCAGTGTACTCCGGTATCAGCGGCAGATGCAAAGGCAGGGGACATTATATTTTTTACAGGAACCTATAATGCAGGACGTCCGGTTACACACGTTGGTATCTACTGTGGAAACGGTACGATGGTGCATTGCGGTGATCCAATTCAGTACACATCAATCAATACTTCTTACTGGCAGAGCCATTTCTATGGTTTTGGAAGATTGAATTAGCGAAGGGAGGAATTATTTTTGTCAGTAGAACGAATCAATTCACAGCTTAAAAAGGTCAGAGAGCAGATAGCACAGCTACAGGCAAAGGAAAAAGACCTTGCAGAACAGAAACAGATGGCGGAGGATGCCGAAGCCATGAAGATCATACGAAAATATAAAATCTCATCGGAGCGTTTGCAGATGTTAAACAAGCTCAGTGAGGATGAAGTCAGAAATTTATTACAGAAACGGGAACAGGAAAAGGAGGTTTCAATCAATGAAAAACAGGAAATTATCGGCTAGGGCGGTAGTGTCCCTTATGCTGTCGGCAATACTTTTTTGTATGCCGATTGGGGCATTTTTTGCCAACAGGACAAATACGATAGAGGTTCATGCGGAGGATACTGCCGAGCAGAAAACGGAAAGTGCAAGTGACGCAGAAAATACAGTTACACCCGGCAATGGCAGGGAAGAAAATTCAGGAACAGATACCGGAGAGGGAAAGATGGAAAATTCCACAGAAGGCACAACAGAAGATTCGTCTGAAGAAACACAGCCTGCCGCAAAATGCACCTGCAAAGAAAAGTGCAGCCAGTATGCGGTGGATGAAGATTGTGAGGTGTGTGCAAAGAACTATAAGGAATGTACCTATATCAATCCGAGCGTAAAAATCACAATCAATACACCTTCTGGGTGGCATAACGATACCACTAAGGTGATAGTCAAAGTAGAAGATACGATAGTTTCCGGTAATTTTACCGTTCAGACAGTAAAGGCGAAAGTCGGGCAGAATGGAAGCTGGACAGATATTACCGAGGATATGTACATAGAGATTTCCGAAAACAGCACTATTTATGTGCAGGTCACAGACCAGAAGGGCAAGACCTATGAGAAAAATCGCTATATCAAGTGCTTTGATTTTACGAAGCCTACCTTAAATGCGGCAGTCAGCGATGGTCTATTGAGTATTCAGGCACATGATACGGATTCCGGTATCAAGGCAATCTATGTCAATGGCTATGAGTTTACCGACCATACGAATGGTGCTTTGAATATCCGTCTGCAACAGTTTGATGCAGGATATCAGTATTTCACGATTTCAGCCATGGATAATGCAGGAAATACCTCAGAAATCTATAAAACAGCCAATCCGTATTACACCGATCCGGAAAACAAGGACAGCAATGAAAAAGATCCGGCACAGCAGCTCCCGGTGGATGCGTCAGCAACCAAGCCTAGCTCTGCAACCGCACAGGTTACAGACCATACCAAGACAGACAGCAATGGAAATACTGTTTCCCAAACAGGCAGTGGAACAACTTCAAGCAGTACAGGAACATCAGCCAAGCAGTCCCCGAGTACGGGAGATACTTCTAAGGATACCGACCAGAGCAGTGACAGCCAGACTTCTGAAAAAGGCAAGGAATTTTATACAATCCAGACTGCATCAGAAAAGGTATTTTATCTGGTGATTGATCGTGACGGGGAAGATGAAAAGGTATATTTCCTTACCGAAGTCAGTGAAAATGACCTGTTAAATACCACAACGGATAACAGCGAGACACTTCCGAAAAATTCAGCAGCATTGGAATCTGCAATTCCTACCAAAGACAGTGCATTGTCAAATAATAATGCAGATACCACAGGAGAGAAAAAACAGGGAACGGAAAGTGTTGAGGGCAGTACCGAAGAAAGCACGGAGGATACAAGTAAGCCGAAAGAGGATACCGCAAAAGCAGATGGTTCCGGCTTTACATATATTTTAATAGGCATTGCTGCGGTAGCTGTGATCGGAGTGGTATATGTTGTGAAGTCTAAGAAGAAAAAGGAAAACTTCATTGATGAGGATGAAGATGAGGACGAGCTTGACGAGGACTATGATTATGAGGACGAGGACGAAGCCGAGCAGGATTCAGACGAAGCATTCTTAAATGGTGGCGATGATACGGAATCAGAGGACACAGGCGAGAATGACAGTGAAGATAACAGTGACAACGATAATGATGAAGAAAACGGGGAGGAATAGAGATGGAGCTTGTAATTGCAGAGAAGCCGAGCGTGGCACAGAGCATTGCGGCAGTTCTTGGTGCCACACAGCGTAAGGACGGTTATTTGGAAGGCAATGACTATCTGGTATCATGGTGCGTGGGACATCTGGTAGAACTGGTACAGCCGGAAAGCTATGAGGAAGCATGGAAGAAATGGAGCTATGAGAGCCTTCCAATCATTCCGCAGGAATGGCAGCATGAAGTGAAAAGTGATACAAAAGCACAGTATCAGATTTTGAAAAAGCTCATGCATGATGACAGGGTTGATGCCGTTGTATGTGCTACTGATGCCGGAAGGGAGGGTGAGCTGATCTTTCGCCTGACCTACAACATGGCAGGGTGCAGAAAACCGATGAAGCGGTTATGGATTTCTTCCATGGAGGAAAGTGCTATCCGTGACGGTTTCCATAATCTTCGCCCAGACAGCGACTATGATAACTTGTATCATTCGGCATTATGCAGGCAGGAAGCCGACTGGCTTGTGGGTATCAATGGCACTAGGCTTTTTACGGTATTGTATGGTGGCAAGGCATTAAAGGTCGGCAGAGTGCAGACACCGACACTTGCCATGCTGGTAGACCGTGAAAGTAAAATCATGAATTTCAAGAAAGAAGCCTATTATATGGCTCATATCATGGAAAATGGTCTGGATGCTGTATCGGAGCATATCAGTGATAAAACGGAAGCAGAGAGGATTGCAGGAGCCTGTGAAAACGGACAGGCTCTTGTCACTTCCGTGGTAAAGGAAGAAAAGTGGGTGGCACCGCCGAAGCTCTATGACCTTACCACACTCCAGAGGGATGCAAACCGTCTGTTTGGCTTTACTGCCAAGCAGACATTGGAATATACGCAGAGCCTTTATGAGAAAAAGTTAGTAACATATCCGAGAACAGACAGCCAGTACCTTTCCGATGACATGGAAGGTACTGCAAAAAATGTGATCGAAGCGATTTTCAATTCTCTGTTATTTGAGCAGAATATCATGTTCAATCCAGATATTAAAAGAATTTTGAACAGCAAGAAAGTTACGGACCACCATGCAATCATTCCGACCATGGAGATCATCAAACAGGACTTAAAGGTGATTCCTGAGAGTGAAATGAAGATCCTTTCATTATGTGCGAACCGTCTGCTGTGTGCAACCGGGGAGAAGCACATTTATAATTCCACAAAGGCAGAGCTTACCTGCAACGAGATTGTGTTTAAGGTATCCGGTAAGGAAGTATGGAAAAATGGATGGAAGGAATTTGATGATTTCTTCAAAAATTCCTATAAGACCACAGAGGATAAATCGGATGCCGAGGAAGAAAAGAAGCTGCCGGAGCTTCGTGAGGGCATGATGATTGCAGTGGAGCAGACAAAGGTTTCCGAGCATTTCACACAGCCACCGAAGCATTATACTGAGGACTTATATTGTAAAGGGTAGTTAAGAAAAAAGCACAAGAAAGGACAAAAAATGAGAACAAAAAAAGCAGAAAATGAAAAGATTACTGCCCTCTACGAAAGACTTTCTCGTGATGACGAAATGGTAGGGGACAGTAACAGTATCGTCAACCAGAAGAAGATGCTTGAGGACTATGCAAAACAGAATGGCTATACCAACATAGAGCATTTTACAGATGACGGTTATTCCGGCGGTTCATTTGACAGACCGGACTGGAAAAGAATGGTAGCAGGAATTGAGGACGGAAGCATTGGCACAGTTATTGTAAAGGATATGAGCCGGATAGGGCGTGACTATCTGCAGGTGGGCTTTTATACGGAGGTCATGTTCAAGGAAAAGGAAGTCCACTTTATTGCGATTGCAAACGGAGTTGATAATCAGAAAAGAGAGAGCAGTGAATTCGCCCCATTTCTAAACATCATGAATGAGTGGTATATTCGTGACTCCAGCCGGAAAGTGACTACAGTGCTTCGTGCAAGGGGAATGGAGGGAAAACACACCACCAATAATGCTATTTACGGTTACCGGAAAAGTGAGGAAGATAAAAACCAGTGGGTAATTGACGAAGAAGCTGCCGAGGTGGTACGCAGGATATACCGGATGTCTTTGGAGGGAAAAGGACCCTATGAGATTGCAAGAATACTGTCAGAGGAACAAATCGAGCGTCCATCCTATTATCTTGCCAAGCGGGGACTTGGAACCTGCCGTTCCAACAATAATACTGCAACCCCTTATGTGTGGCGTGGGGCAACGGTGAGTGATATTCTTTCCAAGCCGGAGTATATGGGACATACCGTAAATTTCCGCTCTTATAAAGAGTCCTACAAGGATAAGAGGGCAAAAAAGACACCAAAAGAGGACTGGGTTATTTTCAAGAATACACAGGAAGCAATCGTTTCTGAAGAAATGTGGAATAAGGTGCAGGGGCTGAGAAAGACTGCCCGCAGGACGGATACAGTCGGTGAAGCCAATCCATTTACGGGACTGTTGTATTGTGCCGATTGCGGTGCGAAAATGTATAACCATCGTGGCGGAGCAGGAAGGGCAAGAAATTGGAAAGGGGAATTAAATGGAAAACGCAGACCAGATCGTGATGAGTATAACTGTTCCACCTATAACTTAAGCAGACAGAGTTATGATAAACAGTGCAGCCAGCATTATATCAGGACAGAGGTTGTAAGAAAGCTGGTGCTGGAAACCATCAAAGCGGTCAGTGATTATGTGATTACCAATGAGGAGGAATTTATCAACAGGATATATTCCTCTTCGAGAGACAAGCAGAAAGAGAGCATAAAGTCTTTGAAACGAAAAATTGCACAGGATACCAAGCGTGTAAACGAGCTGAATATGCTGATGAAGAAACTGTATGAGGATAATATCAGCGGAAAGCTGTCTGACAAGCGTTTTGAATTTATGCTCAGCGAGTTTGAAAATGAACAGGACACCCTTGAAATATCAATGGAAAATGCCAAAGCCGAGATTGAAAAATATGAGAGTGATACAGTCCGGGCAGACAAATTCATAGAACTTGTGAAACGCTATACGGATTTCAGTGAATTAACTACCCCCATGCTGAATGAATTTGTGGAAAAGATACTTGTCCATGAAGCGGATTATTCAAGTGGCGAGAGGGTACAGGAAGTGGAGATTTACCTGAACTTTATCGGGAAGTTTGAACTGCCTGTAAAAGAACCGACTGCGGAAGAAATTGCAGAGCATGAAAAGCTGAAAGCACGCAGGGCAAAAAAAGCAGAATATAACCGCAGATACATGGAAAAGCGGAGAAAGCGTATCGCAGGGGAAGAACAGAAATCAAAGGAAGTAACAGTAAACGGTTAAGGGTATGGAGGATAGAGAGCTTATGAAACAGGAAGAAATCAGAGAGTGTACAAAGGTTGTGGAACTGTTCCGCAGTATGATGGATGAATTGGGAGATATGTGTGTGGTATATGATGAAAGGTTCGGCTTTATTGTACTGGAGTATTACATGGATGGGTATTTTGAGAATAATTCCAACTACGACAATGCAGAGGACTTGTATCATCACTTGTTGGATAAATGGAAATTCTGCTGGATTGTGGATAAGGCAAAGGTCAACGGGACAGAAGAATTTGAAGATTATGAACCGTCATTGACAAAGGAACAGCGGACAGAAAGGGATAAGGCTTTAGCACATTTTGAAGAAGCATTCCGGCAGATACAATAGACGGAATAAGAAAGTGTCACAACATCTGAGGGGGCAATCGGTTTGAACACTGATTGCCTTTTCTGACAGGAAATTGACGATTTAAGACGTTCCTGATGAAGGGACAGGGAAATATGCCTTGCATATCTTTTAACACGCTTAAAGGGCATAAAAAACGGAAAAAGGCTACATAATTTGAACATTTTGAAGGAGGGTATCGCAGTGGCGAGGATGGGCAAAAAAGAAAAATGGTTGTGGGTGTTCTTTTTGAATGACAAGAACAGGATACAGTATAATGACCAGTGCAAGAAGTGTGTGAATGACTGTAAGCAGAGCTTCCGGTGCAGGATTGTGTGGTGCGGGAAGTATTACTCTAAGCGGAGAAAAAGGTAGAACCAGAGAAACCAAAGACCAAGAGTCAGGAAGCAAGTTTATAAAGGTTTATGGAAAGAGCAGGTAGCAATCTATCTGCTTTTTCCTGTTATGTGGTTATCGTAAGCAGAGAAGATTAAGTGACGAGCAGAGGAAACAGGCAAGGTTGCGATGGAGAAAATCAATTCAGACGAAAACAATAGGCAAATTTAAAGTTGATAAGAATTCACCGATATATTTATTAGACTATTCAGCATTACACATCATTACAGTTACATTTCAAAGCATTATAATTGTTTCACTTGAGGATAGATGCTAAAATAAATTTTTTAAGGAAAGAGGTGGTCGTGTGATTAACATAGCAATTTGTGATGATGAAAAATACATATTAGATAAAATCAAAAAGCTGGTATTTGATTTTTTTCATAGAAAAACCGTAGAAATAACTGTTTCACAATTCGGGAGTGGTGAGGAATTACTGAGACACAACAAAAATATAGATATTCTGTTCTTAGATATTCAAATGGATGGAATAGATGGGATGGAAACTGCAAGGAAGATGCGTAGTCAAAATTATAAAGGATACCTAATTTTTATAACAGTTCTAAAGGAAATGGTGTTTCAATCCTTTGAAGTCCAGGCATATGATTATCTGGTAAAACCGATTGAAGAAGAATGCTTTGAAAAAACGATGGAGAGATTATTTTCTGCTATGCAAAATGCAAAAGACGCAAGTTTGCTTGTCCAAAAGGGATACGAGAGTAATATTATTGCCTTTGATGACATTGTTTTTTGTGAAATTATAGACAGAAAAATATATCTGCATCTAAAAACGGAGGAAGTTATTGATTACTATGACAGAATTGAAAATCTTGAAACAAAACTAGATGGGAGATTTTTTAAATGCCATAGAAGTTATTTAATTAATTTGAGCCATCTGAAAAGTTATAAAAATGGGATGGCGTATATGATAAATGACAAACAGATACCTGTATCACGCTTACGGAGCAAGGAATTTTCAAGTGTTGTTTTGAAATATATGAAGGAACGGAGAGTGTGAAAGAATGGATGGATTAGATATTTTCAATGTATATATTATGGGAAGCATTGAAATGTTGACGGTTTTTCATTTCTTTACCAGATTTCTTAAGAAAAAGGTAAAGTTTATTTATTATATATTGTTTGCCTTTCTTGGAATGACGATTATGATGTTTTTTCCAACCGGCAGTATTATGGAATTATTGGTATATGTTCTGCTGTTGATGGCAGGAGGATTTTTTATATGTAGAACATACAATATATTTGTCGGGTTATATGCAGTTGTAATGATCGAAATAATGCACTTATGCTATGGAGTTTTTAATTCGATTTCGTGTATTTTATCTCCCTTGTTTTTTCAGGAAAATCCTAAAGCGGTTAGCGTTTTATTTATGGTAATGAGCAGTATTTTAGCTCTTGTTACATCTGTTTTGTGTTATCAGGTCATAAATAAAAATTTTTCATATGATGAAAACGTTGGGGCAAAATATGTTCTTCTGATTTTAATACCGACTTTAGTGATTTTTTTGGTAAGTGAATATATTAGTTCAAATATTTATGGACATACGATTACGATACAAGCAGATGGGAGTTTACCTAGCATAAGTCCGTTTCCATTACTGTTTATACAGATATTGGGGATAGCCAGTCTGTTTTGCATCATGTTTGCGTATAAAAAATTAGTGGATAGTTTTAAATTGAGCAGAGAGCTATCTTTATTAGAACTGGAAAAACATTCTTTAAATCAGTATGTGGAAGAAGCAAAAGTACGTTATGAGAAAACAAAAGCATTTCGACATGATGTGAAAAATCATATATCTATTGTCAAAGAATTGGTACAGAATGGCGATATAGATACAGCATTGCAGTATATGAGTGATATGGAAAATTTAACAGCAGATATGTCATTTCCGGTAAGTACAAATAACCCTGTACTTGATATTTTAATTGGAAATAAGTTAGGGATAGCTAAGAGCAATCAGATAGAAGTACAATGTTCATTTATTTCTCCATATCCATGTGGAATTGCTGATATTGACTTTTGTATTATTTTTTCTAATGCATTAGATAACGCTATCTCAGCTTGTAACCGAGTGCCCCATGATAATCAGAAATATATTCACATAACAGGAAAAGTGCAAGGTGATTTTCTTTTAATTGAAATAATTAATAGCCATAGTGGGAGAGGGAGCATTCGCAGTGGGACAGGACTTGCTAACATAAAAGCAGTTGCAGAAAAATATCATGGAGCAATGGAAGTAAGAATAGATGGAGATATATTTGTTTTAAGTGTTCTTTTAATCATTCCGCAACAATCAGAAAGCATTTCACAACAAATCTGTTAAAAACAGATATATGAATGACGAATAAGAGATTGTAAAAACATTATAGTGTATTAAAGAAAAGGAGGACGTTTTATGTCAATGGAAATAAGCAGTAATTATAAGGATTACAAAAATGAGTATTTAGATAGGGTACAGACAGGGCAGGATAAAGTAAAAGAAGCTTCACAAGATCAAAGGGGGGAGGATAAAAACGAAGGTATTCCCGTTCCAAAGGACGAGTATATTAGTAGCGAAAAATCTGGTAGCAAGCCAAGTGGTCTGTATCGTTTAGGGCAAGATGAAAATGGTAATCCAAAAGTAATGTATGATGATCCTAAGAGAGTCGCAAAGGCGAAAGATGTTCAACCAAAGGAGGAGCCAGCGAAAAAGGCAGAGAAATGTACGACAAATACAGATAATGTTGACAGAGAGATTGAGAAACTCAAGGAGGAAAAGGAACAGCTTGAACAGCAGATAAAGGCTGCGGCGGGGGACAAAGAAAAGGTTAAGGTATTGGAGAAAAAGCTGGCTCAGATTGAGGGGAAGTTAAGCCAGAAAGATAATGATACATACAGGAGAAAAAATGCAGTAATTTCTTAAACAAATTATGAATATGAGGGGGTGAATAAGAAGGAAAGGCTTTATTCATTCCTTTTGCAAAAGGGAAGAAGTTCAGATTAAGAGTAATTGCAGAATAGTAATAGCTGGAAAAGGATTTGGGTGGTTGATAAGTATGAGGAACAATCAGATAAATACGTGGAGGAAAAGGTAAAGGCGCAGAAGTTAGATAATACTTTTGCTGATATTAAGACTGACAGTAAGTCGGCTTTTTTTGAAAGCTTAAGGGTATTTCAGATAAGTAATCCCAACGTCCTTTCTTCCATTTTGAATAGGGAGTTGACATTGCAATTTTGGAATAGCTAAAAGCTAGAAGCAGGAGGAAACAAGGTCAAACTGACTGTTCACATGGGAAAAGATAGTTTCATTGAAGTTATCAAAGAAAAACCAAACAGCAGATAACGTACTGCTTGGCTGGATATGGAAATCATTCTTTTGTATTGACCAGAGCTTTAGCAGTAGATAAAAGTAATAAGGCAGATGATTATTCAGAGGAAAATCCGCTTTATATTATAAAAGGCATGGACAAAAACGGGAATGAATATGAGCAGACAGTGGATGTAAGCAAGGTGAACCCTAATAACTGCTCTTATAAGGACATACTGGAGTTTCGCAAAGAAGAGAATTTTAAGCATAAAGAGCAAAATATCGAACTTAATAAAAAGGCATTGGCGCTGAGGGCTTATAATCAGCAGATTTTAGAAGAACATTAAGCAAGATATGAGTAGGATAATCTGTTTGTTGTCGAGTTCAAACGTAAAAAGACCAGATAACAGATAGTGTCTGTTGTCTGATCTTTTTTGTGTCATTTTCTGCAAGGGGTATTGATGATATGTGCCAAATGTTTATATTGAAAACAAATTTTCAAGTGAGGTAATAGAGATGAATATATCAAATGCTATCAATACGGTAAGCGTATCTGGAAGTTCTAGCAGTAGTGCTAAAAAAACTTCTGAAAAGAACAAGTGGCAATTAACAGATTCATTAAAAGAAAAAATTGTTGAATTGGCTAAGAAAGATGCGAAAAACAACATATATATGGGAAATGAGTTTATGAACTTGCGGAAAGCAGAGGTCGCTAAAGTGGCACCAAATCGGGCAGCACTGATAGGTAAGTTCAACCAATCAATGAGTTCTGGAAATATGGGTGATATGAAAGAAATACAAGAGGCAGACAAAAGATGGCTGTGTATTTTATTTGGGATACCATATGAGG
>ERZ773193.3846-NODE-3846-length-12999-cov-8.336758_pt1 | contig 12999 bp, 10 predicted proteins | sample MGYA00511110_ERZ773193 | MGnify/ENA primary metagenome ERZ773193 (study PRJEB29015, sample SAMEA2737784) | human gut metagenome | biome: human gut; feature: human-associated habitat; material: faeces | place: China | collected 2012 ...
GAAGCAAATTTCTGCTTCCGGCTCGTGTTTTATCTGTGTTATGCGGCTTTCTCTAGGCTGCCGTGTTTTGTTTTCTATGACCAGTATAACCTAGTGCAAACGCTGCCGCAACCGATGTTGCAAGTTATTTTTACATTTTGCATTGGCATAATAAATATTATAATGCAAAATTGGGCAATATCAGCAAAAAATCAGTTTGCTGTTCATGAATTACGGGAATTTGACAACGCGCATCAAAATCCATCTGGCACAGTGCATGGAGACGAGATTTGCCAAGGATGTTTTCTGCCAAAAATAAGCTCGTCAGCCTGTGCTTCACAGGCTGACGAGCGGAGCGGGGCGACCTATGCCGCCCCGCTGCTTTTTTGCGATTGCTTATTTGCCCTGATATGCGCGGAAGAGGAAGGTGACAATCTGCGCACGCGTGCAGGAATCGTTCGGCATGAGCTTGCTGCCGTTGCCCTGTACGATTTCCTCAGCAAGCGCCCAGTTCATCGCGGGAAGCGCGTAGCCAGGAACGGAATCGGCGTCAGAGAAGCCGGACACCAACTCCTGCAAGGTGACTGCCTCGGACGCAGCGTAGCGGAACAGAAACGCGACGGCTTGAGCGCGGGTGCATTCGCTGTCGGGAGAGAATGTGTTCTCCGTTGTACCGGTGGTGATGCCCTCGCTGAGCGCCCAGCGGACGGCCTCGGCGTAGTAGCTGCCTTCGGGGACATCGCTCATGTTCATGGCGTAGTTCACCACGGGAGAACCGGCAGCACGCCACAGGAAGGTGACGATTTGTGCGCGGGTGCAAGGCTGGTTCGGCCCAAAGAGACCGTTGCCGATACCGCCGGTGATACCCTTTTTCTGTGCCCACTTCACGGCCTTGTAGTAGTAAGCGCTGGTGGACACATCACTGAACGGGCTTATCTCAACTTTCTTGACAAAGGAAGCATTGATTTCAACCTTGCTGGCGGGCATGGTAAAGGTATATTTGCCGTTACCCTTGTCGGTCAGTTTCAGCTCATTTCCGTTCTTGTCAATCACGGTGAGTTCATCCAGTTTGAAGCCGTCGTCCGGCTTGACGGTAATCGTCACGGTGCTGCCGCTGGTAGCATTTTTCGTGCTGACGGTCACGGTGCCGTTCTCCGTTTTGCCGGGGATAGTCACGGGATAGCTCGGGAAGAAAACGCCGGAAGAAGGTCCGCCACCGGAGGAAGGCTTTTGTTCCAGCGCCGCAATAGCATCCTCGATAGCTTTCGCCATTGCATCCACTTCGCTCTGTTCAGTGATGCTCTTGTCACGGACAACAGCCTTGACAGCAGCTTCCACACCGGAGAAATCCTTGTAGTTGTCCTTGTTTAGTGCATTTGCTTTGGCAATGGCCGCATCTACGCTACTATAATCAGCAGGACCATTGAATTTCGGATAATCACCAGCCTGCGCAAACGCATCGCCCAGTAAACCTGCCACTGTGCCATTTTTAAAATCTTCTTCTGTCTTTTCACCGGCTGTACCTGCGTTTTCCGTTATTCCGCACGCTCCGTAGTAGCAGTTTGTATCAGCAATCGTACTGCCTCCCCACAGGTTGCCCGCAAAAACGCCGGTTCCCTGGGGCACAGCATTTCCCACGGTAGAAAGCGTCGCCTGATACACATAGCAATTTTGAAGAGTCAATGTTGAATCCGTAATCTCTCCAGCAAAACCGCCCGAAAAACTTGTTCCCTGACTATCATCGGTTTCAGAAATCACAGTACAGTTTGCAACATAGCAGTTTGTAAATGTAGAATTGCCGACTCCATAGCCATCATCCACTTCGCCGACAAAACCACCGCCGTAAGCCATCGTTTTAACTTGGTTGTTTTCAGCGGTGCACTTTTCAAATGTTCCGCCGGTGGAATAACCCACAATGCTTCCCGCACAGTTATTATTGTTGTTGCGTCTGCTCTCCAGAGAGGAGTTCTCAACCGAGCAGTTTTTGATGGATGAGCCATAGCACACACCTGCAATACCGCCCACATAGCTGTATTCATTCTGACCGGTTGCCACAAAGTTTGCGTTTTTCACATGCAGATTTGCAACCGAACCGAAAGCGACCCACCCGAAAATGCCCGCCGTAGCGAAACCGTCCGGGTCAACTTTTCCGGTAGAAACCGCATTTGTGATGCTGTGCCCGCCACCATCATAGTTTCCTGCAAAATAGCAACTACCAGAATAACCGATCGGTTCCCACGTTATCCCGGTCAGGTCAATATCAGCCGTTTGCTTAAAGTAATAGCCATGGCAGTTTCCAACACCAGCGGCATCCGCATCAAACTGTTCTGCATTGCCAGAGTTCAGGAACTCTGCCAAAGCAGTCAAATCCTCTTGCGAAGCAATCAGCCACGGGTCTCCCTGTGTGCCTGTTCCACCACCAAACGATGGTGTTTCTTCTGCAAACGCTGTCATCGGAACAAGTGCCATCACAAGACACAGCGCAAGCAAAAAGGTTAAAAATTTCTTCTTCATTTTCATTCCTCCAAAATAATTCTATCCGCTATTTTCTTCCTCCGGCAAACGCAAAAAGCCGAAGCCAAGGCATAATGCACCCTGTCTCCAGCAACCGGTTCGTTATAAATTGTATGAAATAAGACTTGACACGCTGAAAAAACGGCACTATGCTCCTGCCGAGCCGAGCCGAGCCGAGCCGACAATAATTGTCGCATTTCCGTTTGCCATAGTCAAGTCCTCCTTCCATAATTTCTAAGGCAAAAGGATATGAATTCCCCTACCCCATAGATATACAAAAGTATTTTAGCAGATTTTTCCCAAAATCTCAAGTAGTTCTCAGAATGTTGCTCTCATCTTTTTCTCAAAGCATTGCCTTCTTCCATTACTCACGGAACTTTATGGCTTGACCATTATCAAAACTGATGCAAACTCAACCTGTATAAAATTTTCAATGTTCTTTCAATTTAGCCTTGACTTTTTATTTGCAGGCTACAACATTTCCCACGAGTTCGAAAATCTTCGAAAAATTTTTGTTGCGTCTTTTTTCATCTCATTTTAACATATTATCAAGGAACGATGTTCTCATCTGAGAGGAGAAGGTTCATGAATTATAAAGAATTATTGTTTGATACACTTGAAAAGCTTGGTACTTCAAAGACAAACCTTGGTTACGATTATATTGTCTACGGCCTCCTTCTTATGGAAGAAGACCCTCACTGTATCTCTTGTATTACGAAATTTTTATACATTGATATTGCGAATCACTACGGCACAACATGGAAATGTGTCGAGAAGAATATACGAAATAGTATTCTCACTATATGGGTCTCTTCCAACGACCGTATGCTCAAAAAAGTCTTCGGCAGAAGCAGTTCTGACAACAGACCTACAAATAAAGAATTTTTTAAGCATACTTATGAATATCTTGATACAATAAAGCACCAGTGTGCTGCAGGTGCTTTACATCCCAGATTTTTTTGTCCTTCCTGTCACTCACATTGCCAGATAATGGAAAATATCTTTTCGCAAATGACTGACTTCTATGATATTGCTAACTGACTTTTTCCTGTTAGTTCGTCTTTCGCATTTCCCCTGAACTTCTGATATTATTTAATAAAATCCTTACTGCTGTCCCTCCGGGATACTGCCTTTTTCATGCATTTTTCTCGCCAGATAAACAAATGGTGTATCTGCAATACTCGTAATGATAAAGATCACATAACTCGCCAGTGCGATACTGACCAGAGTTGGGAACTGATACATTCCCCAGAATGCCCCAAAAGTATACAATAATGTATTTAGTAACTGTGAGATCAGTGTCGACCCGTTATTTCTCAGCCATAATGCTTTTCTTGAATCTCCATTGAAATGCTTTTTGGTAATCGCCCACCATTTATGATAAGCCCATACATCAAACCGCTGACAGATTGCATAAACCAGCACACTGACGATCATCAGTCTTGGTGTATTGGAAAAAATCTCTTTGATCGCCGGCTGTGCCCAGTCGCTCGCACTCGGTCTGTATAAAAGCCAGGACTGGGAAACTACGATAAAAAATACCGACGTAAAAATTCCGATATTTACTGCTTTCTGTGCTGCCTTTTTCCCGTCTACCTCACTGATGATATCCGTAACAAGAAATGTCGACGCAAAAAGGATATTCCCCAGAGTCTGCTCCATTCCGAATGCGTCCACCATGATCAGCACTTCAATATTGGCGGTAATCGTAGCGATCGCTGTAAAACAATACAATCCGCTTTTCCCAAATAATCTGTAAACTAACAGAACACTTCCATATATAACCAAAAGACTTAAAACCAATAATATCTCATTCATTTTCTTCTTTCTCCTTTTCTTCTCCTCCGACTCCAAAATCTGTATTTTGAAGCAAAATATCCACCCTTTGGTTTTCTTTATATTTCGGATAAATCTGTTCCACAAAAAGTCGGATCACTTCCTGATCCGGACGGATCGGTGTTGTATTTTCCACCATAATATTGATACAGATCCGTTCAAAATATTTTAATCCCGTTTCTATATCTTTCTGCATGGATTCTGCTGTCTGCCCACTGATTCCAAAAAGCAGACAGACTTCATCTGCCACTCCTGCGATCTCTTCCGGCATAACGCCTTCCATTCCTTTGTCAAAGACTTCTCTTCTGAACGTATCATCAAATGTCTCCACACCCATTTTAATCTTCAGCGTGATTCCCTGCTTTTTAAAATAATCCTTCCACTTCTGTACATGCTTATGATACATCCAGTGGACCTCAAACCGGAGCTGACTGATCTGCTTTTCTTTACAGACCCGCCTGATTTCTTCCATTGTCTTTTCATCAAGTTCCAGAAAACTTCCGGAATTGATTACCTCAAGACTGTGATATATGCCATTTACCTTAGAAAGTGCCTCTTTGTTGATCCTATAGTTTTCTTCTTCATTTCTGGAAGAATCCAAATGATAATCACAGAAACGACACCGCAGATAACGGCATCCGCTTCCCCGGAGCATAACAATCTCCCTTGGGTTTTTATCCGTTATAATACTATAGCGAACTGGATTTTCTGTCTGTCCCATCTTCACCCTTCTTTCTTTTTCTTTTGATGCGTGCCAACTCTGTTCCCCGGGAAAATGAAAATGAATTTTCAAGAAAAAGGAGATGCCTGACGGTACTGACCCCGAGAGACATCTCCTGTAAATCGTAACGATACCGGACTGAAAAGAGATAGGACCAGCATCTCACAGATCTTAAATTACAACTTTTATCCCTAGTTTTTTTTATAGACAGGATGGTCACGAACTGTCTTATTAATTACCTGTAGTACTCTAACAGATTTTCTTTCATTTTGCAAGTGAACTATTTCTTTTTTCCATTTCATATACAAAATCTGCAACATTCATGGTGGAATCTCTGTTGGAAACCAGTACGATCGTCTTTTCTTTTGCGGATTCCTTTAACGATTTCAGAATGCTTCAGAAATGTATACTTTCCTGCTATAAAAAAATCACCGTATAAAAAGGTTCTGTCCTTTTATACGGTGATTACTTTTTCCTTATTTTCTTGACAAAAAATGCTTGATAAATACATACATCACGATCACGAATGCCATCAGATATCCGATCGCACCAATTGCCGGGATTCCCCATAACTTTGGCTTCATATTCGTTGTACAGATGATGCTTGAACTGATCAGAAGTGCCATGACCCACAGTCCCATCACAATATTTCTCACCAGTCTTCTTAACAGCTCTGCCAGATCCTTTGATACATGAAGATCCAGGTTGACCCTCGTCTGCCCTTTCATATATCCCTGCAGTGCATCTGCTGCCAGTGACGGAATCTCGATCGTCTTATGGATCGCTCGATACAGGTTCTTTCCACCGGACTTCAATTCTTTTTTCCAGTTAAAATTCCGCAGGAAATCACCTTTGATCCTTGCTGAAGCGATCTCTACCATATTGATCTGTGGACAGATCTCAGCAAGAACACCTTCCATCTGCGTCAGACCGCGTGCCAGCATCGTCAGACCATGTGGCATAGAAATCCGGTTCGTCTTCATAACTTCCATCAGATCCTGCATTGCCTCTGCCACGTCGATATTTCCCATATCCAGCTTGCCATACTTGATCATCAGGCTGCTGATATCCTCATACAGCTTACTCTGATCCGGTTTTCCCCGAAATTCTCCCAACGCAAGAACCGCATCCTGGATCATCCCAATATCGTTGATCGCAATCCCCTGGATCGCATCGGAGATCAGTTCTCTGTCTCTGTCTGAAAGCCGTCCCATCATGCCCATATCAATCCATACAATTTTCCCGTCCGAAATATGTACATTTCCCGGATGGGGATCTGCATGGAAAAAGCCATCGTCCATGACCTGCTTGATATAATGGTCAACCAGCTTTGTTCCGATCTCTTCCAGATCGTAGCCCTCTTTTTCAAGCACTTCTTTTTCATCGATAGGATATCCTTCGATATATTCCATCACCAGAACATGATGCGTTGTAAATTCCTTATATAAAACCGGTGTCCTTACATACGCAATATCTTTATTCCGTCGGGCAAACTCTTCCATGTTGGCTGCTTCCGTCAGGAAATTCATCTCTTCCTGCGTTACGACCCACAATTCATCCAGCACCATACTGAAGTCGATGGTTTCTTTGATGCTGATCGGTGGTACAAGCTTGACCGCCTTATGCAGAAGACCAATGTCTCTTGCCATCGTATCGTAAATTCCTTTTCGCTGCACCTTTACGACAACTTCTTCTCCTGTCTTCAGCATTGCCCTGTGAACCTGTGCGATGGAAGCTGAACCTAATGTCTCCTTTTCAATTTGTGAAAAGACCTCCTGCCATGGATACCCATAGGAATCTTCAATCACTTCCTCCACTTCCGAAAATGGCATTGGAGCCACATCGGACCGCAGCTTCATCAGTTCATCACAGTACTTCTTTGGAAGTACATCTGAATGCAGTGACATGATCTGACCAATCTTAATAAAAGTAGGTCCCAGATCTTCAAGAATCAGCCGCAGCTTCTCCGGTGTGATCCCCCGGGTCAGCTCATGCTTTCTTAAAACTGCGGTTATCTCTTTTAATCTGGAACCCGACTTTTCATTCTTCATCTTTCTTTTCCGTAGCTGCTTCAGCAGTTTCTTTTGTTGCTGCTTCTGCCTCCGCATTCACTCTGTCTTCCGACTCTCCGTCCACAGCTTTTGCCGTTTCCATCTTTGCGAGCTGCTCTTTTAACTGCTCTAACTGCTCCGGTGTCATCTTTCCAAGAAGCTCTGTCAGTTCTTCCGGTGAGGATGCTTTCACTGATACATTCACATTATCCTTGACCGTCTTCTTGATATTATGCTTCAGCTCTTCGTTGAGGACTTTCCCCTGCTCTACTGTCAGCTCACCCTTTTTTACAAGCTCATCCAGCACGTCCTTTGACTTCTCTGCTGTCACAGCTACTGTTCCGATTCCTGCCAATAAGATCTTTTTCAGACCATCCGTCAATCTTTCCATACTCTTCTGCTCCTTTCAAGGTTCTAAGCCTCTTTACATTATCTGATTTTATACTCTTGTTATACACTTTTTTCAAAAAAATGTAAACCATTCCATTATTTTTGGAACAAAAATAATACAACCGATCACTGCAGAAAAAAGTGCTGCAATCAGCACTGCACCGGCAGCCGTATCCTTTGCGATCTTGGCCAGCGGTTTTCTTTCCTCCGTCACCAGATCAACAACTGCCTCAACAGATGTATTCACCAGTTCCAGTGCCATGATCAGTCCGCACAAAAGCAGACAGATACACCATTCTATCTTCGAAATTTCAAAGAAAAATCCCGCCAGCACCACCAGCACTGTCATGATACAGTGCATCTTCATATTCTGCTCCTGACGAATCCCGGTCAGAATCCCCTCGATCGCATACCGGAATCCTCCATAAAATTTATGATCCTGCTTTTTCTTCTGTTCCATAAGCACACTCCTCTAATGTCTCTGATCCTCATTGCTGTATACTTCACAGAAACGGGCAGCAAAAGCCGGTTCTTCCCCTCCTGCATATAAATGGGAAATATCTCCTACTTTTGTACCGCGGAAATACGCAATTCCCTGCTCTCTCTCTTCCGTTACCACCTCGGTCACAGAAGTCGGTGCAAGCACCAGCCCATGCCATAATACAAACGGGGAAACATTCCACAAATGGGATAATAATACACAGCTGATCGCAAAATGACAGAAAAAGGTAACCGTCTCTGTACTTTCTTTTTCTACCCGGTAATGATTTCTCTCCCTCACATATCCATGCTCTGCAAGAAATGCATCAAACTCCCGGATCACCCGGTCATAAACCACTTCCATATCAGAGCATTCTGCCACCTTGGAATTTCTCCATTCCCTGCGATCCATATATTCTTCATGCTCTGTCCAGTATCCCGGTGCCATATCCCATACATTCCTTATCAGATACTTTCCGTCTGCCATTTTTGCTCCCGGATATGCCCGGCTCAATTCCGGATCTTTATTCAGATCCAGCTGTGCCGGAAATTCCCGCAGCCACTCCAGTACTTCCGCATCTTTTCCCGTCGCTTTCAGACAGGGCTGTGCCGTATCCATCGCCCTGCCAAGGGGAGACTGATAACAACTTCCCATCGCAAGCGATGATGCCCTCTTTGCCAACAGTTCTGCCTCCCTGCGTCCTTTTTCTGTCAATGTATCATGTTCATAATCCGGGTCTCCGTGCCGGATCAATAAAATTCTCATCCTGTTCTCCTTCCGCTTTTTCTGTTGCACTTCCTGTTATCAGCTTTGTCGTTCTCTCTTTTTCTTACTTTCCTACACATCCCATACTGCTGCAAGCCAGCACTTTGCAAGCATCCTCCATGCACCAACTTCTTTTAAAACCTTCCGCAAGTGTTCTTTCTCATCCCGACTCCATTTTTCCGGTGCAGATCTGGAAATTCCATACTTCGCAAGCAGCTCCTCACCGGTCTTTTTCTCAAACCTGGTTTCACCTCTCAGGATTGCTTCGCCAAGCAGTCTGATCTGCTCCATCGTATAAGGTTCTCTGCCTCTTTCCTCCAGCCAGTCTTCTGTCGCTACAGACATTCCGTGAACACCATCTGAAAATACGTGATGAGCATACGGAACACCTGCCTCTTTACACGCCTTTGCAAAAAGATAACTGTTCTCTACCGGAACTGACTCATCTGTTGCTGTCTGCCACAAAAAGCAGGGTGGCGTATCTGCGGTCACATGCTTTTCAAGTGACATATAATCTAGATCCTTCTGATCCGGGTTCTCCCCGAATAAGGCGACAAAAGATCCCGGATGTGCCGCCTTTCCTGCAGTGATGACCGGATAAGCAAGAATCGCTGCATCCGGACGGTTGGACACCCGGTCATATACCGGATCCGGATCTTTTATATCCTTCCAATGCACACTTAAACTGGCACATAAATGCCCTCCTGCAGAAAATCCGCATACTGCGATCTGCTCCGGGGTGATCCGGTACTCTTCTGCCTTCCCGCGTATCATGCGGATTGCTCTTGAAATATCCTGAAGAGGCTGCATTTCCAGTGGAACTTCATCCAGCGGATTCACTGTATAGACAAGCACAAATACATTATAATCTGCCTCGTAAAAATCCATGGCAACCAGATGTGCTTCTGTCCGTGAAACCTGCCGGTATCCACCTCCCGGAACAACGATCATAGCCGGATGGATCTTATCATCCTCATGCATATAACTGACCATCACCGGAATAAATCCATGAGCTCCCTCATAAGAATATTCTTCTTTTTTCCAGATCTCTGTTCTCTGTCCTTTCATCTCTATAAGGCCTCAACTTCCAGATAAGGATTCTCTGCTTCATAAAATGCTTCTTTTTCCACGACCTCTGCAAGTGCTGCATCTAACGGCATCCTGCCAAGAACCGGCACTTCCAGTTCCGCAGCGATCTCATCAATATGGCTTTCTCCGAAAATGTGGATCTTTTTTCCGCAGTCTGGACAGAGAATATAACTATAATTTTCAACAATGCCAAGCACCGGAATATTCATCTGCTTTGCCATACCATACGCCTTTTTCACGATCATTTTGACCAGATCCTGCGGAGATGTCACGATCACGATCCCATCGACCGGAAGTGACTGGAATACGGTCAGCGGAACATCTCCCGTTCCCGGTGGCATATCCACAAACAGATAATCAAGATCTCCCCACATAACCTCTGTCCAGAACTGCTTCACAACCCCTGCGATCACCGGTCCACGCCAGATCACCGGAGCCTCCTCATCTTCAAGCAACAAGTTCACTGACATGATCTTTGTCCCGTCTTTTGCAATCCGTGGAAGGATACCTTCCTGCGTTCCCTGAGCTTTTTCATGAATACCGTACATTTTCGGAATGGAAGGTCCGGTAATATCTGCATCAAGAATCCCAACCTTGTATCCCATTTTTACCATCTGCCTTGCAAGTGAGCCGGTGACAAGAGATTTTCCGACGCCTCCTTTTCCACTGACAACTCCAATGACTTTTCCAATGGATGAATGTGCATTTGCCGGCTCGTGCAGATCCACTTTCTTACTGCTGCAGGAACCTGCCTGTGAGCAACTGGAGCAAGCCGATTCTGAACATCCTTCCGTCTTCTGTTCTTCTGTCATAATCTTACCTCTTTCTTTCATGATCCCTGTTCTTCCACTGATATTGAACAGTTCACTCTTTTTTCTCTGTTGTTACAGTATACCACTTTCATCTTGCATTTCAAAGATTCTGTTCTATAATTATCCTATAAATAGATGTCGGGGTCAAAAGCATCTTAAACCCTGTAACTTATAGATAGAAGGAGTGAAATGATCTTGCAAAATAATCAGACCGATCTTGTTCTTGTCCCTGCCGGACAATTAAAACCCTTAGACACTATCTGCGGATTTCAGGTGCGTCCCGGATTTTTTCTTGATTTCGGTGCAACCGTGATCCCTGGTGGAGTCAACTTCACGATCCAGTCGCATAAGGCAACCTCCTGCGAACTTTTACTGTTCCACCGGGAAGCGGAAGAGCCCTTTGCCGTTCTTCCATTTCCTGATAATTACCGCATCGGATTCTGCTATTCCATGATCGTATTTGGTCTCGACATTGAAGAATTTGAATATGCTTACCGGCTGGACGGACCTTATGACGAGAAGAAGGGACTCCGCTTTGACCGTACCAAAATCCTGCTTGACCCTTATGCCCGTGCCGTAACCGGGCAAAGCCACTGGGGCCATAAAAATAATCCGCAACATGGCTACCGGGCACGTGTCGTTCATTCTAACTTCGACTGGGGGCAGCAGCGTCACACTTCCATCCCGATGGAAGATCTCATCATTTATGAACTGCACGTCCGCGGCTACACAAAGGATGCAAGTTCAGGAGTGAAACATCCCGGTACTTTCGACGGTCTGAAAGAAAAGATTCCTTACCTGAAAGGCCTTGGGGTCAATGCCGTTGAGCTGATGCCGGTCTTTGAATTTGACGAAATGCGGGATGCACGACTTATTGATGAAAACCTGCTGCTCGACTTCTGGGGATATAACCCGGTCAGCTTTTTTGCACCAAATACCAGCTACAGCTCTTCTAAAGAGTACAACCGCGAGGGAATGGAACTGAAAAGTCTGATCAAAGAACTTCATGACCAGAACATGGAGGTGATTCTGGATGTGGTTTTTAACCATACTGCCGAGGGAAATGAATTTGGCCCATCCTTTTCTTTCAAAGGCTTTGACAACCAGATTTACTACATGCTCACTCCCGATGGACATTATTATAATTTCAGTGGCTGCGGAAATACGCTCAACTGTAATCATCCCGTAGTGCAAAATATGATCCTGGACTGTCTTCGTTACTGGGTGATCGAATACCGTGTTGACGGGTTTCGGTTCGACCTTGCTTCCATTCTCGGACGCAACGAGGACGGAACTCCTCTGCACCAGCCTCCGCTTCTCCGCAGTCTGGCTTTTGATTCCATCCTTGGAAATGTAAAACTGATCGCAGAAGCCTGGGATGCCGGCGGACTCTACCAGGTCGGATCTTTTCCCTCCTGGAAACGCTGGGCTGAGTGGAATGGACGTTACCGGGATGATATGCGTCGTTTTCTGAAAGGAGATGATTTTCTTTCCCAGGCTGCTGCCCGCCGGATCACCGGTTCACCCGATCTTTATGATCCGGTTTTCCGGGGCAGGAATGCTTCTGTTAATTTTCTGACCTGCCACGATGGATTTACGCTTTACGATCTCTACAGCTATAATGAAAAGCACAATGAAGCCAATGGCTGGGGAAATACAGACGGTGCAGATGACAACAACAGTTGGAACTGTGGTGTGGAAGGAGATACAACGGATCCTTCCGTCCTGGCTCTTCGCAGAAAAATGATGATGAATGCCTGTGCTGTCCTGATGTGCAGCCGTGGCACTCCTATGTTTCTCGCCGGAGATGAATTTGCCGATACACGCTATGGAAATAATAATCCCTACTGTCAGGATAATCTGATCTCCTGGCTGGACTGGTCACTTTTAGAGAAGAACAGAGCATTGTATGAGTTTTTCCGTTATATGATCCACTTCAGAAAAGCTCATGCCTGTATCCGCAAAGACCTTGAGCCTAGTTATCTCGGTTTTCCGTCCATGAGTCTTCATGGTCTCACTCCATGGAAACCTGACCTGCCGGAAAGCAGTCACACTGCCTGCGTTCTCTTTTCAGGTTATGATGACACTTTGCACAAAGAAGATCTGGTCTTCCTTGCCGTGAATACACACTGGTGTTCCGCTGCTCTGACTCTGCCTCAGCTCCCGGACGGCTATACCTGGAAGATTGCCGTCAATACAGGAGACAAAAAACAGCAGACATTCACGGATTCTGAAATACCTGCTGCCGGTTCCTCCGTTCTGCTTGGAGAACGGTCTGTTATTGTATTTGTAGGGGAAAGAAATTAAAGATGTCAGGGTCAAAAGGTCTGAAACCACGTGTGCTTGCACACTGGTGGTAGA
>ERZ773193.3851-NODE-3851-length-12979-cov-20.924249_pt1 | contig 12979 bp, 9 predicted proteins | sample MGYA00511110_ERZ773193 | MGnify/ENA primary metagenome ERZ773193 (study PRJEB29015, sample SAMEA2737784) | human gut metagenome | biome: human gut; feature: human-associated habitat; material: faeces | place: China | collected 2012 ...
CCTTTGTCAACAGGTTTTTGCAAGTTTTTTTGATTTTTTCGACAAAGTTTGAGGGTGAAGTTTGGGCAAGGTGTATATTGGGGTGACGGCGGTTGGCGGGCACAAATTATGGGGTGGTGGGTGGAAGGGTGAGCGGGAGGGGTGAATTTTCCCACTACAACAAAAGAGGAGAGGCGGGCCTCTCCTCTACTTATTTATATAGCTTACTTTTTATGGTACATCCTGTCGTCTTCCTCATAAGTCGGTTCGCAGGTCAGGTACATGCCGAGTTTCTTTAAAGTGTCAGCATCCACGCTGGAGAGGATGACGGTGGAATGGATGTCGCAGCCCTTCAGGTTGGGGATCTGCTCCATGGCCTTGGCGGCGTATTCATTTTCGGAGACCGAGCTGGACAGGGCGATCAGAATCTCGTCGGTGTGCAGGCGCGGGTTCCTGCTGCCGAGGTAGTTCGTCTTGAGCGTCTGGATCGGTTCGATGGCGCGGGCGGAAACCAGATCGGTCTCCTGATCGATGCCGGCCAGCTTTTTCAGAGCGTTCAGCAAGGCCGAGGATGCCGCACCTAGCAGCGGGCCGGTCTTGCCTGTGACAATCGTGCCGTCGGCCAGTTCAATCGCAGCGGCAGGCTGACCGTCAGTGGCTTCGGACATGGCATGGGCACGCTTTTCGACCTCACGCTCACCCAGGGCAATGCCCGCCTGGTTCATGAGCAGCTCGAGCTTGAAACGTTCCGGCTTGACAACACCGCTGGCCTTCTGGTCGCAGAGGCACTTGAAGTACCGGCGCACGATCTCATTCAGCGACGCTTCACGGCAGACATCGTCATCAATGATGCAGTTGCCTGCCATGTTGACGCCCATATCTGTCGGAGAGCGATAAGGGCTCTTGCCTGCGATCAGCTCAAACATTGCATTGACGACAGGGAAAATCTCCACATCGCGGTTGTAGTTGACCGTCGTCTTACCGTAGGCTTCCAGATGGAACGGGTCGATCATGTTGACGTCGTTCAGATCGGCGGTGGCGGCCTCGTAGGCCAGGTTGACGGGATGCTTGAGGGGCAGATTCCAGATGGGGAAGGTCTCGAACTTAGCGTAGCCCGCCTTGACACCGCGCTTGTACTCATGGTAGAGCTGGGACAGGCAGACCGCCATCTTGCCGCTGCCGGGGCCGGGGGCCGTGATGACCACCAGCGGGCGCTCGGTCTCGATGTAATCGTTCTTGCCGTAGCCGTCATCGCTGACGATGTGGGCCACGTCGTTGGGGTAGCCGGGAATCTTGTAGTGGCGGAAGGTGCGGATGCCCAGGCCGTTGAGCTTCTGCTCAAACGCCGTGACCTCGGGCGCATCGGTGTACTTCGTCACGCAGACGCTGCCCACAAACAGGCCGACGCCCTGGAAGGCATCGATCAGGCGCAGCACGTCCACATCGTAGGTGATGCCGTAGTCACCGCGCATCTTGTTGGCGACGATGTCCTCGGCGCTGATGACGATGACGACCTCGGCCTGCTCCTTGAGCTGCAAAAGCATCTGCAGCTTGGAATCAGGCTGAAAGCCCGGCAGCACGCGGGACGCATGGTAGTCGTCAAACAGCTTGCCGCCAAATTCCAGATAGAGCTTATTGTCAAACTGGGCGATACGCTCCCGGATATGGGCGGACTGCATCGCAAGATATTTGTCGTTATCAAATCCGATCTTCATCTACATTCCCCTTTTCATGTGCTTAAACCATTATGAAATCAGTATACCATTTTTCGCGGCGGCTTGCAATGGGGTGGGCGCGCTTTCCTGGCCGGAAGAGGCCCTGCGCGCCAACATTATCGCGCAGGTCAGTCTGGCGCTGAACCGCATCTGGACCGAGTGGTATCCCAGCCGCGGGTACAGCTTCAACATCACGGGGTCGCCGGGGTACGACCAGGCCTATGTCAACGGGCGCACGGTGTTTGCGGTCATGGAGCGGCTGACCGCCGAACTGTTCAGCACCTTTGTCCAGCGCAGCGGTGACGCCGAGCCGTACTTTACCGAATACTGCGACGGCAAGACCGTGACCTGCCCCGGCATGAAGCAGTGGGGCACGGTGGACCGCGCGCGGGAGGGCATGAACGCGCTGCAAATCCTGCGGTACTACTACGGAAACCGCGTGCAGCTGGTCACAACCGACAACATTGCCGCCATCCCGTCCAGTTATCCGGGCAGCCCGCTGCGGCGCGGCAGCACCGGGACGAATGTGCGCATCCTGCAAAAGCAGCTTTCCCGCATTGCCAAGGATTACCCGTCCTTCGGCAAGCCCGTCGTGACCGGCACCTTCGACGAGGCCACCGAGAACAGCGTGAAGAAATTCCAGAAGCAGTTCAGCCTGACGGCGGACGGCGTGGTCGGCAGGGCAACGTGGAACAAGGTGAGCTTTATTTATGTCAGCGTCAAGGACCTGGCTGAGCTGACGAGCGAGGGCGAGACTGCCGAGGGCACCCAGAGCACGGGCGGCTGGCCGGGGACTGTTCTGCGGCGCGGCAGCACGGGCAGCAGCGTGGAGCAGGTGCAATTCTGGCTTTCGGATTTAGCGCAGTTTGATTCGTCGCTGATGCGCGTGACGGTGGACGGCAGCTACGGCGCGGCAACCGAGCGGGCCGTGCGGGCGTTCCAGCAGAAGCAAAGCCTGACGGCGGACGGCGTGGTCGGGCAGCGCACCTGGAACGCGCTGTACGCCGCGTGGGTCGACGCGCAGAGCGACCTGGGCGGCACAGCGTGGCCTGGCACGGCGCTGCGGCGGGGCGCTGCCGGCATGGAGGTGCGGCTTGTGCAGTTCTGGCTGCGGCTGGCGGCGGACAACTACAGCGCACTGCGCACCGTGACCGTGGACGGCAGCTACGGCGCGGCGACGGTCAGCGCGGTGGAGGCGTTTCAAACGCTGTTTGGGCTGACGCCGGACGGCGTCGTCGGGCGCAGCACGTGGAACAAGCTGAAGGAGGTCGGGCTGGCCGTGGCAAACAAAATTGTGGCCGCCAACGTCGCGCCCGGGCAGTTCACGACCACCACGCGGGCGGGCAGCAGCGGCACCGCCGTGCGGGCCGTGCAATACTATCTGCGGCGGCTGGCGGCCTACTACAGCGATGTGCCGCGCGTGGCCGTGGACGGAAAATTCGGCGCGGCGACGACGCGGGCCGTTAAGGCGTGGCAGTCACGCGCCGGACTGACGGTGGACGGCGTTGTCGGGCGGATGACGTTCCAAAGCCTGTACGATGCCGCGCAGGCACTCGAAGCCAGCGGCCCCGTTGTGCGCATGGTCAGCCTGCCCGCGCCCGCCGCCACGCTGCGCCCCGGCGACACCGGCGCGGCGGTGCTGCGGCTGAATCGGCTGCTGCTCTTTTTGAGTCAGTGGATACCGGAAATCAACTTTACGGCCAGTGACACGCCCGACAATACCTTTGACCTCGAGTTGGAAACTGCCGTGCGCAGTGCGCAGCGGTACTTCGGGCTGACCGAGACCGGCGCGGTGACGGCGGCGGACTGGAAGGTGTTCCGCGATGCCGCCGAGCAGCTGTTAGCCGCAAACCCCGCCGGGCCCAGCCCCAAACCGGGCGGCGTCTGGCCCGCCAGTGCGCTGGCACCGGGCAGCGCCGGGCCTGCGGTCCTGCAGGTGCAGAAGTGGCTGAACATTATCGCCGCGGCGGACCAGACCGCCGATTTTGTGCCCGAGACCGGCCTGTTCGACACCGAGACCCAGGCCGCGCTGGAAAGCTACCAGCTGACCGCCGGGCTGGAAACACTGGGCGTCGTGGACGCCGACACATGGGAGAGCCTGCGTTTGGCCGCGCAGGGGCTCTGCCGCGAATGTCAGGAGGGATAAGCTATGCCAAAGGTCTACGTGTACGACTCCTATGACAACAAGTTTTTCCGCTATACTTTGCGTGAGAACGACCCGATGCCCTACAGCACCGATACAACGCTGCGGGTGCGGGAGTTCCGCGGGTCCAGCAAGAGCAACGTGCTCTGGACGACCACCGCTGCCATGGAGGCGTGGAACCTGACCCGCCGCACCTACGGCAGCGGTATCCCGGTGGGGTACGCCTTCAAGCGCATCTGGGAGGGTGGCCACGGCACGACGAGCCAGCACTATGCGGGCGTGGCGTTCGACGTGGGGCAGAGCAGCACTGCCGCAAATCGCCGCAAAATTTACAACGCCGCTGTGCGGACCGGGGCGTGGGGTTACGTGGAGCCGCTGTCGATGACACCCACCTGGGTACACTTTGACCGGCGGTACGGCAAGCCCGCGTGCCGCAGCACGACGGCAGGCTACCCCACCGTGCGGCGCGGCAGCCGCAACACCTACGTGCTGATTTTGCAGGACGCGCTGAACGCGCTGGGTTATTCGACGAACACGCTGGACGGCATCTTCGGCCATGCGACGGAGAACGCACTCAAGGCGTGCCAGCGGCGGTTCGGCCTGACTGCCGACGGCGTATGCGGCTGCGCCAGCTGGAAAAAAATCGCCGAGGCGACGGTGGGGATCGGCAAAACGGCTACGGTTATTGATTCTTGATTTATCTGCTGGTATAATAAACTTGTCTCCCTCTGGGAGGGAGGTGGCCCCGCAGGGCCGGAGGGAGAGAACTTCAACTGTGCCCAAAGCATTTCGGATAACCGCAAGGTTCTCTCCCCCACCGCCTGCGGGCGGAGCCCCCTCCCAGAGGGGGCCAAGGAGCTGCACTATATTATATAAGGAAGTGTTCCCACATGGATATGCTGGAGTTTTTGCGCACCCGCCGCACCTACCGCCGCTTTGAACAGCGCCCTGTTGCGCCGGAGATCCTGACCGAGGCCGTCGATGCGGCACGGATAGCCAGCTGCGGTGCCAACCGCCAGACCGTGCGGTACATCGTTGTGCAGAGTGCCGACGCCGTGGCTGCCGTGCAGCCGCTGGTACACTGGGCCGCCTACCTGCCGCCCGAGCAGGGCCAGCCGAAGCCCGACGAGCTGCCCACCGCGTTCATTGCGGTTTTGCAGGACGACAACCTGCCCGGCGCGTCCGATGTGGACGTCGGCCTGGCACTGGGCAGCCTGACCGCCGCAGCCTGGGCACACGGTGTGGGCAGCTGCATCATGGGCGCGATTGACCGCCCGGCCCTGACCAGGCTGCTGGCCCTGCCCGATGGCGTGCGCCTGTGCTACATGGTCGCACTGGGCTACCCGACGCACGCGAGCAAGCTGGTCGAAATGCAGGACGGCAGCGTCAAGTATTATCTCGATGAAAACCGCGGCTACTGCGTGCCGAAGCGCAGCATGGACGAGGTGCTGCTGAAAACGCTGTAAAAGTAAAAATCGCAGTCCCGATCATGAAATCGGGGCTGCGATTTTTTGTATCCGTCAGAAGCGGCGTCTTTCAGCCTTATCCCAAAATGGCAAAGCTCTGTGCGCCCAGGGACAGCGTGTCGTTGACGATCTCCGCCTTGCCGATCGTGTACTGAATTTTCAGATCCTCAGCCAGCTCCAGCGGCAGCTCGATGGAGACACCCGCCGGGTTGACGGCGCAGATCAGATCGCCGCGCTGCCAGACGAACGGGCGGTAGTCGTCCTTCGCCTTGGGTGCGTACAGCACCTTGAACGGCGCGTCTGCGTTCAGGTCAGCGTGTGCATGACGGAAAGCCAGCAGCGACTTCACGCTGTTCAGCAGGCTGTCGGGGTCGTCCGCCTGAGCGGCCACAGTGGGCGCATCGGCGGCAGTGTCCACAGGCAGATAGATATCCTGCGCGTCGGCGGTGGAGAAGCCGTGGTTGGCCGTGTCGTCCCACTGCATCGGCGTGCGGGAGCCCGTGCGGAAGTAGCCGCCCTCCTTGGTGGGCAGCGGCAGATAGCGCATACCGATCTCGTCACCGTAGTAGACGAAGGGCGCACCGGGCAGCGTGAAAATTGTCGCGTAGGCCAGCCGCAGCTCGTCAGTCGTCAGGCCCGCGGAGGGGCGGATCGTGTCATGGTTGCAGGTGATGAAGCACCACAGACCGTCCTTGTGGGTGGCCTTGTAGGCCGGCAGGTACTCGTCCAGGAATTTGTCAATGCCGGTGCCGGAGTTCTTGCAGAAGTACGCCTTGCCGATGTTGTGCGGGTTCGAGTCCATCGCACCGTCATAGTTGCGCATGAGCCAGCTGTAGCCGTTGCCCTGCCACTCGAGATAAAAGTCCATGTCAAAGCCGTTTTTCAGCGACATGCGCGGGCCGTTCCACTCGGCGATGAGCGCGGCCTCGGGATACTCGACGTCCAGCATATCCCGGATATTGCGCCAGATTTTGCAGGTGTACTTTTTGTTCTTAGTGTCATTCTTTACAAGGCTCGACGCCATATCGACGCGGAAGCCGTCGCAGCCCATGTCCAGCCAGAACCGCATGACGTCCTTCATGGCCTCCACCGTCGCCACGCAGGCGGGATCGTCGGTGGGCTTCTGCCACTTCTGGTTGATCTTTCCATAGCCGTAGTTCAGCGCGGGCTGGCACTTGAAGAAGTTCAGGATATACGTGCCGTTGCGTTCGGTCTCGCCGCCGATGAACGGCATACCGTCGCCGGAGGCAAAGCAGGAATCCGTCCAGATAAAGCGGTCCGAGTATTCGTTGTGCCCGGGCTTGCAGCTGGCCTTGAACCACGGGTGTTCCTCGCTCGTGTGGCCGGGCACCAGGTCAAACAGCACACGGATGCCCTTCTCATGCGCGGCCCTGAACAGCGCGGCGGCGTCCTCGTTCGTGCCGTAGCGCGGGGCGATCTTTTTGTAGTCGCGCACATCATAGCCCGCATCCTTGAACGGCGAATCAAAGCAGGGGTTGATCCACAGGGCATTGCAGCCCAGGTCCCTGATGTAGTCGAGCTTGGCAATAATGCCCTGCAAATCACCGATGCCGTCGCCGTTGGTATCATAAAAGCTCTGGGGGTAGATTTCATAGAACACTGCGTCTTTCAGCCACTGTTTCATGAGATGTCTCCTTTACTATAATAGACAGATAGAATATCCACGGCAGCCCGCAGGGGCGCATTTCCTGTGCGCTCGGGAGGTTTTTCCCGCCGCGCACGGCCACGGGCGGATAGGAAATCCGCCCCTGCGGCGCTCCCTGTCAGTTTGCCGCTTCATGAGTATGGAAACGTTTCATCCGTTTCTACCCCTATACTATCCCCTTCTTCTCCCTTTGTCAACGCAGCAAAGCAGACAAAATAAACCACAAATTTTCTACATTTTGCATCAAAAACTAACATATTGCTAAATTGTGAACGTTTCATTGACAAATTACGAACATCGCGGTAAAGTAGTAGGCACAAGCGATTGTAAAATTTAATAGGAAAGAGGGATTCATGTAAAATGAATACGCTTGTAATCGTTCTGATTGCCGCGGTTGTCCTGGTATGTGCGTACGCCGGATATGGCCGCTGGCTCGCCAAGACCTGGGGTGTCGACCCCAACGCCAAGACTCCTGCTGTGCGGCTGGAGGATGGCAAAGACTACGTTCCCACCAACGGCTGGACGGTGTTCGCCCACCAGTTCTCTTCCATCGCAGGTGCAGGCCCTGTCACCGGTGCCATCCAGGCTGCCGCGTTCGGCTGGCTGCCTGTCCTGCTGTGGGTCCTGATCGGCGGCGTTTTCTTCGGCGCTGTCACCGACTTCGGTGCGCTGTACGCCTCCGTCAAGAATGACGGCAAGTCCATGGGCCTGCTGATTGAGAAGTACATCGGCAAGACGGGCCGCAAGCTGTTCCTGCTGTTCTGCTGGCTGTTCTGCGGCATCGTCATTGCTGCTTTTGCAGACATGGTTGCCGGCACCTTCAACGCCTTTGACGCCGACGGCGCACAGGTCGAGGCCGCCTTCACCAACGGCTCTGCGGGCATGGTCTCCATCATGTTCATGGTGTTCGCCGTCATCTTCGGCCTGATCCAGAAGAAGTTCAACTTCTCCGGCTGGAAAGAGGCCGTCGTCGGCATCGCCTTTATCGTGCTGTCCTTCGTGGTCGGTATGAACTGCCCCATCATCCTGGGCAAGGCTGCCTGGAGCTACATCACCTTCATCTACATCTTCTTTGCGGCGGTCCTGCCCATGTGGCTGCTGAAACAGCCCCGTGACTACATGACCACCTTCATGTTCGGCGCTATGATCGCCGGTGCGATTGTCGGCCTGCTGGTCGCCCACCCCACCATGAACCTGCCCGTTTTCACCGGCTTCAACAATGAGAAGCTCGGCACCATGTTCCCCATCCTGTTCGTCACGGTTGCCTGCGGTGCGGTCTCCGGCTTCCACAGCCTGGTTTCCTCCGGTACTTCTTCCAAGACCGTTGAGAACGAGAAGGACATGCTGAAGGTCGGCTACGGTGCCATGGTGCTCGAGAGCCTGCTGGCTGTCCTGGCCCTCTGCGTTGCCGGTGCTGCCGCTGCTGCAGACGGCACCCCCGCCTCCGGTACCCCGTTCCAGATCTTCAGCCGCGGCGTCGCAGGCTTCTTTGAGATGTTCGGCGTGCCCGTTTCCATCGCTACCGTCTTTATGACGATGTGCGTTTCCGCTCTGGCCCTGACCAGTCTGGACGCCGTGGCCCGTATCGGCCGCATGAGCTTCCAGGAGCTGTTCAGCGTGGACGACATGGAGCACGCTGAGGGCTGGCGCAAGCTGCTCTGCAACGTCTACTTCTCCACCTTCATCACTCTGGTGTTCGGCTTCATCCTGACCAAGATCGGCTACGCCAACATCTGGCCGCTGTTCGGCTCTGCCAACCAGCTGCTGAGCGCACTGGTGCTGGCTACCCTGTGCGTGTTCCTGAAGGTGACCGGCCGCAGCAACAAGATGCTGTTCCCCCCGCTGATCATCATGCTGTGCGTCACCTTCACCGCTCTGGTGCAGCGCCTGATCGCCATGGTCAAGGCCATCAGCAATGCCGCTGCTGTCACCATCCCCGCTGGCGAGACCACTTGGGGTGCTGTGTTCATTGCAAACGGCCTGCAGCTGATCCTGGCCGTGCTGCTGATCGTTCTGGGCCTGAACATCGTGTTCCACTCCTTCAAGGCCTATAAGAATGCTGAGCACAACAGCGAAGCAAAGGTCTGAGTTTCAGATCCTGCTGAACTGAATCTGTAAATGCAAACTGCCGCTGACGGCGTAAAAACCGTCAGCGGCAGTTTTTGTTGCTGTAAGCTTCTATGATTTGAAATGGCCTCCGCGTGCGCTCTGGCCATAAGCAGAGGAAAATTTATTTGATATTGTGGTTTGGAAACGACTGCGGTCGTTTCCAAACCATTTTTTCACAGAAAGAGTCCCAAAGATAAAATGCATAGTCACCACAAAAAATGCAGTGTACGGTCACGACCTTTCCCGTGAAAAAGCGCACGCGGCGGCTATTCTAAATCAAAAATCAAACGTTCGTTTCTTCCCACGTTTGAAGGACCGCCATCTGCACTGGGGTGTGGAACCAGTGCTCCCCGCCTTCCATGATCGTCAGATGCGCCCCGCTTTCCTGACGGAAGCGCTCGATCATGGTGCGGCTGGTCAGGGCATCCCTGTCACCATACAGCACCTGCGTGCGGCCATGCCAGTGCAGCGGATGTTCCCGCACCCAGCACAGATACGGCCATGAGAGGGTCTCCCCAAGATCCGTGGGGATCTCCCCTGCCCGCTGCAGCTGTTCCTCGGTCACATGGGCACATTGCATCATATTCGTGATGAGAGCTTCCATATCCACCACCGGAGAGACCAGCAGGGCCTGTTCCGGCGCGTCTCCCTGCAGCGCCTGCATGGCAAGCCACGCGCCGATGCTCACGCCATACAGCCGGATATGCGCCCACACCGGCTTCATGCGGGCGTATACGGCTTCTATCTCCGGCACAGCCACCCACGGCAGAAGCCGCTCAGGGCTGTTTTTCCGTGCGCCATGCTCGGGCAGGTCGATAGCCAGCACCTGCCAGCCCGCTTCACAGGCTGTAGCGGCAAAACGTTCTGCCTCTTCCTTGCAGCCGTTCTTACCATGGAGATAGAGGTAAACATTCCGGCTCCGGCTGCCGTACAGAATGGCAGGGATGCCCGCAAGAGTCATGGTTTGTTTTTTCATAAGGGATTCTCCTTATCCGATCATGCTCTCCATTCGGAGAGACGTTTTGTTTACACTGCGCATTGCTTTTCGTCCTCCCTTCTTTCCGTTTTCTCTATGATAGCACATCCGCCCGCCAAACACAAACAAAAAGGAGCCGCAGTGCCCTGTTACGGGTACTGCAGCTCCCAATTCAACTTTGGAAGTTAAATTACTTCACCATGCTTGCAACTTCAGCAGCGAAGTCGTCAGCACGCTTCTCCAGGCCTTCGCCCTTCTGGAAGCGGGTGAACTTGACGATCTTGATGTCGCCGCCCAGGTCCTTTGCGACCTTAGCGGTGTACTGAGCAACAGACAGGTCGCCGTCCTTGACGAACTCCTGATCGACCAGGCAGTTCTCCTTGAAGAACTTCTTGATCTTGCCCTCGATCATCTTCTGCTTCACGTTCTCGGGCTTGTTGGCATTCTTGGGATCCTGGGCCATCTGAGCCAGCATGATCTCCTTCTCCTTGGCCACGACCTCAGCGGGGACAGAAGCCTCATCCACGTAGCCGGGGTTAGCAGCTGCGACCTGCATGGCAATGTCCTTGCCGTAAGCAACGAACTCGTCCTTAGCATCGATGCCGTTGGTGGTCTCGAAGTTGACCAGAATGCCGTGGGTGCCGCCGCCGTGGACGTATGCAGAGCAGACGCCCTCGTAACGGACGAAGCGGCGAACCTTGATGTTCTCCTTGATGACCAGGATCAGGTTCTTCAGAGCCTCGTCAACAGTCTCGCCAGCCTCGGTCTTGCATGCCATCAGAGCCTCGACATCAGCGGGGTTCTGCTTCATGATGACCTTGGTGGCCTCCTTGACGAAGGCGACGAACTTGTCGTTCTTGGCGACGAAGTCGGTCTCGGCGTTGACCTCGATGACGACGCCCACCTTGCACTCGGGGCAGTAATCGGCGTAGACCATGCCCTCGGCAGCCACGCGGCTTGCCTTCTTGGCGGCGGTAGCCAGACCACGCTCACGCAGGATCTCGATTGCCTTCTCGAAGTTGCCGTCAGCCTCGGTCAGAGCCTTCTTGCACTCCATCATGCCGCAGTCGGTCTGCTTGCGCAGTTCCATAACGTCCTTTGCAGAAATAGCCATTTTGGTATTCTCCCTTACACAGTATTTGTTGGTTTGTGAGAATTTCGGGAAATCAGGCGTTTGCTGCGTCCTCAGCGGGAGCGGCCTCCTGGTTGCCCTGCTTGCCTTCCAGCACAGCGTCAGCCATAGCGCCGGCGATCAGCTTGACAGCGCGGATAGCGTCGTCGTTGCCGGGGATGACGTAGTCGATCTCGTCGGGGTTGCAGTTGGTATCAACGATAGCCACGATGGGGATGTTCAGCTTGCGGGCCTCAGCAACAGCGATGCGCTCCTTGTGAGGATCGACGATGAACATAGCCTTCGGCAGGGTCTTCATGTTCTTGACGCCGCCCAGGTACTTGTCCAGCTTCTCCATCTCCAGCTCCAGCTTAGCCACTTCCTTCTTGGGCAGCAGCTCGAAGGTGCCGTTCTCCTTCATCTTAGCCAGCTGATCCATACGGTCGATGCGCTTGCGGATGGTGCGGAAGTTGGTCAGCATACCGCCCAGCCAGCGAGCGTTGACATAGTGCATGCCGCAGCGCAGAGCCTCGTCACGGATGGACTCCTGAGCCTGCTTCTTGGTGCCGACGAACAGGATGTCGCCGCCCTCAGCTGCAACTTCCTTCACGTAGTTGTAAGCCTCGTCCAGCTTCTTCACGGTCTTCTGCAGATCGATGATATAGATGCCGTTGCGCTCGGTGAAGATGTACTTTGCCATCTTGGGGTTCCAGCGGCGGGTCTGATGACCGAAATGGACGCCTGCTTCCAGCAGGGACTTCATGGATACGACACTTGCCATAGTTTGATTTCCTCCAAAAATTTAGTTTGTACCTCTGGCTGTTTCCTCCCCTTTGCTAACCCGATTTCTGCAAATGGGCACAAACAAAGAGTCCGCAGCCATGCGGAATGCTGAATTATTGTAGCACAGTAAAAATACGATTGCAAGGATTATTTTCAAAAAATGCGTGGAAATTTCGGATAAATGCCGAAATTTCCACGCCGAACGGGGTCATTATCAGAATTTTTTCCGCCGTTTCCGCTCCAGAGCCGGGTCCCGGCGCTGAATAGGCTTATCGATGAGAATGATGTCATCTCCGATTCTCTGGATACAGTCCCACGGAATATAATACTCCTCTCCCTTGCCGAACAATCCGAAAAAGCGGGCGGGGCCGAATACGATCAATGCCGCTGTCTGCCCCTCCGGCAGATGAAGCTCCACATCGCCCACAAAGCCCAGACGTCCGCCGTCCGAAACGTTGATGACCTCTTTTCGCCGCAGCTCCCGCATTCTCATACGCGCCGCCTCCCCTCAAAACAGGCTATGCAGGAAATGGACTGTCCCATGTCTGCAAAAATAGCAGCCTGCTTCCGTATAGGAAAAACCGGGAGCGGCAATACTGTTTCTGTTGACTTTGAACAGCGGGAGGCGTTTCGAGGTGCAGGGAAAGGTGGAGATCACAGGTGTCAATACGGCAAAGCTGCGGGTGCTGAAAAGCAGCGAAACGGCAGAGCTGCTCCGCCGCAGCAAATCCGGGGACAAGCAGGCCCGCGAAGCCCTCATTGAAGGCAATCTGCGGCTGGTGCTGTCTGTGATTCAGCGCTTTACAAATCGGGGCGAGAGCGTGGACGATCTTTTTCAGGTGGGCTGTGTGGGGCTCATCAAGGCCATTGACAACTTCGATATCTCCCAGCCGGTAAAATTCTCCACCTACGGTGTGCCCATGATCGTCGGCGAGATTCGCCGCTATCTTCGGGACAACAGCGCCATCCGCGTTTCCCGCTCCATGCGGGATACCGCTTACAAAGCGATGCAGATGAAGGAACAGCTGACT
>ERZ773193.3854-NODE-3854-length-12972-cov-12.188124_pt1 | contig 12972 bp, 7 predicted proteins | sample MGYA00511110_ERZ773193 | MGnify/ENA primary metagenome ERZ773193 (study PRJEB29015, sample SAMEA2737784) | human gut metagenome | biome: human gut; feature: human-associated habitat; material: faeces | place: China | collected 2012 ...
CCGCCTTTTGCTGCGTATTCGTGTGCGCTTATTTCTTCTCGCCGTGCCGCACGGCGTGGGCGCAGATGGCGGCAAAGGTCTCGTCGCTGATGTCGTGCTCGATCTTGCAGGCGTCCTCCTCCGCCACCTTGGGGTCCACCCCCAGAGTGATGAGGAAGCGGGTCAGAGTGTGGTGCCGGTCCAGCATACTGGCGGCAATGGCCATGCCGGAGTCCGTCAGGGTGATGAACCCCTCCCGGTCCATGGTGATATAGCCGTTCTCCCGCAGACGCTTGGTGGCGTAGCTGACACTGGGCTTGGTGACACCCAAATGCTCCGCCACATCGATGGAACGGATATAGCCGTGCTCCTGCTGCATCATCAGCATGGACTCCAGATAGTCCTGAGAGGATTTCTGTATCTTCATGGCAAACTGCACCAACCTTTTTCGGGTATTTCTTATAGGTTAACACAGACTAACCAAAAATGCAAGGAGAGAAAAAAATTTTCCAAATCCCCTTGACAAAGTGGGTTAGAGCGGTTAAACTTAGTCGATGGTTAGGGCAACTTAACTTTAATTTTGGCACAGAGGTTAGCAGGTGCTAACCGTTTGGTTGGGAGGAATGATGTGATGATGCCTTTGGCACTGGCCAACCCCGGCGAGGAGAATCTCATTCGGAAGGTGGGCGGAAGCCCGGAAGTAAAGAAGCATCTGGAGGATCTGGGCTTTGTAGCCGGCGGTACGGCTACGGTGGTGGCTACGCTGGGCGGCAATATCATCGTGAAGATCAAGGAATCCCGTATCGCCATCAGTGAAGAGATGGCACGGAAGATCATGATTTGACAAAAAAGGAGAGAAAAGTATGAAAACACTGCGTGAGGTCAAGATCGGCGAGACCGTCAAGGTGGTAAAGCTCCACGGCGAGGGCCCTGTCAAGCGCCGCATCATGGACATGGGCATCACCCGCGGCACCGAGGTATTCGTCCGCAAGGTAGCCCCTCTGGGCGATCCCATGGAGGTCACCGTCCGTGGCTATGAGCTGAGCCTGCGAAAGGCCGACACCGAGATGATCGAGGTCGAGTAAGTGTCCTGTTGCGGATGGAGCGAACCCGGCCTTCATAGGCCCTGATTTTTGTTAGTGATAAGTTAGAGAAATCAAACCAAAAGGAGCAAGCATCAATGGATAAGCAGATCAAAATTGCCCTGGCAGGCAACCCGAACTGCGGTAAGACCACGCTGTTCAATGCGTTGACGGGCTCGAACCAGTTTGTTGGTAACTGGCCCGGTGTTACCGTGGAGAAGAAGGAAGGCAAGCTGAAGAAGCACGAGGATGTGGTCATCATGGACCTGCCCGGCATCTACTCCCTGTCTCCCTACACGCTGGAGGAGGTGGTGGCCCGTAACTACCTGATCGGTGAGCGGCCCGACGCCATCCTCAACATCATCGACGGCACCAATCTGGAGCGTAACCTCTACCTGACCACCCAGCTTACCGAGCTGGGCATCCCCGTGGTCATCGCCATCAACATGATGGATGTGGTCCGCAAGAACGGCGACCAGATCAACACCAAGGAGCTGTCCCGTGAGCTGGGCTGCCAGGTGGTGGAGATCTCCGCCTTGAAGGGTACCGGTGTCATGGAGGCCGCCGAGGCCGCCGTGGAGGCTGCCAAGAACGGCAAGACCATCCCCATGCACACCTTCTCCGGCCCCGTGGAGCATACCATTGCCCACATCGAGGAGGCCGCCGTACATACCATGCCCGAGGAACAGCAGCGCTGGTACGCCATCAAGATCTTCGAGCGTGACGACAAGGTGCTGGAAAAGCTCAGCATCCCCGCCGACGTGATGCAGCACATCGAGACGGACATTCAGGCCGCCGAGAAGGAGCTGGATGACGATGCCGAGAGCATCATCACCAACGAGCGCTATGTCTACATCGCTGAGCTTATCAAGGGCTGCTACAAGCAGAAGCGCAAGGGTCAGCTTTCCGCCTCCGATAAGATCGACCAGATCGTCACCAACCGCTGGCTGGGCCTGCCCATCTTCGCTCTGGTGATGTTCCTTGTGTACTGGATCGCCATGGTGGCCGTGGGCGCCCCCGCTACCGACTGGGCCAACGACGGCCTGTTCGGCGACGGCTGGCACCTGCTGGGTATCGGCTCCAAGGCCTATAACGAGGTCAACGACGAGTACACCGCCTCCCTGCAGGCTGTGGAGGCCTTTCTGGGCATCGAGATCGATCCCGAGGCCGATGACTTTGATCCCTCTGCCGTCACCGCTCAGATGAACGGCTTCACCGCCAGCAGCAACGCCACCGCCACCGTGGACGTGGAGGATGAGGAGACGCTGGCCATCAACACCATGACCGCCTACTACGACGCCATCCCCGAGGGTGCCGACAAGAAAAGCACCGTGGGTGTCACCTATGTGGATGCCGTGGCCTACCTCAACAAGAACGGCTTTGACGCCCCCGATCCCGCCGACTACGGCGTGTGGGTCCCCGGCGTGCCTGTTCTGGTGGAGAGCGGTCTGGAGTCTGCCGGCGCAGCCGATTGGCTCAGCGGCCTGATCCTTGACGGTATCGTGGCCGGTGTCGGCGCCGTGCTGGGCTTCGTTCCCCAGATGCTGGTGCTGTTCCTGATGCTGGCCTTCCTGGAGGCCTGCGGCTATATGGCCCGTATCGCCTTCGTTCTGGACCGTGTGTTCCGCAAGTTCGGCCTGTCCGGTAAGTCCTTCATCCCCATGCTCATCGGCGTGGGCTGCGGCGTACCCGGCATCATGGCCTCCCGTACCATCGAGAATGAGCGTGACCGCCGCATGACCATCATGACCACCACGTTCATCCCCTGCGGCGCCAAGGTCCCCTTCATCGCCATGATCGCCGGCGCCATCTTCGGCGGCAGCGCATGGGTGTCCACCTCCGCTTACTTCATCGGCATGGCCGCCATCATCATCTCCGGCATCATGCTGAAAAAGACCAAGATGTTCGCCGGCGACCCCGCTCCCTTCGTCATGGAGCTGCCCGCCTACCATTGGCCCACTCTGGGCAACGTCCTGCGCTCCATGTGGGAGCGTGGCTGGTCCTTCATCAAGAAGGCCGGTACCATCATCCTGCTGTCCACCATTTTCGTGTGGTTCACCACCTACTTCGGCTGGGTGGACGGCACCTTCCGTATGCTGGATGAGTCCGAGATCGACTCCTCCATTCTGGCTGCCATCGGCGGCGCCATCTGCTGGATCTTCAAGCCCCTGGGCTGGGGCAACTGGCAGGCGACCGTGGCCTCCATCACTGGTCTGGTGGCTAAGGAGAACATCGTGGGTACGCTGGGTATCCTGTATGGCGGCGGCGACGGCACCGTGTACCAGAATATTGCACAGGCCTTCACCGGCATCACCGGTTACAGCTTCCTGGTATTTAACCTCCTGTGCGCTCCCTGCTTCGCCGCCATCGGCGCCATCAAGCGTGAGATGAACAACCACAAGTGGACTTGGTTTGCCATCGGTTATCAGTGCGGCTTCGCCTATCTCGTCGGCCTGATGATCAACCAGTTCGGCAACGCCTTCACCGGCAGCCTGAACATCATCGGCCTGATCGCTGCTCTGGCTGCGCTGGCCCTGATCGTCTATATGCTGGTCCGCCCCTACAAGGAGGCCACCAAGCTCAGCGCCAAGGTGTAAGCAGCCGATCCATCTTTTCACATCGGTACGCAAGGCCAGCGGTTCCGTCTCCTTCGGGAGACGGGACCCACGCCGCCCTATCGGGCCGGTGTTCCAACATTTTCCAAGTATTTTTGAAAAGGAGTGAGTTTCCATGCTGCAATGGATCAGCGAGAATGTAGGCACCATTTTGATTTGTATGGGACTGATCGTCATCGTAGCGTTGATCGTCCGGAGCCTGATCCGGCAGAAGAAGCAGGGGAAGTCCTCCTGCGGGGCCGGATGCGCCCACTGCGCCATGCATGGCCAGTGCCATAAGGACTGACGGGCGCAGAAAATGGCATAAGGGGAGGGACACGGAAGCACCCCGTGTCCCTTTCTGCCCCTTCGCAGACCCGGAAAATGTCATCCAAATGACAACAAAGAGGCTCTTGCCCATAGGCGAGAGCCTCTTTGTTGCCCTGACAGAAGGGGAAAATAGACGCATCGTCGGTCGCTACCATGCAGCGTTGCCGGAGCGGAGATACGTCCGGACAGGGGAGGAGCGTATCCCCCTCCATAGCGCCCTCAAGGGGGCATCGTATTTTGCACGGCAAACACTTCTTCTTACCCACCGCCCTCTGAACAAAAGGCTGGCCCCCGCTGCGTGCGGGGGCCAGCCTTTTTAGCTTATGCGCTTATGCCTTTACAGGCTGTGCGTCGGGAGGTTTTCCCTTATCCCCGGCGCTTCTTGCCAACCAGCAGGGCCGCACCGGCCATGGCCGTGATCCCCATCAGGGAGACCCACAGCACCAGACGGCTCTCGTCGCCGGTGGCGGGCTTGGTGGGATCGGCGGGCTGATCGGGCTTGCCGGGATTCACAGGCTCCAGCTCAGCGCCGCAGGTATCGCACTTGCCGTCCTTGTCCGCATCCGTATGGCCGGTGGCGGGGAGTACACGGGTCTCCGTCTCACCGCAGGGGCAGGTGCGGGTCTCCACGCCGTCCTCGGTGCAGGTGGCGGGAGTGGTGACGACCCACTCACCGAACTGGTGGGTGTGGGCGGTGCAGATGATGTCGGCACGGTTGCTGATGCGGATACGGGGCGCCATAGCGGTGCCGTCGGCCAGCACGAAGGTGTTGTCGTAGGAGGCCAGACCTGTGGCGGAGATCTCGCAGCCCGGCTCCAGGTTCTTTACCTCATCGTTGGGGCAGATGTAACCGTCGATGAACACACGGGATACCACACCGGCGCTGTCACGAACCAGAATGGTCTGCACCAGGCCGTTGGCCATCTCGATGCCCACCACATAGCCCTTCAGGGTGATGAGTTGGCCCAGCACGGAGCCGTCGTTGACCTGGGTGGAGGTGACCTCTCTGGGGGTCACGGCCTCACCCTCGCCCAGCTTGACGATGTCGGTGACGGCCAGCTGGTGCTCACCCTGATAGGAGCTGGTGGTGCCGGACACACGCACCCGGTCGCCGATCTTGAAGTCACCGGCCACGGGGAAGCAGTTGATGCCGCCGGTCTCGTCCTGCACGTAGATGCAGTCGAAGAAGGCCGTCTCCTTGTCATAGCCGGAGGCGTTGGAGGTGACCACGCCCTCGATGGTGTACTTGTAGCCGTCCTCGGTCTGGGCCTGCACCTCGGCGATGGGCGTGATCTGCACGGGGTTGATGAGCCGCAGCAGATTCTCGCAGATCTTGTAGTTGGAGTAGTTCTTCTCGGAGCCGTTGTCGCTGATGCTGGCCTGCACCTCAAAGTTGGACATGAAGGCCGCACCGGAGACCACCACCATGCCACGGCCCTCCAGCTGCTCGGTGGCCATGACCATCAGGCGGCTGTCGTTTTCGGCAAAGGCATACTTGGGCGTACCGGCGCCGCCCAGACCGTCCTGATCCACGTCCACGGAGTAGGTGGTGGCATGGCCATACACCACGGGGGACACGGCAGCGGGCAGCGTGGAGGTGGCGTTGCCGCTTGCGTCCACGGCATAGATGGACGCACCGCCGTAGTGGCTGAAGCGCTCGGTGTAGAGCTTGTCATAGGGATGGTCGGGATCGACCTCTACGCCGTCCATCAGGGGGTTGTCCATGTTGTAGGAGCTGAAGTACAGCCGCCACTTATCCACGCCGTCGGCGGCGCTGCGAACGTCGTCATAGGTGGCGTCGTCGCTGATGCGGAGGCTGGAGCCCAGAGCGGCCAGCACCTCATTCTGGGTGGCTGCCATGTGCTTGATGGCGGGGTTGCTCTGAATGACGTCGTAGTTCTCGTAGTTGTCGGACCAGCCTGCCAGAATGACGGTACCTCCGGCTGCGTTGAAGGCGTCGATGGCCGCCAGCTCGTCAGCACTGTACGTCTTGGGATCGGCCTGAGCGGCCTCCAGACGGCGGCTGGGAGCGGTGAGGATCAGAGCCTTGAACTTGGGATTGCCACAGGCGGCGATGAGCTCCTCGCTGGAGTTCAGCTGCACGGTCCGGACGCTGTACTTAGCGGCCAGATTGCTGAAGTTGCCCATGGAATCCTTATAGTTGCCCGCCACATACTCGTTGTAGTGGGAAGCGTCGATGCCGATATACACCAGCGCATCCGCATTGAGCACATCCAGATCGATGGTCTTGGTGAAGGTGTACTCCTTGCCGTTCTGCTCCACCACGGCGGTGACCTGAACGGTGAACACACGGGCGGCGGTGGGGGTGTAGTGGAAGGAGACATCCAGCGTGCTGCTCTTGCCCAGCGTGTAGCCCTTGTCGCCCTCACCCTTATCCACGCCAATGACGGTGCCGCCGATGGTGTAGGTCAGGGACTTGATGGTGGCGTCGGTGTCCTCGCTGTTGAAGAGGGTGGTGGTCAGGGTCAGCTCCTCGTCGGTGACGGGAGTGGCGGTGCCGCAGACCATGTTGGAGATGCCCAGCTTCAGGCTCTCACCCACCCACACGGGGGAGGTGACCGCCAGATCGCCGTCACCCTCGGTGACACGGATGAAATAGTAGCTGTAATCCGGATCCAGCGTCACGGACAGGCTGCCCTGATTCAGCTCGGCGGGGTCGGACCAGGTGTGGACCACCTTGCCGGAGTTGACCACCACCTCCACCTTGGAGATGGAGTCGCTCTTGTCGGGATCGTTGACGGTGACCTCAAGATTCAGCTTCTCGGGGACCTCGGTGATACTGGAGCCCATCATCTGACCGTTGACGGTGTAGCCCAGCTCCAGGTTCTTATCCTCGGTGGCGTACATCCGCAGGGCCCGGATGGCCTCGTAGATGCCATCTTCGGTGAAGTTGTCGGTGAGGATAACGTCACGGGCGTCGTTGGCATTGCCCCAGCGGCCCTTGTGGTTGTCCTGATTGTTGGTGGGAGCCAGGTGCCAGCCCTTATCCAGCGCCATGATGTACTGCTCATAGCTGGGATAGTAGCCGCCGGCGCCGATCTGGCCCTCGCCGTTACCCACCTCCACCATATACATACGGCTGTCAATGACGGGATCCCAGTAGGAGAAGTCACTGAAGTTGCCGAAGGTGGTGCCGGGATGGTTGAACTGGCTGATGGAGTCCACGCCCTCGGCCTGACTCAGCAGAGCGTAGTAGGCCTTCATACCGGCGTCGTCGGTCTTGTTGTTGAGGGTGGTGTTGTTGCGGGAGACCACGCCGGGGGTGTTGAAGGTGTTGATGTGGCCGGGGCCGCCGGACCATGTCATCTCGAAGCCGCCCAGCGCCACGATGGAACCGGCGTTCTCGGCGTTGAAGGCATCGATGGTGCTCTTATAGGTGCTCCAGCTGTGGTTGGCATCGGAGTCCTTCACCAGAGAGGTGTCATACAGAGCGCCCTCCACGTTAGCATTGGTCTTGGAGTCGAAGTAGTTGGAGTGGTCGGTGAAGGCTACGAACTGCACGTTGGCGCTGGCGGGGATGCTCTTGATGTAGTCCAGCGCAGAGGTCAGCGTACCGGAGCCGTCGGAATACTGGGTGTGGCTGTGAAGCTGACCGAAGTACAGCTGATACTGAGTCTTGCCCACGGTGAAGAACCAGTTGAAGCTGGCCTCCTTGCCGTCGGTACGCTTGGCGGTGACCACCACCTCCGTGCGGCCGTCGGTGAGGTCGGCAGCGGGCGTGTAAGTGACACGACCATCGGCATACACAGCATCCACGGTCTTGCCGTTCACCGTCATGGTGATGGTGGGCTCCGTCCCGGCATTGGCCAGCGCCACAGAGATGGCGGGCCGCTTGTCGCTGCCGGTCTGAGCGCCCCGCATGGGCATGGGATCGGAGAACACCGGCTCGTCCTTGACGGGGATCTCCACCGTGCGGGTGATGGCCTTGCCCTGATTGTCCACGCCGCTGATGGTTACGGTGAGTTTGTCGCCCGTCACCTTCTCCACGGGGATGGTGACGGTGTAAACACCCTCCTCCTCGGTGACAGTCAGGGCCTCGCCCGCCAGCGTGGCGGTCATATCGCCCTTGACACCGAAGGGAGCATCCACGGTGAAGCTAAAGGTGTAGGCCTGCCCCACATAGGCGTCATACAGGTGGTCGATGACCACGGCGGGCATATTCACGATGCCGCCGGTCAGCTCCGTCCCCTCCGCCACGGGATAGAAGGAGAAGGAGTAGATGGTGTAGTCCAGACTGCCGGTGGAGCTGTACATACTGTACACCTTGAAGCTGTCGCTGTAATACTCCAGCCACTGGCTGTATTTGCCGTTATACTTGGCGGTGCGGCTCTCCATTTCGTAGCCGCCCACATTGCCGGAGCACTCCCGGACCAGCCAGTCGGCGTCCTCACTGGCGGTGAGGGAATAGAAGGCGTTGTTGCCGGTGCCGTTGGCACACAGATAGCCGTAGGTGTCGTTGCGGAAGCGATAGTACTCGCCGCTGCGCTCCACGGTAAAGACCACGGCGCCGTTGGAGCAGACAGCCTTGCCGCTCTCAATGGTGGCGGCCGCCTTGTTGATGGCGGGACTGTCGGTGTTGTCATTTTGCTCCGCCAGAACCGCCTCAGCGTTCTGGTTGTAGATGACCACCTCATCGCCGGCCTGAGGCAGCTGGCCGGGGGTGGGAGGCGTCACGTTGGTGACGTAGTCGGTACTGGCGCCGTTGCGGAGCTGATAGGTGCCGTTGTAGGCGGAGCAGCAGGCATACAGGGCCGTGACATCGACCTCAGTAGTATTGGCGGGCAGCGGCACACCCTTGAAGAGCTTGGTGCTGCCGGTGGCGTCGGTGACGGGGGTGCTGCCGGAAGCGTTGTAGGTACCCAGTGTCACGTCCTTGATGTAGACGTACTCACTGAGATAGTCGGCGCCCATCTGGGAGACGGTGATCTCCTGTGCGGGGATGGCCTCCACACCGGCCTTTACCACCTCCATGGCAGGGGACTGCATCTGAGGCACGCCGCCGTAGGGGCTAACGGTACCGGTGACTTTCACCACGTCGCCTACCTTATAGTTGGCGTGGTTGGCGTAATCATAGATCTGGAAGCCGTAGATCTCACCGCCGATGACGTCCTCCAGAATGATGGAACTGATGCTGGCAGCGCCGTTATAGGCGTTGCCGTAGTGATACACCACCTGACCCACCACGGAGACATTTTCGGTCTTGGTGGTGATGGCCCCGGCCTCCTTGACGGTGAGCGTCCCGTCGGGGATCATGTCGTCCGTGATGGGGTCATTGACGGAACCGGCGGCCCGGATCTCGTCGGCAACGGTGTTCCGCAGCTGCAGGGTGCCGTTGTTGGTGCCTACGGCGGCGGTAACATCTACCTTGTCGCCCACGGCAAAGGCCCAGCTGTCGCCGTTCTTGGGCAGAACTGCCTTATAGAGCTGGATGGTCTTGCCGTCAGCATCCTTGAAGGTGACATTGGGGCTGGCGTACTGACCGTTGTTGTCATAGATCTCGGTGATCTCCAGCCCCTTCAGCTGCACATAGGTACACACATCGTCGGCGGTCAGGGCGGCGATGGTGGTGGGCTTGGCGTCCAGGGTCAGGCCGCTGGACTTGACGAAGGTACCGCTGCCCAGCTGCGCCATGCCCCGGAACTCGGCCCGCTTGCCGGTGCCGATGATGGTGTCGCCCAGAGCGATCTCATCGGTCTTGGCGGCCAGCCGCAGACAGATACCGCCGGTGGCGTCCTGCAGATAGTAGTTCTGGCCGTCCACCAGTGTCACAACGCCCTTGACGGTGAACTCGGTGTCGGTGGCGCCCTCCAGCGCCGTGCGGATAGGTACGGTGGCGGGCTCCTCCGGATCAGGCTCCGTGGTGGCGTCCACGTACTGCTTCTCCTGCGTCAGCTTGTAGAAGGTCATGCCGAAGTCCGCTTCCTTCAGCCGGTCAGTGCTGGTGCAGTAGGCGGAGAACTCGGTGAACTTGGCGAAGTATTCGAGGTAAACCTTGCCGTACTGCCCGGTGACGCCGTTGCCGGAGAGGTAGTAGGAGGCGTTCTCGGCATTGCAGGTCTCCACATCCCAGCGGGTGGTGCCGTTGGCGGCCACGTTGAGATGGAACTTGCCGTCATTTTCACCCAGCGTCAGGGTCTTGCCGTCCTGGGTGAAGGTATAGGTGCCGTCATCGTTGGCGGTGACATCCCAGACCAGCGCATCCATGGCGTTGGCGGTGAGCACATCCTTTTCCACCGTGGCGGCCACGGGGGTCAGGTAGTAATTGCCCATCACGGTGGAGCTGACGGCAAAGCCGTTGCCGGCGTTGAAAATGACCGCCTTGTCGCCGCCGGTGAGGGCAGCGGTCTTGACGTACTTGTCTACCAGACGATAGGCCTTGTAGGTGAACACGACCTCCTGACTGTCGGTCATGCCGTCCTTCACAGCCTTGACGGTGATGGTGCAGGAGGCGGTGATGGTCACAGGGCCGGTGTAGTCCTGATAGGCGCCGTCATCCACCTTGTACCGCAGGGTGGCATCCGCCGTCTTGCAGGCAAAGGCCACGGTGTCGCCCACCTTCACATCGCCGGAGGCGGTGCCGGTGGGGGCAGCTACCTGCTCCAGCCCGCCGCCCAGCTTATAGAGGGTGAAGTGGCAGGGGTAGCCGCCGGGAGACTTGGTGATAGTGGCGTCCTTGTAAGCCCTGAACTTGTTCTGGGCGCTGGCGTTGCTGGCCAGCTTGACCGTGTCATCGCCCTGTCCGGCGAAGGTAAAGGTCCCGTCGGTGGCATCGAAATCCACGGCCCACCGGTAGCTGCCGCTTTTAATGCCATTGTTGTTGCCGCCTTTGGGAGCAATGGCCTTGCCGTTGGCGTCACTGAGAATGGTACCATTCTTGCCCACGGTCAGCGTCCAGACGCCGCCCGTGGGATCAATGACCTGATCGTTGGCAGCTGTCACGGCCACTGCCGTGACCCATGTGCCGTCCAGCACACCGGGGGCGTAGCCGTTGTTGGCTACCATCACATACTCGCCGCTGACCAGTTCATCGGCGGACGTGACCTTGGTGTAGGTCTTTGTCGCTGATTCGTCTGCCAGAACTGCTGTGGGCAGCAGCGAGAGCAGCATCATCAGCGACAGCAGCACAGACATGATCCGACTGCTGAGTCCTCTCTTCTTCAATGAAATCCCTCCTGTTCAATATTACACGTTTACACGGCGGCCTGCTTCTGTCCTTCCGTCCCCCCGGAGATAGTACAAAGCCGCCTGACCCGCATCCGGCGGGCAGACGACCTTCCACAAGCTATCCTGTTTTTGGCACGGAGGCAGCGTCAAGGGCTCCGATCAGCTGAAACAGGCAGACTGTGGGGGATACCGTTGAGCAAAGACAAACCTTTTGTGTATCGTGCTGCCGGTCAAAACCGTGTACGCCGCTTTTGGTCGTACATACCGCCTTTGACCGATGGTAACAGTCTATCATAAAGCTACCCAAATGGCTACCCCTTTTTCAATGATTTTGTCAGAAACGTGCAATAAGTTTGTATAATATCTGCAAAGTCTATTGACAGATGTAGCTGACTAGTGAACACTATTGACATCAGGGGCGGAAGTTGCTATGCTGTAACCAAATATCATTGACGGAGGAAACGCCCATGAAGCGGAAGAAGGGGAATGCGGACCGGCTGACAGCCGGGGCCTGGTGGAGCAGGAACCGGTGGAGCTGCGTCATTCTGGCGGCGGCGCTGGTGCTGTTCATCGTCGTGCGGATGGCGGCTGTGACCTTTGAGCAGCCCCAGCCCCGAGGGGATGAATATGCCGAGTACGAGACCGGCGTCGTTACGGATATCCTGTCGGACAATACCGAGGCAGATGCCGTGGCTGACGGCGGCTATCGAGGGGAGCAGCTGCTGCTGGCGCAGGTGCGCTCCGGCCAGTACAAGGGCGAGACCATGCAGGTGTATAACTATGTGGGGCCGCTGTACGGCCAGCCCCTGAAGGTGGGGCAGCGGGCGGTGCTGCTGATCTCCACTTATAGCGACGGCAGCCATACCGCCACGGTGTACGAGTATGACCGGGCGGTGGGTCTGGCGGTGACCGTGGGCCTGTTCCTGCTGGCAACGGTGCTGGTGGGCGGCAAGGTGGGAGCCAAGTCTCTGGTGGCGCTGGCGGTGACGCTGGTGTGCCTGTTCTGGATCCTGATCCCCCTGCTGATGAAGGGAGCGCCCACTCTGCTGACGGTGTTTCTGGTGTGCGCCTACATCACCGTGGTGACGATGGTGATCTTGGGCGGCGTGTGCCGCAAGACGGTGTGTGCTGCGCTGGGTACGGTGGCCGGTACGGCGCTGGCGCTGCTGTTCGGCCTGCTGTCTCAGAGCCTTCTGCGGATCGACGGCCTGCGGCTGACGGATGTGGAACCACTGCTGCAGCTGCGGCAGACGGGTACGCCCTTGGGCCTGCGGGGCCTGCTGGTGGCGGGGGTAGTCATCAGTGCGCTGGGCGCCGTGATGGACGTGGCCATGAGCATCTCCTCTGCGCTGACGGAGGTACATACCGTGGCCCCGGACCGGGACGGCCGGGCTCTGTTCCGCTCCGGTATGAATATCGGCCGGGATATGGTGGGTACCATGACCAACACCCTGATCCTGGCATTTTTGGGCAGCGGCCTGTCCTTCATCATCTATCTGTATTCGCTGGGGCTGGATCCCCGGCAGCTCATCAGCTCCCCCTATATGGCCACGGAGGTCATCAGCGGCATCGCCAGCAGCATCGGCGTCATTCTGGCGGTCCCCCTGACGGCGCTCATCACCTCGTTCATTTTGGTGAAGGATAAAAAATCGTCCAAGCACCAGACGGATAATGCCCCCGGAAATAAGAAAATGCCGACATGATATCGTCTCTGGAAAAACGAATACCGGCAGAATAGAAAAACAGCAAAAAAGCAGGCGGGGAAGGCAATTTTGCCTTCCCCCCCTGAGACTACCCCCAAA
>ERZ773193.3857-NODE-3857-length-12961-cov-3.739966_pt1 | contig 12961 bp, 10 predicted proteins | sample MGYA00511110_ERZ773193 | MGnify/ENA primary metagenome ERZ773193 (study PRJEB29015, sample SAMEA2737784) | human gut metagenome | biome: human gut; feature: human-associated habitat; material: faeces | place: China | collected 2012 ...
CGAAAGCCCGTATTCGCGCAATTTGAGTTTCAGCAAGGCGGCCATCTGGGCGGTGTGCTCGCTGCTGTACGTTTCGGGCATCGCCTCCTTAGGCACCAGCCCGTACTTGCTCACGATATCCGCAACCCCGGTAAACTGGCCGCCGTCGCTGAGCGGGTTCTTGAACAGCCACTCGACCGTCCGATCCTCACGCGGTGCGTCGCGGGTGTCGATAACCCCTTGCAGGAAGAGGTTCGCCTTCTCCAGCTGATCCCAGAAAAAACAGTAGTTCTGCGAAAACTCGAAGGCCCCCAGCCCGTAGCGCGCAATCATGCGGGCGCGCAACACGTTCAGACCAGAGAAGAGCCAGCAACGGCCCGACTGCTGCTGGTCGGTGACGCCTTTCGACGGTACCCGATGCGAAAAATAGGTGTCGATTTCGCCCTGATTCGGCTGGTTGACGACCAGCTTGCGAATATCGTTGTTGCAGATCGCATTGCGCAGCGCGTGGTCGGCAGGCGTATCCTCGTAGGAGGCACGTATCCGCTGCAACATCCCGTCGCTGATCCCGCCGTCGTTTTGCGCCCCGAGGGGCAACAGGGACGATACGGCGAAGGCCCCGATAAGTACGATTCGTTTCATAATTCGGTCTCGATCCGGTTCTTACGAACCGAAGTGATACAAACGGTTCTCGGTTCGACAAAGATAGTGCAAGCCGAGGGCAAAAACAAACTCGTTTGCATTTTGCCGAGGCGCAGCCTATCCAAGCGGAAGATTGTTATCTCCCCGTACAGAACGAAAGCACAGAAGTACCGCAACGGCCACTCTCCCCGACCGATAACACTGAAAGAATCCCGCGACCCCGCCCCGGTCGATTCGGAAAACAATACCCGCACCGTATAAAAGGCCGTAACACCATATACCGCCGCTGCCGCCGCACCGGACACACGAAAACGGCCGATCCAAATTGGATCGGCCGTCATTCTCGGAAAAAGAATCGTTTACGATTCGAGCGCGAAGCGCTTGTAAGCGACAACGGTAGCCTCCTTGTCCGCTTCGTGGATATACTGGGCGATGGTCTTCTTTTCACCGACCAACTCCTGATTCAGCAGTGTGTTCTCCTCGAAGAACTTGCGCATCTTGCCTTCGGCGATCTTTTCGAGAATGGCCTCGGGCTTGCCTGCGTTCTTCGGATCCTGCTTCATCGCCTCGATGGCGATCTGGCGCTCATGCGCGACTACGTCGGCCGGGCAATCGGCCACGTCGATCGCGATGGGAGCCATCGCCGTAGCCTGCATGGCTACTGCATGGGCCACCTCCTCCGGAACGACCTTGTTGAAGCCCAGAATCGTACCCAGCTTCTTGTTGAAGTGAACGTATGAGTGGCAATAGGGAGCCTCGATACGGGCGTAATAGGCCATTTCGACCTTCTCGCCTGTCTGTCCCGATTTCTCGGTCACCATCTCTTCGACGGTGCGTCCCTCTGCGTTCTTCACGGCCATCAGCGTATCCTTGTCGGCAGCATCGGCGGCAACGGCGATGTCGATCATCGCATTGGCCGAAGCAGCGAACTCGGCGTTCTGAGCAACGAAGTCGGTCTCGCAGGAAAGCTCGAGCAGAGCGCCGGTCTTGCCATCCTCGGAGACGAACGCGGCGACAGCGCCCTCGTTGGTCTCACGGCCAGCCTTCTTGGCAGCCTTGGCAAGGCCGTTCTTACGCAGAACGTCGACAGCAGCGTCCATGTCGCCGTCTGCCTCGACGAGAGCCTTCTTGCACTCCATCATCGGGGAGTCGGTCATCTCGCGGAGCTGCTTGACCATAGCGGCGGTAATCTGGGCCATTGTGGTTCCTTTCAAAGAGATGAAAAAGAATTAACTAAGACTGATTTACTCGGCCTTGGGCTCAGCGGCCATCTCGGCCTCGGAGACCTGCTCCTTGCCGGAGCCAGCGAGGCAGGCGTCAGCCATGAGCTCGCACATAAGGGTGACAGCAGAGATAGCGTCATCATTGCAGGGAATGCCGTACTCGACCTCGTCGGGATCGGAGTTGGTGTCGATCAGAGCGACGACGGGGATGTTCAGGCGCTGAGCCTCCTTGATGGCGTTCTCCTCGCGCTTGGTGTCGATGACGAAGAGAGCCTGGGGCAGACCCTTCATGTCGCGGGCACCACCGAGGTTGGTCTGGAGCTTGGTGAGCTCCTTGCCGAGCACAGCCTGCTCCTTCTTGGGGAGCACTGCCATGCGACCGTCCTCGACCATGGCCTCGAGCTCCTCCATGCGGTTGATGCGGGAGCGGATGGTGACGAAGTTGGTCAGCATGCCGCCGAGCCAACGCTGGTTGATGTAAGGCATGTTGGCGCGCTCAGCAGCGTTCTTGACGGCCTCCTGAGCCTGCTTCTTGGTGCCGACGAACAGCACGTTGCCGCCCTTGGCGACGTTCTTGACGAAGGTGTAGGCCTGGTCGGCGTCGAGGATAGTCTGCTTGAGGTCGAGGATGTAGATGCCGTTGCGCTCACCGAAGATGAACGGCTTCATCTTGGGGTTCCAGCGACGGGTCTGGTGACCGAAGTGGCAGCCGGCCTCGAGCAGGGTGCGGATATTAATCTTGGTAGCCATGTTAAACCTCCTGTGGTTTGCCTCCGCGCGGGGTCATCCTCCAAAACCAACCCGGACATGTGCTACCAAAGCCCGGGCACCACGGTATGAAGTAGCCGCGCGTGCGTGATAAAAACCTGTTGCCGTGAAGCAACCCGATGAATGATAGCAGGAATGCATCTTCGTGCCAACCCGCAATCAAAACCACACACCTGAGCGCGGCGCGGAACGTCCCAGCCACTATTCGCCGCGGGGATGGGCTTGAGCCACAGCCCGCTTAAGCCGATCGGGTGTGAGATGCGTGTAGATCTGCGTCGTGGACAGGCTCGCATGACCTAGCAGCTCTTGAACCGAGCGCAGGTCCGCGCCGCCCTCGAGCAAGTCGGTCGCAAAGGTATGGCGCATCGCATGCGGGGCGATGTCGGCCGGAATGCCGGCGAGCGTCGCCAGCATATGAAACCGCCGCCTGAGCATGGCGGCACTCATGCGATTACCGCGCGCCGATATAAGCAGCGGATGCGGCCCGGTAGCGGGGTCACGACGCTTTGCCTGAGCGAGCAACTCCGGCCTCCCCTCCTCAATATAGAGACGCGTCGCCTCGAGCGCACGACGATACAGAGGGACGATACGTTCTTTGCTCCCCTTGCCCCACAGGCGCAGCGTGCGTTCGGACCACGCAATGGACTCCACATTGAGTGCTGCGAGCTCAGAGATACGGGCGCCCGAGGCATAGAGCAGCTCGAGCATCGCCGCATCGCGCAGTCCCGCGGGTGTTGAGGTATCAGGCGTCTTGAGCAGCGCCTCCACCTGTTGGGTCGTCAGCACACCGGGTAGATCGCGCGGAAGCTTGGGCGAGGAAATTGCCGAGACCACATCGCCCTCCACGACCCCCTCGGCAGCCATCCATCGATAGAGCGATCGGATAGCCGACAGATGCGCCGCAAGCGTTCGGGGAGCCACCTGCTCACGCGAAAGCTCGGCAAGATAGCGACGAATGGTGCGCACGTCGGCAGCGAAAGCATCGATATCCTCGCGCTCGCACCAGGCAGCAAAGCGCTCCAGCCTCGAGCCATAGGCCGTCACCGTATTGGGAGAAAGCCCCTCGACACGTGCGATATAGGCGATAAACGAGTCGACGGTGTCGTACAGGTCAAAGGCTATGACCGGTCGCCTCCAAACAGATCGGGGCGAGTGGCCAGATAGGCATCAAGGGCCTCGAGCGCACGGTCCGCATAGGCCTGGTAGCGGTCGCGCTTGCTGCGGCGCTTACCATCCTCGAGTGGCGGCACCAGGCCAAAGTTGACATGCATAGGCTGATAGCCCACCGTGGCCGGATCGGTAGCATAGCCCACGAGCGCGCCCAAAGCACCCACGCGCGGCAGCTCGATGGGAGCGGCCCCGACAGCCTCGGCATAGGTGTTGAGTGCCGCGAGCAGACCTGTCGCCACGGCTTCCATGTACCCCTCGGTGCCGGTGATCTGACCGGCCAGGCGCACGCCGGTACCAGGCACGGCAAAGGTGCCATCGAGCACGTGCGGCGCATCGACAAAGGTATTGCGGTGCATGACACCGTAGCGGAAGAACTCAGCGTTCTCCAGGCCCGGCACCATATGGAAGACGCGCTTCTGTTCGCCAAAGGTCAGGTTGGTCTGGAAGCCCACCAGGTTATAGGCGGTCTTCTCCTTGTTCTCGGCACGCAGCTGAATCGCCGCCCAGGGACGACGACCGGTTCGCGGGTCGGTGAGGCCGACGGGCTTCATGGCGCCAAAGCGAATGGCGTCCTTGCCGGTGCGCGCAACTTCCTCGGCAGGCTGGCAGGCCTGGAACAGATCGCCGCCCTCAAAGTCCTTGAGCACCACGCGGTCGGCCGTGGTAAGCGCCTCGATAAAGGCCTCGTACTCTTCCTTGTTGAGCGGAGCGTTGAGATAGTCGCCGCTCCCCTGCTCCTCGTAGCGCGACTGCGAGAACAGCACGTCCATATCGAGCGTGGAGGCATCGACGATCGGCGCCGCGGCATCGAAGAACGCAAGGGCGTCGCCACCGACGAGCTTCATGACCTCTTCGCTCAGCGCCGGCGAGCACAAGGGGCCGGCGGCAATGACCACGTGACCTTCGGGAATCTGCGTGACCTCGCCGTGCACGATCTCGATATTGGGACGGGCGGCAACCTCGGCCTCGACAAACTCGGAAAACTTGACGCGGTCGACCGCCAAGGCGCCACCGGCGGGAACAGCCGCGCGATGGGCGCAATCGAGCAGGACTGAACCCATGCGCTCAAGCTCGGCCTTCAGCAATCCAGCCGCGGAATCCGGACGGGTCGACTTAAACGAATTGGAACAGACGAGCTCTGCCAGGTGATCGGTATGGTGGGCCGGGGAGCTAACCTGGGGGCGCATCTCGCACAGCTTTACGGCGAACCCGCGATCTGCCAGCTGAATCGCGCACTCCGAACCCGCCAGACCGCCACCGATAACCGTCACCTGATCAAACAGCATCTGCAAACACCTTTCTAATTGACATGTTTTCCATTGTGACCGAAGGGTGTCTGAGCGTGAAGGGCAAACTTGGAGGGCGCATACCTTCCATCCATCATGCGCTCGATAAGACCATCGAGCTCAAGCGAACCCAGGAGTTTGAGTACGCCGACGGCATCGAGCGAGACGAGCGCCGCGATGTCGTCGACCTTGAGCGGAGAGGCTATGAGCGCATGCATCACGGTCTGCTGTGTTTGATCCAGGTCGGCAATGCCGGGAGCATCGGGGCGCGAGTAGCGCAGGGTGCCGTAGATGCGTGAAATAGCCATCTCGATAGATTCCTCGTCGATGATGCAGCAGGCACCGTTCGCAATGAGGTAATTCGTGCCACGCGACTCGGGCGATAGGATCGACCCTGGCACGGCAAGAAGTTCTCGCCCCAAATCCATAGCAGCCTCGGCTGTAGAAAACGTCCCGGAAGGCATACCCGCCTCGGATACAAAGAGGGCTTGCGACAGGGCCGCGATTACGCGATTGCGGCGCGGAAAGGCAAACTTGCGCGGACCCATGCCCCACGGAGAGATCGACACGACCGCGCCACCCGTATCGAGCGTGCGCGTAATAAGCCCCGCGCTCGAACGCGGGTAGACCACGTCGGCGCCCGTCCCCAGCACCACGACGTGTTTGCCGCCGGCATTGACCGCAGCCCAACCCGAGGCCTGGTCACAACCGACCGCGCCGCCCGAAACTACCGTCACGCCCGCCTCGACCGCAACCTTTGCCGCAAGCTCTGCCACGGCAAGACCATACGGAGAGGCCTTGCGCGCGCCGATGATGGAGAGCGCGGGCGTCGAAAGCACCTCGGGGTTGCCGCGCACAAAGAGCGTCTGGGGTACATCAGATAGCTCCAAAACGGACTCTGGATACAACGCGTCACCTGGATGCAGTTCGAAGGTCCCCTCGGCCATCATTGGTCCCTCCTTCCCTGGTACATCGCCGCCTCGAGCACGTGATCCTGCGTCACCTGCTCGCTCTCGGCGACATCGGCGATGGTACGTGCGATACGCACCAGGCGCACGATGCCGCGGCCCGTGAGATGCGTGCGCTTCGACAGGCCGAGCACACACTTCTCCGCCGCATCATCGAGCTCAAAGGTCGAAACGACGCCGTCAATGGACCGCGTCTCGTCATCCTCGACCTCGGCATCCGCATCGTCCATACGGGACTCGCGCCAGGCGCGAAAGGCGCGACCGCGCACAACGTAGTCACGCAACTCGGCCGACGACATACCCTCCGCACCCTCGATAATCACTTGGGGGTCGGGACGGGTCACATCGATCATCATGTCGATACGGTCGGCTAAAGGACCGCGCAGCTTTGCCCGATAGCGCTCCACCATCGATGCCGAGCAGCGGCATGGCACCTCGCGATCGCCCAAAAAGCCGCAGGGGCAGGGATTGCTCGCGGCCAGCAGCTGAAAGCGCGACGGGAAGGTAAAGGCCCCGTCGACGCGTACGATCCTCACATAGCCGCGTTCGATGGGCTGACGCAGCGTCTGCAGCACACCCGTGGGAAACTCGGCAAGCTCGTCCAAAAAGAGCACGCCGCCATGAGCCAGGCTGATCTCACCCGGATGCACCGGGCGTCCTCCGCCAATGAGACCCGCCGTTGAAATACTGTGATGGGGGCTTCGAAACGGCCGATGACCTGCCAATAAGCCATCGATGTTCTCGCCCAAGACCGAATGGATGCACAGCGCCTCCTGCTGATCCTCAATGGAAAGCTCGGGCAGGATGCCGGTCATACGGCGCGCAAGCATCGTCTTGCCCGATCCCGGGGACCCAATCATGAGCAAGCCGAGTTCTCCTGCCGCCGCAAGCGCCATGCCGCGTTTAGCGACTTCCTGCCCCAGTACGTCGGCATAGTCGAGCTCGGGCTCAAAGGTCGCCTCGACGCCCTCGGAATCCAGATAGTGCCGAGCCGCCTCGCCCATGCCATGGGCAAGCTGAGACAAATGATCGATGAATCCACAATCCACGCCCGCGAGCGGCACATGCTGATCGGACCTGCCGGCGATAAAGGACAGCCCCATATCACGCGCCAATAGCTGAAACGCCACCTCGCCCTTGACGGGAAGCACCGTACCGTCCAAGCCGAGCTCGCCGGCGATAAGGCAGCGATCGAGGTTGTCACGGGGAATCTGCCCATCGGCCGCCAGAACCGCGATGGCGATGGGCAGATCAAAGCCGCTACCGGTCTTGCGAATATCGCCGGGCGCTAGGTTGACCGTAATGCCCGAGCGTGGGATCTCGAACCCGGCGGAGCGCATCGCGCAGCGAATACGACCGCGTGACTCCATCACCTCCATACTCGGAATGCCAAGCATTTGGATGCCCGGAACACCACCGGCAAGCGAGACCTCGACCGTGACGTGAATCGCCTCGACGCCACGGATGCAGGCCGCGTGAACGGCAAACGTCTCGAACGCCATCACGACACCTGCCAATCGAACGCGTTGTACTGATGCTCGATCTCAGCGATATGCCCGCCACGAATGGTGACACCCACGGCATCGAAGCGAATCGCCTTGAGCGGATAATGCTCCATGAGATAGCAACTTGCGATGCGGCGGTAGCGGCGTTGCTTTTGAGCGTCCACGGCCTCCTCGGGAAAGACCCGCGTGCTGCAATCCAGTGCAACGCGTCTGGTCTTGACCTCGGCCATCACCACGACATCGTCGAGCTCATCGAGCAGCACCAGATCGGCCTCGCCCTCGGTGCAACGATAACCCTGCTCCAGCAAGGTGTAGCCGCGCTCGTTAAAGTAGTCGATGGTGATCAGCTCGCCCAGCATGCCCAGCTCGCGGGGACTGAGTCCCTTGATAAACTCGGGCGTCATCGCCCCGCAGTCGAGCTCGCCGTTTTCCCAACGCTCCTTGAGCTGCTTCGTCTTACTCTTTTTGCTTGCGGCACTCATGGGGTCTCCTTTCCCGCACGCTGCATTGCCCCGATGATGAGGGCACCTTTCATGCGGGTAAGTACCGGAAGCAAACCAAAAGCTGACCAAATGCCGTCAAAAAACGGGCCGTACGCAGCAATGGTGTTGCATACGGCCCGCTACCAGCAGGTTTATAAAACCCCTGAGGTCCCTGTCTCCACAATTGACCTAGAAAAGGCGCTCAGTCTGCAGAAAGTTTCCGCAAAAGCTCACGCGGTGCAGTGGACAAAGTCCATGTTTGCGAATGGCCTCGATGTGCTCGGGGCTTGCGTAGCCTTTCGATTCGGCCAAATGGTACTCGGGATACTCGGCATCGTACTCGACCATCATCTCATCACGCGTGACCTTGGCCATGATGGACGCCGCGGCGATACAGGCGATCTTGGCATCGCCCTTCACCACGTCGCGCTCGTTGGGAACGGCGCCCAAGGGGTTACCGTCCATAAGCACGCAATCGGGCTCGAGCCCCGTATCGGCCACGGCGCCCGCGACAGCGGCTCGAATGGCGCGGGCCATGCCCATCTCATCGATATCCTTAGGCGCGATATGGCAAAAACCAATTGCCGTCGCCACCTCGGCAATCTTCACTGAGAGCAACTCGCGGCGCGCCGGCGTGAGCTTTTTGGAATCGTTGATACCCCAGACGCGCGGCTCCATAGGAAGACAGACGGCGCATACCGTCAAAGGGCCGGCCACCGATCCGCGACCTACCTCGTCGACACCAACGACCACCCCATCGCCGCCAAGCTCATGCATAAGCTCGTACATGTCATTGACGCGCTCGCGCTCGGCAAGTTCCTTGGCATGGCGCTTAAGAGCACGCTCGCAAGCCTTGATCACCTGCTGGCGCGGGTCCTCGCGATAATGCTCCACGAGGGCGGGAATCTCCTCGAACGTGGCGCTCGCCAGCTCGCCGGCAACCTGCGATGCCGAAACCGAGCTCGTCATGTTGGCCATACCAGACCCTCCTTGCATGCAAATCAGATAAAAAGAAGGGCCACCCGAAGGTGACCCTCGTGTCCAAACGAGTGGACAGACGCTGCGATCTTCTTAGCGCTTCTCGGGGATGCGAGCAGCCTTGCCCACCTTGTCGCGGAGGTAGTACAGCTTGGCGCGACGGACGCGACCATGGCGAACGACCTCGAGCTTGGCGATCTTGGGGCTGTGAAGCGGGAAGGTACGCTCAACACCGACACCGAAGGACATCTTGCGGACGGTGAAGGTCTCGCGGGCACCGGCGCCGGCCATGCGGATGACGTCGCCCTGGAAAACCTGGATGCGCTCGCGGTCGCCTTCCTTAATGCGGTAGTGAACCTTGACGTTGTCGGCGACGCGAACCTGAGGAATGTCCTCGCGGATCTGCTGACGCTCGATTGCGCGGATGTAATCCATGTGCAATTCCTTACTCTTCTAGAGGTGCCGTACCACCTTGGCCGGCACGTAGTTGAACAAACGTATTCGAGTATACACGCGCGGGTTTCTGCTGCAAGAACAATTTTTTGCGCAGACAAAAAGACAAAACCCGCACATGATAACCGCCCGCTTCACGAATGAGACGGGCGGTATGAAGGGGGGGGCTACGCTAGGCGTCTAAACGCTAAACGCTAGGCGGAACGCTTGGCCTCGAGCTTGGCCTGGGCGGCAGCTAGGCGCGCGAGGGGCACGCGGTAGGGCGAGCAGGACACATAGTCCACGTCGGCCACGTTAAACAGGCCCTTGATGGACTTGGGGTCGCCGCCGTGTTCGCCGCACACGCCAAAGTGCATGTCGGGATTGGTGGCGCGGCCCTTCTCGACGGCCAAGCGCACGAGCTCCAGCACCGCCGTGTCGATGGTCTCGAAGGGGTTGTCCTTCAGGATCTTCTTGTGCAGGTACAGCGGAATGAACTTGGCCTCGGCATCGTCGCGGGAGAAGCCGAAGGTCGTCTGGGTGAGGTCGTTGGTGCCAAAGCAGAAGAAATCTGCGTGATGGGCGATCTCGTCGGCGACCATGCAGGCGCGCGGCAGCTCGAGCATCGTGCCCACGGGAATGTTGAGCTCGACACCTTCCTCGGAGGAAACCTCGGCGATGGCACGCTCAATGACCTCGCGGGTCTGGACATGCTCTGCCGTGATGGAAACGAGCGGAACCATGATCTCGGGGCGTGGGTCGACACCATCCTTGATAAGGCGGGCAGCAGCCGTGGCCACGGCGCGGACCTGCATGAGCGGCAGATCGCCAAAGACGACGGACAGGCGCACGCCGCGCAAGCCCAGCATGGGGTTGGACTCGACCATGCCGTCAATGCGACGTAGGCGGGCGCGCAGGGCAGTGAGCTCCTCCTCGGGAGCGCCGGCGGCCTCCTTCTTGGTGATGGCGACCTCGAGCTCGCGAGGATTATCCAGGAACTCGTGCAGCGGCGGATCAAGCAGGCGAACGACCACATCGCGACCGGACATGGTCTTGAACATGGCTAGGAAGTCCTCGGTCTGGACCTTGAGCAGGTCGGCCAGGGCCTGCTGCTTCACGGCCTCGTCGTCGGACAGGATGAAGCTCTGGATGATGTTCTTACGATCGCCCAGGAACATGTGCTCGGTGCGGCACAGGCCGATGGCCTCGGCGCCAAACTCGAGGGCGAGTGCGGCATCCTCAGGGTTGTCGGCGTTGACGCGCACATGGTTGGCGTGGCCACAGGTCTCGTCCAGGCGAATCTCGTCGGCCCAGGACAGGATGGTGTCCAGATCGCCGGTGAGTTCAGCGGAGACCAAATCGACAGCGCCATCGACGACGATGCCCTGGGTACCGTCGATGGAGATGACATCGCCCTCGTGCAGTACGCGGTCGCTGCCATCGATGTGCACGACCTTCTCGGCGGCGTCGATGTGGAAGCGCTCGACACCGCAGACGCAGGGTGTACCCATGCCGCGGGCGATAACGGCTGCGTGGCTCGTCTTGCCACCATGGCTGGTGAGGATGCCCTCGGCAGCGACCATGCCCTTCAGATCGTCGGGGTTGGTCTCCCAGCGAACCAGGATAACCTTGTGACCCTCGGCGGAACGCGCAACGGCGTCATCGCTCGAGAACACAACCTCGCCCACGGCGGCACCGGGGCTGGCGTTAAGGCCGGTAGCAAGTGCCTCATACTTCTTGGAGGCATCGAACTGCGGGTGCAGGAGCTGATCGAGCTGTGCGGGGTCGATGCGCCCCACGGCTTCCTCGCGCGTGATCAGGCCCTCCTCGACCATCTCGATGGCGATGCGCAGGGCGGCCGTGGCGGTACGCTTGCCCACGCGGGTCTGGAGCATCCAGAGCTTGCCCTGTTCGATGGTGAACTCGATATCGCACATATCGCGATAATGATCCTCGAGGGTCAGGAACACGCGCTCGAGCTCCTCACCTGCAGACTCGAGGCCCGGGGTGGTCTTGAGGTCGGCGATGGGCTCGGTATTGCGGATGCCGGCGACGACGTCCTCGCCCTGGGCGTTAACCAGAAAGTCGCCGTAAAACTCCTTGGTGCCGTCGGCCGGGTTGCGCGTGAAGGCGACGCCGGTCGCGGAGGTCTCGCCCTTATTGCCAAAGGCCATAGCCTGAACGTTGACGGCGGTGCCGAGTTCGTCGGAGATACCATGCTGCTTGCGGTAGATGCAGGCGCGCTCGTTCATCCAGCTGCCAAAGACGGCCTGGATGGCAAGACGCAGCTGGAGCTCCGGGTCGTGCGGGAAGACGGGCTTGCCGTCAGCGACCTCGAGCTCGGGGTACAGGGCGGCCTCGACGTTGTCGGAGAAGATCCCCTTGAAGGTCTCGACGAGCCCCTGCAGGTCCTCGGCCGAAAGCTCGGAATCGACGCGAACGCCGGCGACCAAGCGTGCCTGGGTCAGAGCGTTCTCGAACAGGTCGGCGTCGACGCCCATGACGACGTTGGAGAACATCTGGATAAAGCGGCGGTAGCTATCCCAGGCAAAACGCGGGTTTTGCGTCTGGGCGATAAGGCCCTGAACGGAATCGTCATTGAGGCCCAGGTTGAGGACTGTGTCCATCATACCGGGCATGGAGAACGGAGCGCCCGAGCGAACCGACACGAGCAGCGGGTCGGAGGCGTCGCCGAGCTTCTTGCCACAACGGGCCTCGAGGTCGGCCTCAGCGGCAACGATCTCATCGAGTGCGCCCTCGGGCCACACGTTGCCGGCACCGGAGTACTCGACACAAGTCTGGCAGGTAATGGTAAAGCCACCGGGAACCGGCAGGCCGATGCGGCTCATCTCGGCAAGGTTTGCGCCTTTGCCGCCAAGCACGAAGTTCATGGACTTGTCGCCCTCGGTGACACAGGTGCCCTGGGCGTCGGTTCCAAAACGGTAAACCCTCTTGCAATCGCTCACGATACTTCCCCTTCCATGCGCTTACGCGCACGACCGTGGTAACGAATCGACCCGCCGGATGCGGGCCGTGAGGGAACTATACGGCGGGTTTTGGGCAGGCTTGAGCAGAGGGTGCGCGGTTTGGTAAACGTGCTAAAACTAGCGGTAAACGGTAGGTAAAGTTGGTTACCTTATGAAGATACCACTACAAGAAGAATGCAGGTCAGATGCGATGTTTTTGCTAAATCGCTTTATCACTTCAGGCTATTTAGCCACTCCGATGATTTTTCTGGGACGGGGATTAAAAAATCATTGAGTACCTAATGATTTTTAATCCCCGTCCCAGAAAAATCGTCACAGAAAGGACTACTGCTGTTGAGCGCGGCGGACGGCACGGCGGGCTCTTGCCTCTTGAATCTCTTCAAGGTGAGCAATGATCTCGGCAGCGCTTTCCTCGATGGCTTTGCCGTCGGTACGCACAACAAAGCAGCCTAAGCGCTTCATGAGAGCACGAGCTTCCTCAAGCTCGCCGCGCACGCTCTCGGGCTCGGCATAGGAGCCGGCAACGGCACGGGCGTAGTCA
>ERZ773193.3859-NODE-3859-length-12951-cov-2.710065_pt1 | contig 12951 bp, 6 predicted proteins | sample MGYA00511110_ERZ773193 | MGnify/ENA primary metagenome ERZ773193 (study PRJEB29015, sample SAMEA2737784) | human gut metagenome | biome: human gut; feature: human-associated habitat; material: faeces | place: China | collected 2012 ...
ATCATCACTTACAAGACGATGTCCTCGTTTAATCAGCTCCAGTGCAGCTTCACTCTTACCAATACCGCTCTCTCCTGTGATCAGAATTCCTTCGCCATAAACATCTACAAGCACACCATGAATGGAAATACATGGAGCCAGCTGAACACCAAGCCAGCGGATAATCTCTGCCATCAGACTGGAAGTGGTTCTCTCTGTAACAAATGTCGGTACATTGTATTTGATTGCCATATCGATCATATCCTGTGAGGGCTTGGTCATCGTACTGAAGATAACGCATGGAATCTTACTTGAAATAAAACGTTCATATTTCATCATTCTCTTTTCATCACTGAGCTGCATCAGATATGTGTACTCTACATAACCAATGATCTGAACACGTTCATTTGCAAAATGCTCCAGATAACCGGTCAGCTGCAGTGCCGGACGGTTGATTTCCGCCGTCATGATCCGCATCTCGGACAGATCAATTTCAGGAGTCAGATTTGTAAGGTTAAGCTCCTGTACCATCTTTGTCATCAATACACCTTTCATAATGTGTTCTCCTTTAATGTTTATTTATTCGGGTGAAAAAATTCATACACCTGTTTTGCGCTTCCAATATTCATTGACTCCGTCTCTGCAAGTTCTTCTACCGTTGCATCACGGATTCCTTCTATCGAACGGTAACGTCGCATCAGAGCTTTTCGTCTCCGTTCGCCGATTCCCGGAATATCATCCAGAACAGAATGAACCTGTTCTTTACTTCGAAGCGATCGATGATATTCTATTGCGAAACGGTGAGCCTCATCCTGTATTCTTGTGATCAGGCGAAATCCTTCACTGTTGGTGTCGATTGGTATTTCAATATTATCAAAATAAAGTCCTCTCGTTCGATGATGATCATCTTTTACCATACCACAGACCGGGATCCGTATTCCAAGTTTATCAAGAACACCCAGTGCTATATTTACCTGGCCTCTTCCACCATCCATCAGAAGCAGATCCGGCATTCTGGAAAAGCTGTCAAATTCTCCGTTGCTTTCATGTGTAAACCGCCTTGTCAAAACCTCTTCCATACTGGCATAATCGTTCGGACCCTGCACAGATTTAATGCGAAACTTACGGTAATCGCTGCGCTTTGGCTTTCCTTTCTCATAAACAACCATGGAACCTACGGACTCAAATCCACTGATATTAGAGATATCAAAAGCTTCCATTCGATTAAGACCTTTAAGCCCAAGCCAATCTTCCACTTCATGAACCGCTCCGATCGTTCTGCCTTCTTCCCTTCGAATACGCTCACGGTCCTTCTCCAGAACCATTCGCGCATTCTCCCATGCAAGTTCAACAAGCTTTTCCTTGGTTCCTTTTTTGGGCACAACAATACGAACTTTCTGTTTTCTTCTGGATGTCAGCCATTCCTCAATAACATCCGCATCTTCTATCTCTGTCTGCAGTGTAATCTCTCCCGGAATAAACGGTGTACCGGCATAAAACTGCTTTACAAAACTGGACAATACTTGTGACCGGGTATCTCCTCTGGCCACTCTCAGATAAAAATGATCCCTTCCAATCAGCTTGCCATCACGCATAAAAAACACCTGAACAACTGCATCCTGTTCTCGCAGATCAAGGCTTTCATCCATATCACACGCTATGATATCTCTGTCTTCTTCTCCATATGCTGTAATCTTCTGCCGCTCGCCGATCTTCTGGATACTTCGTATCAGATCTCGAGCTTCTGCAGCATCCTCAAAGCGCATTTCTTCAGATGCTTTCTGCATTTTTTCAGTGAGTTGATCGATCGTTTCCTGAAAATCTCCGTTTAGAAAACGAATGACCTTCTGGATATTTTCTTTATAGGCACGCTGATCCGCATGGCCGGTACACGGGCCCATGCACTGTTTCATGTGATAATACAGGCATGGACGGTCCTTTCCACAGTCTCTCGGAAGGTTCCGATTACAAGAACGTACCTGATACAATTTACGTACCAGTTCTATGACATCTTTTACAGCGCCACCACTGGTATATGGACCAAAATAACGGTTCTTGTCTTTTTTCATTCTTCTGGCGAACAATACCCTTGGATAAGCCTCCTGAACAGTCACCTTAATAAACGGGTAACTCTTGTCATCTTTCAGCATGGTATTGTATTTCGGTCGATGTTCCTTGATCAGATTGCTTTCAAGGACCAGGGCCTCCAGTTCAGAATCTGTAATGATATATTCAAATCTGGCTATGTGGGTGACCATCTGCTCAATCTTGGCACCTTTGTTACGGCTACTCTGAAAATACTGCCGCACACGGTTTTTAAGGCTGATCGCTTTTCCTACATAAATGATCTCATCCCGTTCATCGTGCATCAGATAGACACCCGGTTTCGCGGGAAGTTTTTTTAGTTCTTCTTCAATCTGAAACATATTACTCCTCAGAATCAGATTCGTCATTGTCTGTTTCAGTCACATCAACAGCAGAAATTTCATGTACAGGTTCTGCCGGTGTTTCTTCCGCTGTCAACCCTTCTGTATTTTCCGCTGCTGTCCTGTCGGCAGTCGTCTGTACTTCATCCGGAAGGTCATCCAGATTCTCCGGAATCTCCAGTCCTTTCTCAACCGCACGGAAGATCTTCATAAATTCCTTACCAGTGATCGTCTCTCTGCTGATGAGATATCCGGCAATCTTATCCAGTGCCTCTCTGTGCTCATTCAGAAGTCTCTTGGCTTCTTCATAAGAATAATGCAGAAGCTGCATAACCTCATGATCAATCTCTGTTGCAGTATCATCACCACAGTTCAGCACCGCACGTCCTGACAAATACTGATTTTCCTGAGATGCCAGTCCCATCAGTCCAAATTTCTGAGACATACCATACTGTGTGATCATGGCTCTTGCAACGCTTGTTGCTTTCTCGATATCATTGGAAGCTCCCGTTGTAACCGTATCAAATACCACTTCTTCTGCGGCACGTCCTGCAAGCAATCCGACTAACATCGCCTGAAGTTCCTTCTTCGTATTCAGGAATTTTTCTTCCTCCGGAGTCTGCATAACATAACCAAGTGCTCCCATCGTACGTGGAACAATCGTAATCTTCTGTACCGGTTCCGCATCTTTCTGCAATGCGCTTACCAGCGCATGTCCGACTTCATGGTAGGAAACGATTCTCCGTTCTTCCTGACTCATAATCCGGTCTTTCTTCTCTTTTCCTACAAGTACTACTTCTACTGCTTCAAATAAGTCTGACTGACACACTGCATTTCTTCCATGTTTTACTGCATTGATTGCTGCCTCATTGATCATATTGGCGAGATCGGAACCAACTGCTCCTGAAGTTGCCAGTGCAATCTCTTCCAGATTAACAGTCTCATCCATCTTTACATCTTTAGAATGTACCTTCAGGACCTCTACACGTCCTTTCAGATCTGGTTTTTCCACGATGATTCGTCTGTCAAAACGTCCTGGTCTCAATAACGCAGGATCCAGGATCTCCGGTCTGTTGGTTGCTGCAAGAAGCACCAGTCCTTTATTGCTTTCAAATCCATCCATCTCCGCAAGAAGCTGGTTCAGTGTCTGTTCACGCTCATCGTTGCCGCCCATCTGATTGTCACGGCTCTTACCGATTGCATCAATCTCATCAATGAAAATGATACATGGTGCCATCTGCTGAGCCTGTTTAAACAGATCACGTACCCTGGATGCTCCTACCCCGACATACATTTCCACAAATGCTGAACCGCTCAGTGAGAAGAATGGTACCTTTGCTTCACCGGCTACTGCTTTCGCCAAAAGTGTCTTACCGGTTCCCGGAGGACCGACTAACAACGCTCCCTTCGGAAGCTTTGCACCGACACTCGTATATTTCCCGGGATTATGCAGAAAATCTACTACTTCCTGTAAGGACTCTTTTGCTTCATCCTGACCGGCCACATCTTTAAATGTCACACCTGTCTGCTTCTCTACATACATCTTGGCATTGCTCTTACCGATTCCCATCATGCCGCCGCCTTTTGACATACGCTTTGTCATCCAGACGATCATTCCGACAAAGAATGCGATTGGCAGGAATGTTAAGATAACGTTCATTGCTACCGCGGATGTGGTATCCGGAATCTCCTGATTAAATTCTACACCGGCTTTTTCCAGACGGTTGGTCAGTTCGTCATCATTCACAACTCCGGTATAATATTCCTGTGAAATTCCACTGTCCTTATCCTTCTTCGTGACAATCATGATCTTATCACTCTGAATCTCTACTTTTTTGACCTTGCCGTCATCTACCATCTTCAGGAATTTATTATAAGTAATCTCTTTTGCAGAGGTCATTCCCTGAAACTGGAACAGTGCAACCACAAGAATCGATGTAATAACTGTGACCAATAAAATAAACGAAATACCTTGTTTATTATTCTTGTTATTCTTATTATTCTGGTTGTCCATTTTAATCCTCCTGTATAACTAATTATTATAAAGACCACTATGTTAGAAATCAATAAAAACATTATGAAAAGATTGTAAACTTCCTATGTGTTGTAGTATACTTGAAATGAAAATGCTTATGCCGATTCCGGCAGATTTTCCACTATAAAAAATCAAATATATTTTAGATGAGGGAATGTACTTATGAAAATTGGATTCGATAATGAAAAATACCTGAAGATGCAGTCTGAACATATCCGTGAACGTATCGGACAATTTGACAACAAACTGTATCTGGAATTCGGAGGCAAACTTTTTGATGATTTCCATGCCTCCAGAGTTCTTCCTGGATTCCAGCCTGACAGCAAACTCCGTATGTTATGCGAGCTGTCCGATCAGGCCGAAATCGTCATCGTCATCAGCGCTGAAGATATTGAAAAGAATAAGATCCGTGGTGACCTTGGTATCACGTATGATTCCGATGTACTCCGCCTGATGCATATCTATCAGGAACTTGGGCTCTATGTCGGAAGTGTCGTTATTACCAAATATAACGCACAGGAAAGTGCCGAATTATTCAAAAACCGTCTGGAAAAGCTTGGCATCAAAGTGTACCGTCACTACCTGATTCCCGGATATCCGACAAATGTACCTTTTATCGTAAGTGACGATGGTTATGGAAAAAATGATTATATAGAAACAAGCCGTCCTCTGGTCGTTGTGACTGCTCCGGGACCTGGAAGTGGAAAGATGGCTGTCTGCCTGTCACAATTATATCATGAACACAAGCACGGAATCAAAGCAGGTTACGCCAAATTTGAGACATTTCCAATCTGGAATATTCCGTTAAAACATCCGGTCAACCTGGCTTACGAGGCAGCTACGGCCGACCTGAATGATATTAATATGATAGATCCGTTCCACCTGGAAGCCTATGGTGAGACAACGATCAACTATAACCGTGATGTAGAGATTTTCCCTGTATTAAATGCCATGTTCCAGCGCATCTACGGAGAAAGTCCTTACAAATCCCCAACAGATATGGGGGTAAATATGGCTGGCAACTGTATCTGCAATGATGACGCATGTAGAAACGCTTCCTGTCAGGAAATCATCCGCAGATACTATGCATCCAGGAGAAGACTTCTTCTCGGCGCATGCTCTGAAGAAGAAACTTATAAATTAGAAATGTTAATGAACCAGGCAGATATTACCGTTCATGACCGTCCGGTAGTCGATGCGGCTCTCACCGAATCCGAGCGTACAGGCGGGCCTGCAGCTGCACTGGAACTCCCAGACGGCTCGATCGTGACAGGCAAGACATCGGATCTTCTTGGCGCATGCTCTGCTCTTCTTTTGAATGCATTAAAAGAACTTGCAGGTATCGGACATGAGATCAAGATTATCTCTCCACAGGCGATCGAACCAATCCAGAGTCTGAAAACAAAATATCTGGGAAGCCGCAATCCACGCCTTCATACCGATGAAGTTCTGATTGCCCTTTCTGTAAGTGCTGCTACCAGTGAAGATGCAAAACTTGCGATGGAACAGCTTCCTAAATTAAAAGGCTGTCAGGCTCATGTATCTGTTATGCCGGGGTCTGTAGACATCAAACAATTCAAACTGCTGTCTATTCAGGCAACTTTTGAAGCAAAATATGAAAAAAACTCTGTATTTTTTAATAACAAAGGTGTATAATCTTAAAGTATTTTTTTTGAACACTTTATATAACAGAGAAACTAATTTTGACTTAAGGAGGAAGTTATGGCAGTAAAATACGTATTCGTTACAGGCGGTGTAGTATCTGGATTAGGTAAGGGGATTACAGCTGCATCTCTCGGACGTCTGCTGAAAGCTCGTGGTTACACAGTTACAATGCAGAAATTCGATCCATACATCAACATTGACCCTGGTACTATGAACCCTGTACAGCATGGTGAAGTATTTGTAACTGATGATGGTGCTGAGACCGACCTTGACCTTGGACATTATGAAAGATTCATCGATGAAAGTCTGAGCAAGAATTCCAACGTAACAACCGGTAAGATTTACTGGTCTGTTCTTCAGAAGGAACGCCGTGGAGATTTTGGCGGAGGAACGGTTCAGGTTATCCCACATATTACAAATGAAATCAAATCCCGTTTTTATCGCAATCCAGCCGCTGAGGATACGGAAATTGCCATTATTGAAGTCGGCGGAACCGTTGGTGACATCGAAAGTCAGCCTTTCCTGGAAGCCATTCGTCAGTTCCAGCATGAAAAAGGACGTGAAAATGTTATCCTGATTCATGTCACACTGATTCCATATCTGAAGGCTTCTCAGGAAATGAAGACAAAACCTACCCAGGCAAGCGTTAAAGATCTTCAGGGAATGGGAATCCAGCCGGATATTCTGGTATGCCGTTCCGAATATCCACTCGGTGTCGGACTGAAAGACAAAATTGCATTATTCTGTAATGTACCGTCTAATCATGTACTGCAGAACCTGGATGTAGAATATCTGTATGAAGCTCCTCTTGCAATGGAAGAAGAGAATCTTGCAGGTGTTGTATGTGAATGTCTCCACCTCGACTGCCCAGAACCGGATTTAAAAGACTGGGCAGAAATGGTCGACTACCTTAAGAATCCAAACACCGAAGTCACAGTTGCTTTGGTTGGTAAATATATTCAGCTTCATGATGCTTACATCAGTGTTGTAGAAGCATTAAAACACGGTGGAATCTTCAGCCGTGCTACTGTAAATATCAAATGGATCGATTCAGAAACCGTTACTGCCGATAATGCCGAGGAATTATTTAGTGACGTAAGTGGTATCCTGGTTCCCGGCGGATTCGGTAACCGTGGTATCGAAGGAAAGATCGAGGCGATCAAATATGCACGTACACACAATATACCATTCTTAGGTCTCTGCCTCGGAATGCAGCTTTCTATCGTAGAATTTGCAAGAGATGTCATCGGTTACAATGATGCTCACAGTGCAGAACTTGATCCAAACACCACTCATCCGGTCATCCATATCATGCCAGAGCAGATTGGCATTGAAGATATCGGCGGAACTTTAAGACTTGGGGCTTATCCTTGTGTACTTGATAAGACATCCAAAGCTTACGAAATGTACGGAACAGATCAGATCAGTGAGCGCCACCGTCATCGTTACGAAGTCAATAATGACTACCGCGAGGCTCTTACTTCTCACGGCATGAAGCTCTCCGGTCTCTCACCGGATGGAAGGATTGTTGAAATGATTGAAATTCCTGAACATCCTTGGTTCATCGCCACACAGGCACATCCGGAATTAAAATCAAGACCGAACAGACCGCATCCATTGTTCAGAGGATTTATCGAAGCTTCTCTGAAATATCAGGAAGAACATAAATAACTATTAAACGAATAAAAACAGGGAAGCTGTTGCTAACGCTTGCGTATCATGCAACAGCTTCCCTGTTTTTATCTCTGTATATAACGGATCCGATAACAGATTTTCCGTCCTTATACCGACCAGCTTACAGAACTTCCCTTGTCCGTCTTTTTCACTACAAGCTTATGATCGATCTGTTCTTTCAGTTCATTTACATGTGAAATAATTCCCACCAGTCTGTCTTTATCCGCAAGATCATTCAGTACACGAATTGCCTGATCTCTCGATGCATCATCCAGAGATCCGAACCCTTCATCTATAAACATCGTATCCAGATGGATCGCACCTGCTGTATTCTGCACTATATCAGAAAGTCCCAATGCCATAGACAGCGCTGCCATAAAAGATTCTCCGCCGGATAAGGTTTTGACATCTCTGATCGTATCTGTTGCCATATGATACACATCCAGTTCCAGTCCGGCCTGTCCCTGGCTTCCCAGCTTTTCAACATCTCTGCATTGCAGAATGAATTCGCCGGATGTCATACGGATCAGCCTCTTATTTGCGGCACGTATGATCTGCCGGAAATATTGCCTCTGGATATAAGTCTCGAAGTCCAGTTTTGCACTTCCACTCAGATTTCCATTCGCCGTCTTACTCAGATTACCAATGATTTCATACTGGTTCTGCAGTCCACTGTTCTTCTCAAAATTGCGTCTCAGATTATCCCTGATTTCTCTATTCTTTTCATTGATATTATGAAGCCTCATATATTCCCTGCGGATCTGCTCCAGCACTTCAGATGCTTCTTTCATTTCCTGTTTGATCTGCGCTATATCTTTCCTTTCTTTCCCCTTCAATTGCTGTTCCAGTAATTTTCTGTTTGCTTCCAGTTCCTGAAGTTCTCTCTGATATGCTTCTGTCCACCGTTCTGCTTCTTCCAGTTCCGTCTCCTTCATGCATTTCCTATGATAACTCTCCTCATCCGCAAATCCCTGTGCCTTCATTACCTGTTCATAACGGAGTTTCTTTTTCTCTGCTTCTTTCTGAGATTGTAAAGCAGATGCCTTCACGGTCTTACTACGTCCTTCCAGTTCCTTTTCTTTATTTTGCATTTCTGTCAAACGTCTGGTCACTGTCTCATAATTCTTTCTCAACTGCTCCAATGCTCCTACTGTCTGTACCAGATGTTTTTCTGCTTCTTCTATGGTCTCATATGGCAGTTTCTCCTTCGCAGTCTGATATTCAGCCTGTACTTTTGTATATACCAGCTTTGATTCCGTCAGGCATTGGTCCGTTTCCCGTTCTTTTCTTTCCAGTTCCACCGACTGCTCCGCAAGCTGTTTCTGATTCTTCTTTAATGCTTTGCATTTTTCAGAAATCTGTTCCAGTTGTTTTAATTGTTCTTCTGTTTCTGCAAACGTCTGTCCCAGATTTTGCATAATCTTTTTCCAGTTAGTCTTAAATCCGTCTTCCGGCGCATCTTTTATGTTCATTTGAAGCGTCTGGCAGATTTCCTGTGCTGCCTGGTATCCTGCAAGACATTCCCGGAATGCAGCGACTTTTATATCTCTTGTTTTTTCTTTCCTGTCTCTTTCCTCCTTTGCAGATTCTACTTCTGCCTGTGTCGGTGCTTCGTCACTTAATAATGTAATCTGAGGATGTTCTCTGGAACCACAGACCGGACAAGGCTGTCCTGCTTCCAGTGTCAAAGCCAGTATTCCCGCCTGTTCTTTCAGAAACTTCTGATACTTCATTTCATATTCCGCCCATGCATGTTCATAATTCTTCTGTTCACATTCAGCTTCTTTCTTTGCTCTTTCGCAGTCTTCCTTTAATTGTTCTTTTCTGTTTTCCTGTCTGTCCAGTTCCTTATATTGCCGCATTTTTTCTTCTGTCTGTTGTTTTTTATTTCTGCATTCATTTATGCATATCTCAACATCTTCGTGTTGCTTTAGAAATTTAATTATTTCTTCATTCTTATTCTGCAGGATTTCATTCTTTTCTTTTATTATTCTTGCATGATTTAAATATTTTTTTATTTCTTCTGCAAGTTTATTCAAAGTTTCCTGCTTTTTATTAATACTCTCATATTGCAAAATTGCATCCTGTATCCGCACTTTTTTCTCAGTCAGTACAATCTCTTTTTCTGTCTTTTCTTTCACAGCCTCTTTCTGATCTTCTGTAAGTTCCTGCAACAATTGTCTGCATTCCTGTAATTTCTTTTGAAGACTGTGATCCTGTGTTTTTAACTCTGTCAGCCTTTTTTCTTCTTCCAGATATCTCTTTTCCTCTGTTCTGACACGTTCTGCACTCTTACCGGACTGTATCTGCTCCTTCATAAGCTCATATTTTGCCTTTTCCGCTGTTTTTTCTTTCAGATGGCTCAGTACCTGTCCATACGAATCAAAGAGCTGATCTAGAAGTTCTGCTTCCTTCAGCAGACGGTTCTTATCTTCCAGAAGCACCTGTGCCCCGTCTGCTTCTTTTTTGCAGGCCTTTTCCAATCGGCTTCCCTGTCCGATGATTTCTTTTAGTATCTCCGATATTCTGTCTCTGTCCGGAATATCCTGTCCGGATACTTCTTTCCATTTTCTGCTAAGCTCCGTTTCTTTTCCTTTTTCACACACCGGATACTCTGTCCTGGCCATCTCAAGCTTCATTTCCTGCAGATTCTGTTCCAGTTTGACATATAACTGTACTGCCTGTTTCTTCAATTCTTCCTGTATTCTGTAATAAAAGCGTGTCTGAAATATTCTGGAAAATATCTTTTTCCGTTCTTTTGATTCAGCCAGCAGAAGCTTCAGAAATTCTCCCTGTGCAATCATGGAAATCTGGGTAAACTGATCTGCATCCAGCCCTGTAATTTCTACAATCTTCTGATCCGTCTCTCTCTTCTTTCCTTTGAATACACTTCCATCCGGCAGTGTCAGTTCTACCTTTGGGGTCTCCTTCACATATCTCAGTGACCCGTCTGCATATTTTCTTTTTCCCAGGCGCATATATTCTGGATTTCTTAGTATCTTATATTGTTTCTTTTGATATATAAACGTGTACTCAACATAAGTATCCGTTCCTTCATCCGCATACTGGCTCCGCATCATATTTCCATCTCTGGTGCCGCCGCTGGTCCTGTCATACAACGCATATGTGATTGCATCAAAGATCGTAGTCTTACCTGCACCTGTATCTCCTGTGATCAGAAACAGTCCATTGGGAATCTCTGTAAAATCAATCTCTGTTCTGCCGGCATATGATCCAAACGCTGACATAATAAGCTTAACCGGTCTCATCTACTCCACTCCCTTCACATTGTCAAAGATTTCTTTCATGATTGTCTCCTCCTGCGTATTCATCTCTCTTCCCTGCATCTCCTTATAGAATTCACAAAAAGAGGTAAACGGATCCTTCATAACAAGTTCTTCATCCATTTCTTTTAATTTGGTTCTTGTTCTCTGATTATCTACCCGGATCTCTAATATATGGGAAAATACCCGTTCCAGCTGCTCTTTCGGTTTATATGGATCGATCTCATCTGTCAGCGTAATACTGATATAATCCTCTTTTTCTTCTTCACCGGCTTCTTTTATAATTTCTTCCAGCGTTCCTTTTTTCTTTCTGACATCTCTGAGCGGATGCAGCGGATAGCATGCAATTTCCGGCTTCTCCCCTTTTTCTTTTAAAGTCACCACAGTAAGACTTTTGGTCTGCGTGCTCTCACTGACAGAATACTTCAAAAGCGTACCGCAATACCGGATCTTTGGCCTGCTGACGTACTGTGCCCCATGAAGATGTCCAAGCGCCACATAATCAAATTCTTTCACTGCCCCGATATCTACATTATCAATCCCTCCTACGGAAAATACTTCCGAATCACAGGTTTCCGGACTTCCTTCCTTTTCTCCTACATAAAACTGATGAGAAACTAATACATTTCTTTTTTTATTATAATCTATCTCTTCTCGTTTAATGATTTCTCTCACAGCATCTGCATATGTCTCTGGTACATTGTTAACAAAAACATTTCTTACATATCCAGGTTTCATAAATGGCAACAGATAAAAATCTACCTCTCCATATGTATCCTGCAATGTTACTTTTTCAATATGCTCTTCCGGCTGCTCCGGAACATTCCCCACAAGATAAATATGATGCCGTCTCAAAATCTCTGAAGCATAATTCAGACGATCAGGTGAATCATGATTTCCGCTGATGATCAGAATCGGAATTGCCGGTGTGATCTCTGAAAGTTCCGTCAGGAACTCATCAAATATAGTCACTGCTTCCGCTGATGGAACTGACTTATCATAAATATCCCCGGCAATCACAATTGCATCCGGACGCAATTCTTTTGCATAGGCAATGACCTCTTTTAAGATCACCTGCTGATCTTCTTTTAAATTATAACGATGAAGCTGCTTTCCGATATGCAGATCCGATAAATGGAAAAATTTCATACCTGTCCACATCCCTTCTATTTTATTTGCATCTTTCTCTATATTACACTATAATCAACTTATCTAACAAGACTATACAAAAAACTATAATCACAGATATGAGGTAATGAGTATGTTAAGAGAGATTAATCTGGATGAAATATCCGATGGGAAATTATACAGCAGCAACGATATGGCCAGGACTGACTGCAAAGGCTGTGACGGTTGCTCCGCCTGCTGTCACGGTATGGGAAGTTCCATCATCCTTGATCCACTGGATGTGTACCGGCTTTCCATCAATCTGTCAAAACCAGTGAATGAACTCCTGGCCGGTCCGCTGGAACTGAATGTGGCAGACGGGATCATTCTTCCGAATCTGAAGATGACCGGAACCAAAGAGGCCTGTTCTTTCCTTGATGCGGACGGACGGTGTACGGTTCATGCATTCCGTCCCGGAATCTGCCGCATGTTCCCTCTGGGACGTTTTTATGAAAACCATTCTTTCCAATATTTCTTACAGGTACATGAATGTCCGAAAACGGATCGTTCTAAAGTAAAGATCAAAAAATGGCTGGATACACCGAATCTGAAAACCTACGAGAAATATATTGCTGACTGGCATTTCTTTCTGAAAGGGCTTCAGGAATACGTTATGAATCTTACTTCTGATTCTTCTTCAAATTCTGATTCAACTGCCAGAACAATCAGTATGCATGTGCTGACACAATTTTATCTGACGCCTTATGGGGAAGATGGGAAT
>ERZ773193.3861-NODE-3861-length-12945-cov-8.992087_pt1 | contig 12945 bp, 9 predicted proteins | sample MGYA00511110_ERZ773193 | MGnify/ENA primary metagenome ERZ773193 (study PRJEB29015, sample SAMEA2737784) | human gut metagenome | biome: human gut; feature: human-associated habitat; material: faeces | place: China | collected 2012 ...
TGCAGGGCGTGGACCTGACCGTGGAAAAAGGCGATGTGGTGGCCATTCTGGGCCCGTCCGGCTCCGGCAAGACCACCCTGCTGCGCTGCCTGAACTTTCTCGAGACCGCCGACGCGGGCCAGCTGACCTTCGACGGTGAGACCTTCGACCTCGCCAGGGCCAGCCGCGCCGACATCGCCCGGCTGCGCAAAAAGACGGCCTTCGTCTTCCAGAACTACAATCTGTTCCGCAACAAAACGGCCCTGCAGAACGTCACCGAAGGCCTCATCGTCGCCCGCAGGATGCCCAAGGAGCAGGCCGACATGGTGGGCAGGAAGATGCTGGAAAAGGTCGGCCTTGCCGACCGGGCGGACTACTACCCCCGCCAGCTTTCCGGCGGCCAGCAGCAGCGCGTGGCCATCGCCCGGGCGCTGGCATCCGACCCGGAGATCATCTATTTCGACGAGCCCACCTCTGCCCTCGACCCGGAGCTGACCGGCGAGGTGCTTTCCGTCATGCGGCAGCTGGCCGAGGAGGGCATGACCATGCTGGTGGTCACCCATGAGATGGGCTTTGCCCGCAATGTTTCTTCCAAGACGGTATTCATGGAGAACGGCATCGTGGTGGAGCAGGCCGCTTCCCGCGAGTTCTTTGCGAACCCGAAAGAGGAGCGCACCCGCGAGTTTTTGCGTAAAATCGCTCACACAGAGTGATTTTACCATTTAAAATGGCCTCCGTTTCACTTTGGCCATATTTATAGGAAATTCTATTTTCTTGATTCGTAATTAAAAACGACTGCGGTCGTTTTTAATTACATTTTTCACCGGAGGGGCCGTATCGGGCAGCAGCATTCAATCAAGCAAACACTTCCGCTATCCTTCACGACCTTCTCCCGTGAAAAAGGAATCGAGAAAAATCCGCAGATTTTTCTCGATTGCAAAAATTAAAAATAATTTTCCGCTAATCATGGCCAAAGCGAACGCGGCGGCCATTCTAAATCGTTTTTTCATCGAAAGGATATACAAATTATGAAACGCAGAACTTTTATCTCTCTCATGAGCGTCATGGCCGCTGCCGGGGTGCTGACTCTGGCCGGCTGCTCCAATTCTTCCAGCAGCACCGCTGCTTCCGGCACGGATGCATCCGTGGCCCCCGCTGCCGGTGACCAGCTGTCCAACATCCAGTCCAGCGGCAAGCTGATCGTTGCGCTGGAAGGCGCATGGCAGCCCTGGAGCTTCCACGACGAGAGCGACACCCTCGTGGGCTATGACGTGGAAGTCTCCCGTGCCATCGCCGAAAAGCTGGGCGTGGAGCCGGAGTATGTGGAAAGCGACTGGGACAGCCTGTTTGCCGGTCTGGACGCAGGCCGTTACGATCTGGTGTGCAACGGTGTCGAGGTGACCGATGAGCGCGCCAAGACCTACGATTTCACCACTCCTTACGGCTACATCCACACCGCTCTGGCCGTCCGCAAGGACAACGAGGACATCACCACCTTTGAGGACCTGAACGGCAAGACCACCGCCAATAGTCTGGCTTCCACCTACATGGAGCTGGCCGAGAGCTACGGTGCCACCGTGCAGGGCATCGACACGCTGGAGGAGACCATCCAGCTGCTGACCGCAGGCCGCATCGACGCCACCCTGAACGCCGATGTCTCCTTCTACGACTACCTGAACGTTCATCCGGACGCAGATTTCAAGATCGTGGCCCAGACCGAGGATGCTTCCCACGTTGCCATCCCGCTGCGCAAGAGCGACGCCAGCGCCACCCTGCTGGAGGCCATCAACACCGCCATCGACGAGCTGCGTGCAGACGGCACCCTGAAGGAACTGAGCGAGAAGTATTTCGGTCAGGATATCTCCGCCGAGAACTAACCATTGGAATGCGCTCCGCTTTGCTCTGGGCGTCTTCAGCAGTAAATTGATTTTGATATTGCAAGTCCCGGCAGACTGCGGTCTGCCGGGACTTGTCTTTTCACGGGAGAGGCTGCGACCGGCAGATGCATCCACTGCATTTTCTGCATCCCTGCACATTCACTGTTCCAAAATACAAAAAGCTCCCCCTTCGGGGGAGCTGGCGCGAAAGCGCCTGAGAGGGTTCTATGCGTGAAAATATTCGTAGATGGTCTGTGCCGTCTGTCTGCCCACGCCGGGGGTGTTTTCCAGCTGTTCGGGCGTGGCTTCCTTCACAGCGCCCACACTCTTGAACTGAGCCATCAGCGCCTTGGCGGTCTTCGGGCCAATGCCCGGAATTTCCGTCAGGGTGGAAGAATAGCTTTTCTGCTTCATCTGCTGTTTGCGGTAAGCGTTGGCGAAGCGGTGGGTCTCGTCCTGAATCGCTGTGATGAAGGTAAAGGTTCCCCGGTTCATGTTGATGGCGATCTCCCGCCCGTCGCTGTCCACGATGGCACGGGTGCGGTGGTGGTCGTCCTTCACCATGCCGTACAGCGGCACATCAGCCAGAGCGGTACCTGCCAGCGCTTCCTTCGCCGCGCTCACCTGGCCCCGGCCGCCGTCCATCAGCAGCAGGTCCGGCTTCTGGCCGAACCAGTTGTTACTGGGCTCGCCGTTCTTGGCAAGCTCTGCATACTTTTCGTACTCCGCCGCCCGGCGGGAGACTGTCTCGGCCAGCGACGCATAGTCGTCGGTGCCCGCCACGGTTTTCATCTTGAACTTGCGGTAGCCTGCTTTATAGGGCTTGCCGTCCTTGAAGGTCACCATGCCGCACACGCTGGAACCGTCGCCCCAGTTGGAGATATCATAGCTCTCAATGGCGCGGGGCGGCTTTGCAAGGCCCAGCACCTGGGCCAGCTCGTCCAGCAGCTTTTCCTCCCGGGCGTAGCGGCCGCTCTCCCGGGCAAGGCGCTCCACCGCATTGGTGTGGGCCATCTCCACCAGATGGGCCTTGTCGCCGCGCTGGGGCACATAGAGTTGCACCTCGCTGCCGCGCTTTTCGTTCAGCGCCTGCTGCAGAGCATCGCTGTCCGGCGGCAGCTCGTCCACCGCAATAATTTTTGGAATTTGCTCGTCGTCCAGATAGTACCGGGGCAGAAATTCTTCCCTCACGGCGTCAATATCCGACGTATCGTGGAACAAAAACTCCCGCTTGTCGGTAAGCCGCCCGTCCCGGAACCGCAGCACCGCCGCGCACACGCTGCTGGGCGTGCCCGCCAGCGCCACCACGTCCATCTCCACATCCGGGTCCACGACCACCTTCTGCCCGGCACTCACCTTGGTGATGGCCGCGATCTGGTCCCGGATGAGGGCGGCCGTCTCAAATTCCAGCCGGTCGGAGGCTTCCAGCATCCGCTCGTTGAGCGTTTTCAGAATGTCCTTTTTGCCCATTTTGTTGCTGCGTGCATTTTTGATAATGGCAACAGAGCAGTCTAATTTTTCTAAGTTGAGATATTCATATATTTTCATGGCACCTCCGGCCTGAATATGATCGATGACAACACCCTCGTTTAATCCACCGATATTTAATCTGCCGGTTTCCGGAATTTCTTTCTGTGACATAGTTACCTCCTTTATTTTGCAAGTCCAAGCAAAGTCATGATCAGAGCCATTCGTACATAAACACCGAATTGTGCCTGCTTAAAATATACAGCACGAGGATCATCATCGACTTCAGTTGCAATTTCGTTGACGCGCGGAAGCGGATGCAGTACATACATATTTTCTTTGGCATAGCGCATCTTAGCTGCATCTAAGATGAAACTGTCTTTTAAGCGGATATAATCTTCCTCATTGAAAAAGCGTTCTCTTTGCACGCGTGTCATATATAAAATATCAAGTTTTGGCATATATTTTTCCAATTCATTGGTTTCGATGAAATCAATGTTGCCGTCCACCAGGACTTCTTGGCGAAGATAATCCGGAATACGAAGTTCATCCGGAGAGATCAATATAAAATGTATATTCGGATAACGTACCATAGCATTGATCAGAGAGTGTACGGTACGGCCGAATTTCAGATCACCGCACATACCGATGGTCATATTATCCAGACGCCCGGTCAGTGTTTTGATCGTTAAGAGATCCGTTAATGTCTGCGTCGGGTGATTATGTCCGCCATCACCGGCATTGATCACCGGTATCCGTGAATGCATTGCAGCTACGGTAGGAGCTCCTTCTTTTGGGTGGCGCATTGCACAGATATCTGCATAAGAAGAGATTACGCGGATCGTGTCAGCGACGCTTTCTCCTTTGGACGCTGAGCTGGAATCAGCGGAAGAAAAACCAAGCACGCTACCGCCAAGATTTAACATGGCTGCCTCAAAACTGAGACGTGTACGAGTGCTTGGTTCATAAAATAAAGTTGCTAATTTTTTGCCATCGCATACATGTGCATATGCTTGCGGATCATGCATGATCGACTGCCCTAAGGTCAATATGTGGTCCAGTTCATCCACCGATAAATCAAGGGGACTGATTAGATGTTTCATGAAAAGTACCTCCGTTGTATTTTTACAATATATTACCACAACATTTCGGGACATACAATGCTAACTTGAGAAAAAGAAATGACAAGTTAGTATTGAAGAAGAAAGGCAGTTTATGGTACTATATAGGTACTGATGTAGAGGTGGGATATTAACAGAAGGGAGAATTCATAGTATGAGTGAAATTTCAAAGAAAACAAAAAGCGAAAATGAGAGAATTAATCTTTTAGTATTCATTTTTGCGACCTTGATGGATGCATTTTTTGTAGTAGGATATCTGCAGGATGCATCGGTAGGAAACATTAGCTGGACATATGCGATCATTGTAGTTGCAGTTGTTGCAGTAGGGTTATTGATCAATGCGGTTTTATATATTCGTAATCATGGAAGTGTGGCACTGCGTCATACGGTTATGGTTGGATATGGTGTGTTATATGCAGTGATCATGTATGGCGCCAATAGTGACCTTGTATTTATTGCTGCCTTTCCAATGGCAAGTATCTTTATTTTGTATTTCGACTTTGCGTTCATCCTGCGAAGCAGCATTGGTTTGATCATTATCAATGTGGCATACGTAGTACGCTGTGTAGTCAATGGCAAGATGAATTCAGGAATTGATATTACAACGAGTACGCTGATCCTTCAGCTTGCAACGGTCGTTCTTACAATGGTGGTTGTCTGCGCAATTACTAAGCTTGCTGCACAGCTTAACAGCGAGAAAGTAAGTCGTGCACTTACTAATCAGCAAAAATCAGAAACTTTGCTGGAGGAAATTCTTCATATTTCCAAGCAGGTTAAAGAAAATTCTTCAACAGCTGCATCTTTGATGGAAGAGTTGCAGCAGTCTACAATTAGTACAGCAAATGCATTGGACGAGATATCGACCGGTAACAGTTCCAATGCAGAGAGCATTGAGCAGCAGACGGTGATGACTTCACAGATTCAGGAAATGATCACGAAGACCAGCAATCGATCTCAGGGAATGAAGCAGGTTGCCGAGATGAGTATGGAGTCGATCGATAAAGGCCGTGACTCTATGCAGAAATTACTTGAGCAGGCAGATGCTATTGCAGCTGAGAATGCAAAGGTACATACTTTAATGGGGGCTTTGACGGAGAATACCAAGGAAGTGGCTGAGATCACGCAAAATATTTTTGACATTTCCAGTCAGACCAATATGCTTGCTTTGAATGCATCGATCGAGAGTGCAAGAGCGGGAGAAGCAGGTCGCGGCTTTGCGGTTGTTGCAGAGCAGATCCGAGTACTTGCAGAGCAGACCAGACAGTTGACGGAAGGAATTTCTCAGATCACTGCCAAATTACAGGAAAATGCAGAAGAGACACAGGAAAGAATCAATGGTGTGTTGGAAGCATCTGAACAGGAGAAAAATTTGATCCAGGTAACGGATAAAGATTTCACCCAGATCCGTTCTCAGATGGATCATTTGAATGAGGACGTAGTAAATGTTTCCGAGGAGATCAGCCAGATCATGACCGCAAATGACTCTATTGTGGAAAGTATTTCACAGATATCAGCGGTCAGCGAGGAAGTTTCCGCTAATACATCTCAGGCGGCAGAGATGGGATATCAGACAAGCGAACAGGCTGCCAAAGTTGGCTCTTTGATGAATGAATTGCAGGAGAGCGCTGTAGAACTTGAAAAGTACATTTAATTCTATTAGAATAGAACCGTATGTTGTGTTTACCACATGACATATGATTACTTGAGCCAAGAGCATAATATGAAAGCTTAAAATCACTGGCTTAAGAGAAAGGTATGGTAACAGTATGATTAAGTTGTATGATAATGGTGTGTATTTGCTGAATGGGACAGATATCGTAGAAGATAACGGCCAGGCAGAAGCACAGATTCAGGCAAAATGTGGAGAGGTGCCATCAAAGGAGCAGGCCTCCGAGGGAACGATTGCATATTCTATTTTGAAAGCACATAATACTTCTGGTGGTATGGATAATCTTCAGATTAAATTTGATAAGTTAACGTCTCATGATATTACATTTGTTGGCATTATCCAGACTGCAAGAGCATCAGGATTGGATAAATTTCCTGTTCCTTATGTTTTGACAAACTGTCACAATAGTTTATGTGCGGTTGGTGGAACGATCAATGAGGACGATCATATGTTTGGTCTTTCTTGTGCTAAGAGATATGGTGGAATGTATGTGCCACCACATCAGGCGGTTATTCATCAGTTTGCAAGAGAAATGTTGGCAGAGGGTGGTAAAATGATCCTCGGTTCTGATTCTCATACAAGATATGGTGCCCTTGGTACTATGGCAATGGGTGAAGGTGGTCCGGAATTAGTAAAGCAGTTGTTAGAGCGTACGTATGATATTCCAATGCCTGGTGTGATCGGTATTTATCTGGATGGCGAGCCAATGCCTGGCGTCGGCCCTCAGGACGTAGCACTTGCTATTATCGGTGCAGTATTCAATAACGGTTATGTTAAGAATAAAGTGATGGAATTTGTAGGTCCTGGTGTTTCTAAATTGTCTGCAGATTATCGTATTGGTATTGATGTAATGACAACGGAGACTACGTGTCTGTCTTCTATTTGGAGAACAGATGACAAGATCAAAGAGTTCTATGAAATCCATGGACGTGCCGGCGCATATAAAGAGTTGAATCCGGCAGCAGTTACTTATTATGACGGTATGGTATATGTAGATCTTTCTAAGATCCAGCCAATGATCGCAATGCCATTCCATCCAAGCAATGTATATACGATCCATGAGTTACAGGATAATCTGATGGATATTTTGGATGACTGCGAGAAGAAAGCGTTGGTATCTTTGGATGGTCAAGTTGATTTTAAGCTTAAGAATAAAGTGCGTAATGGCAAACTTTATGTAGATCAAGGTATTATTGCAGGATGTGCAGGTGGTGGTTTTGAAAATATCTGTGCTGCAGCTGATATTTTGAAAGGCGCAAGCATTGGAGCAGATGAGTTTACATTGAGTGTGTATCCGGCCTCTACCCCAATTTATATGGAGCTTGCTAAGAATGGTAAGTTAGCAGATCTTATGGAGACCGGAGCAATCGTTAAAACAGCATTTTGTGGTCCGTGCTTTGGTGCAGGTGATACCCCTGCAAACAATGCCTTTAGTATTCGCCATTCAACGCGTAACTTCCCGAACCGTGAGGGATCTAAGATTCAGAACGGTCAGATCTCTTCGGTAGCATTGATGGATGCACGTTCTATTGCAGCAACAGCAGCAAATAAGGGCTATTTGACAGCTGCCACGGACGTTGATGCAACGATCAATACACCAAAGTATTTCTTTGATAAAAATATTTATGCAAACCGTGTTTACGATGGTGTAGGAAAACCTGATTATAATGAAGAAGTGAAGTTTGGACCAAACATTAAGGATTGGCCGGAGATGTCTGCATTGACAGATGACATCTTGATCAAGGTTGTATCTGAAATTCACGATCCGGTTACGACAACTGATGAGTTGATCCCATCCGGTGAGACATCTTCCTTCCGTTCAAATCCTTTGGGACTGGCAGAGTTTACACTTTCCCGTAAAGATCCGGAGTATGTAGGCAAGGCAAAGGCTGTTCAGCTTGGTGAGAAAGCACGTGTTGCCGGCGAGGATATTTTCGCAGCACTGCCGGAAGCAAAAGAAGTTTTTGATAAGATCAATGAGAAATTCGATGTTGATCCTGCTAAGACACAGATCGGAAGCATGGTATATGCGGTGAAGCCGGGTGATGGATCTGCACGTGAGCAGGCAGCTTCCTGTCAGAAAGTATTAGGCGGTCTTGCAAATATTGCAAAGGAGTATGCAACTAAGAGATATCGATCTAATCTGATCAACTGGGGTATGCTTCCATTCCTGTATCCGGATGAGATCCCATTTGAGAATGGTGATTATATCTTCGTCAAAGATATTAAGAAAGCGGTAGAAGAGAAGCAGGATGAGATCAAGGCTTATGTAGTCGGTAAAGATATGAAAGAATTTACTTTGAGTTTAGGAGCACTGACAGATGATGAGCGTGATATCATTACAAAGGGCTGTCTCATTAATTACTACAGAGCACACAAATAATATATAGTAGTATGATTTTTAATTGAAAAAGCTGCAAGCATTACGGTGTACCTTGTAATGCCTGCAGCTTTTTTTGATATTCTTTTCGTTAGCAATGATTTTGTCATTTATAAATTTTGCATCGTTATTATGACGTTTAGATAAAATGATAAATGATCGTTGCGATCAAAATACCAAGAATACTTCCGATGGTAATTTTGATCTTGAGCCCGAACGTTAATACCAAAATTCCCAGGTCTAGGACAAAAGGAGTTGTAAACCCAAAGTTTTTGCCATAGTTTAACCAGGACAGAGCAGAGATACCTGCAGTAGCCTGTGCGATAAAACTTCCGATCACGATACCTGCCAATACTAAGAGAAAAAGCGCCCAATTATTTTTTCCAGCACCACGTGCCATGTGTAACCCTCCATTCTTATAACATATACTTAGAAATAAATTATAGAGGATAGTACACTTGTTCGTCAAGTGCAGTTTTACAAGGCCGAAATCTGTCATTTCTATGAAGAATTTGTCATTTTTTTGGTAATAGCATTGTCATACCGTATTATTTTTGCTATAATTGTACAGATTAGTACGTAAACACAGAAGAGTTTTAGGGGGAATACGAACATGTGGAAAAAGGTGGTATTAAGCATTTTGCTTGTCATTAGTGTTGCAACAGGATTTTTCGCAGCGAAAGCGCAGGTAACGATCGAGGGGCGACTCAATAAGGTGAACCGTGATTATGACACAGATTTGAGTTCAGTAGATCTGAGCAACATTCATGTGGAGACGGATAGTAAAGTGATCAACATCCTGTTATTAGGAGATGATTATAGAACTTACGACGGCAGTACATCTCCGGGATTGAATGATGTCATCATGATCGGTACACTGGACATGAAGCATAATACATTGAAATTGACATCCATCATGCGCGATACGCTCGTTGATGTATACGGTCAGAATAAGAAAATGAAAGTTAATGCTGCCGGCAAGAAAGAGTTTGGCGGTTTGAAGAATCTTTACAAGACATTGGCAGAGAATTTTAATGTTAAAGTAGATGGGTATGCAGAAGTTGGCTTTAAGGGATTTGAACAGGCTGTAAATGCCGTTGGCGGCGTTGAAGTAGAGCTTTCGGATACGGAGGTTGAATACCTTAATAGAACTAATTATGTCTGGAAAAAGAAAAATCGCAAGTTTAAGGTTGGTAAACAACATTTAAATGGTGCACAGGCATTAGGGTGGTGTCGAATCCGCAAAGGAATGGACGTTATTGGAAAACCGGTGAAAACGGTAACCGGTCTGGCAGATGATTATGGACGTACTTGGAGACAGCGTACAGTGATCACTGCTCTTTTTGACAAGATGAAGTCACAGCCGCTTTCTAAATGGATGGAAGTAGCAGACAAAGTGTTAGGAAATGTCAGAACAGATCTGGATAATGATACGATCCTAAAATATATGAAAGATGCTGTGATGATGGGAACAACACAGATTCATCAAATGCAGATTCCGGTCAACGGATATTATAGAAATGACAAAAATAATGAATTTCCGGATGCACAGGGATGGAGTCTGGTTCCGACTAATGGTATTACAATGGATTATGACAGGACAGCCAATTCGGAAGCATTACGTCAGTTTATCTTTAAATATGATGGTAAAGATGAATTTAAATATACACCAAAAGATACAAGCACGGTGAGCAGTACCGGCAAAGATTACGATGAATAATGATATGCAGCTCCGCAAAGCCTGGATACGTTGCATACGACATGGAGGAATACCAAATGTGGAAAAAAGTATTAATGGGAATCTTATTAGTTCTTAGTGCTACGGCAGGTTTTTTTGTGGCAAAGGCGCAGGTGCTGTATAACAACAGCTTGAATCAGATCAATCGAGATTATGATACGGCACTTGCTAACGTTGATCTAAGCGGAATTCATGTGAATTCAGATGATCAGATTGTGAATATTCTCGTGGTCGGTAACGATTACCGAGAGGAAAGAGGATATGGTGCTAGTGGTCTTACAGATACAATGATCATTGCAACGATGGATATGAAGCATGGGACACTCAAAACAGCGTCATTGATGCGTGATCTTGTTGTTGAAATACCGGGACATGGCAAGAATAAGTTGAATTCTGCCAATTCTTTTGGTGGCATAGAATTGTTATATAAGACGATTGCTACGAACTTCAATATTGAATTGGATGGATATGTGGAGGTTGGATTTGCCGCATTTACCAAGATTATTGATAAAGTGGGTGGTATAGAGTTGGAACTTACTGAGTCAGAAGCAAGTTATTTGAATTCAACGAACTATATTCGAAATAAAAAGAGCCGTAATGTAAAGGTTGGAAAGCAGACCTTGAATGGTGCACAGGCATTAGGTTACTGTCGAATCCGTAAGGGTGGTGTTACAACGATCAATGGACTTCGCGATGATTATGGACGTACTTGGAGACAGCGCACGACGATCAACGCAGTCTTTAACAAGATTAAGAAGCTTCCAATGACGGATTGGCTGGACATTGCCAATGTAGTACTCAAAAAAGTAACAACAGACCTAACAAATGAGCAGATAACCGAATATCTGAAAGATGCAGTTTCCTTAGGAACGACCACGATCAATCAGATGCAGGTTCCGGTACAGGGATATTTTCGCAGTGGATATAATGGTGAGTATTCTTGCGGGTCATGTATTGTTATGACTTCTGGTGGAACTGCCTGGGATACCAGTGCTAATGCGGAAGCGTTGAATCAATTTGTATTTGATTATGATGGCAAAGAGGAGTTTAAGTATTCCCGTAGCGATTCCTAATTTTCATGGAATGATCGGTTATAAATAAGAACGGTAACAGGAACAAAGCAGGGTTTGCGGCTTTGTTCCTGTTTTTCTTGAGTGGATTTCTTATTTTGCTAGGGCACTGATGAATACATGCCCGAAGAATTGTCTGAGTTATTTACCAATAATGGCCTGCAGTAGTTTTAGAAAAATATCGCTATAGCAGGCTTTTTTGATACTTTGCGCTGCTACAATGGGAAGGGAACCGATCTCCTGATCGTTTAATGTATATTGAACAGAACCGATGATTGTTCCCTCTTTGATCGGGGCCTGTAAATGTTTGCGATAGATGATCTTGCGCTTAGGCTTATAGGATTGTTCGTCTCCACAAAGTACGTATTGAAATTTTTTTTCAATGCGTGGAATCACTTCTGATGTGATACCACCGGAGATCTTTTGTGGGGAAAGAGTGATATCGTCCGGACTTTCTTGATAAGAGGTACAGTTTGCAAAACCATAATCCAACAGGGCTGCCGCCTGCACAAATCGGATTTTTGGGTCTGGAGCAGCCATAATGACGGCGGTAAGGCTGATTCCATCTCGTTGTGCAGTAGCACTGAGACAATATTTTGCTTTCGATGTGGATCCGGTTTTTAGACCGGTAATTCCCTGATAAGTACGGATTAGTTTATTGGTATTCGTTAGTCCAAATTTTTTCTTCCCCTTTTTGGTGACATGTGTAATAGTATCCATCCATACAGTAGAATACTTGGAAATGTCCGGATACTTGGACACAAGCGATTGTGACATTAAGGCTACATCGTATGCACTGCTGTAATGTCCGCTCTCTATGGAGTCATCCAGACCGTTACAGTTTTTGAAATGAGTATGTTTCATACCGAGAGCTTTTGCTTTTTTGTTCATACGTTTTACAAAGGATTGCTCTGATCCGGCAAGGTGTTCTGCCATGGCCACAGCGGCATCGTTTGCGCTGGCTATGCTGATGCATTTGATCATTGTATTGACGTCCTGCGTCTCTCCCGGTTCCAAAAACACTTGTGAACCGCCCATAGATGCGGCATATTCACTTACTGTTACCTTATCTTCAAGTTTGCATTTCCCCTGTTCGATGGATTCAAAGATCAGAAGGAGGGTCATGATCTTGGTGATACTTGCCGGTATTAATTTTTTATCTTTGTTTTTGGCATATAAGATGCGTCCGGAAGCGTTGTCGATCAGAACGGCAGCTTTTGCGGTAATTGCCAGATCATTATTATGTGCTTGGTCTGCCTCAGCTTGTTTATTTGCTGTGCACCGAAAAGCTGGCTGATTTGTACATACTTTCGCAAAAACCTTGACAGATGTGAAGGCGTTGACATAAATAAGTACGGCACATAATATAAGAGCAAGCATTCGTCTTGACAGGATGGAACGAAATAATTGCATTGTGAGAATCCTTTCTGTACCAAATAGGTTAGTGCAGTAATATCAGTACGATTTGAAATATAATTATAGCAACATATGCGACAAAAAGAGAGAATATGTGTATTTTATCAAATTGAAAATTTGAAAAAAAGATATTGCTTTTTTCTGCCGCTATTTTGTGATATAATGAGCCGCAGAGAAAAACAAGCGGCTGCGAAGCAGACATTTGTTTTTCTGGGCTCATTAACGAGC
>ERZ773193.3867-NODE-3867-length-12916-cov-3.153798_pt1 | contig 12916 bp, 7 predicted proteins | sample MGYA00511110_ERZ773193 | MGnify/ENA primary metagenome ERZ773193 (study PRJEB29015, sample SAMEA2737784) | human gut metagenome | biome: human gut; feature: human-associated habitat; material: faeces | place: China | collected 2012 ...
CCCGTGGCTGTACATGCCGTAGTATCGGGTCAGGCCCCTGCGTCCGGCATAGACCAGCCGGTCGGCATGGCCGCTCGAGCGGATGCGGCGGAGCAGATCATTTTCCGTGGTATCCGTACCGATGAGGGACGGCTCGTCCGACGCAGTTACGCGGTTGCCGTCCGACAGGAGCACGGTTCCCGTGATCTCGGCGTCGTAGCCGTCGAGCAGATTCTGCACGGAGAGCACGGATTTCTTTGCGAACGCCGCCCCGGTGTGCCGCCAGCCAAGCACCGCGCCGCGTCCGTCCGCGCAGCTGCGCAAACGAGCCGTCGGTCAGCTGTACGCGCCGAACATAGGTGCTCTGCGGATGACCGATCACGGCGAGCACGCGCTCGGCTTCCAGATCGGTTTGCAGGCGGGTATAGCCGATGCCGTCCGTGCTGTACTCGCAGATTAGCCTGCCGTTCGCGTCCAGCACTGAAATACCGGTCAGCCCCAGCCGCTCCACATACTGCCGCAGCTCGTCCTCGCCGCAGTCGAGCGTCACGCCGTCCAGCTCCTGAACGGCGGTCGTTCCGCGCACTAGCGCCTTGGCCACGGCGGTTTCGTTATACTGCACATAGGAGGAGGACTGCTCCTTTACAAAGTCGATCAGCTCGGTCATGCGCCGCTCGCAGTCCTGCATATCCGCGTGCCGGGACAGCAGGAATACCGCACCGAGGAACAAAAGCCCTGCCGCGAGGCACAGGCACCAGAACGTCCTTCGGGAGACAATGCGCCGGGAATTATTGTTCAAGCTGCTCCACCTCCAGACTGTGCGCGGGGACCTCGAGATATTTTCCGACCAGCTGTTCCATGCTGCCGTCCTCGCGCATCTGCTCAAAGACCTCGTCCAGCCGCGCCGCAAGGCCGCGCGTGTCATGCCGGGAAAAGGCGACGCCGATGCCGGTCACGAGCAGCGGCTCGTCCAGGATGCGGAAATTCGCGCCGTAGTCCTTCATGTACTGCCGGATGGCCTCCTCGTGCGCCGCGACCGCGTCCACATAGCCGCAGTCCAGCATGGCATACTGCACCCCACGGTCAGCGAGGCTGATGATATTTCGGAAAGCCGGGACGTTTTCGCCTCCGCTCAGAAAGATCGCCTCCGGCTTGCCGGTCGCCTGCACCGCGATGGTCTTTTCCTCGAGCTCGCTCATCGTCTCGATGCCGCTCTGCGCGCCGACCGCCACGACCTGACGGCTCGCCAGATACGGCCCCGCCCACTGATAGTCGTTCTCTCGTCCCGCCATGGAAAAGCAGCCCCAGATGCAGTCGATCTCTCCGCTGTCGACCAGCTCGGTCTTTTTCTCCCAGTCGATCGTGGTGAATTCCGCGCGGTAGCCCATGCGGCGGAACGCCTCCTCCGCGATCTCGACGTCCAGACCGGTGATGTCGCCGTTGTTATCCATGTAAACATAGGGCGGATAGGTGTCGCTGCCGACGGTGAGCGTCGGCAGCGTGCTGTCGGACGCCGCGGACGGGGCGCAGCCGGACAGCAGGAGCGCCGAGAGCGCCGCAAAAAGCGCCGATGCGCGTCTCAGCCGTTTGTATTTTATCATAGATCGCCGTGTCTCCTTTTGTCTCTCTTTCCCTGCGGCCGAAAATACCGCATATTATCATTTAGTATAACACGATTTCGCCCGACGGTACAATCCTATTATTCTCCGGGCGCTGCTGCCGGAAGTTCTCCTTTATTCTGCATTGTTTTGGTAGTATAATAAAATAGTGAATATGTGACAAAATCCGACAGGGGAGGGACCGCGACCCGGCTGCGGTCGAACGACTATGAACCGACAGAAAATCCTGATCGTTGACGACTCGGAGATGAACCGAGAAATACTCAAGGCCATTCTGGGCGAGGGATACAAATATACAGAAGCAGAGGACGGCGCGCAGGCGCTGCGCATGCTCCGGCAGGATATGAACATCGACCTGATGCTGCTCGACATCAATATGCCGAAGGTGGACGGCTTTACCGTGCTCGAGTACATGAACCAGTTCCGCTGGATCGACGAGATCCCGGTCGTCATGATCTCTGCCGCCGACGACCACGAGTCCATCGAGCGCTGCTACGGCCTCGGCGTTTCCGACTACATCCGCCGTCCCTTCGACTCGTTCATCGTCCAGCGCCGCGTCAAGAACACGCTCACGCTCTACGCCAACCAGAAGCGGCTGATGGGCATGGTCTCCGACCAGATCTACCGCAATCAGCGGGACAACAATGTCATGATTGGCATCCTCAGCCACATCGTCGAGTTCCGCAACAGCGAGAGCGCCCAGCACGTGCTCCAGGTGCAGACCGTGACCGGGATGCTGCTGCGCAGGCTGAGCGAAAAGACCGACGTATATCATCTGACCGAGGAAAAGATCCGCCTCATCGTCACCGTCTCCGCCCTGCACGACATCGGCAAGATCAGCATCCCCGAGAGCATCCTCAACAAGCCGGGCCGCCTGACGCCCGAGGAGTTCGATGTCATCCGCACCCATCCCGCCATCGGCGCGTCCATGCTCGAGGGGCTGACGCCGTACCGCAAGGAGCCGCTGCTCAAGGCCGCCATCGAGATCTGCCGCTGGCATCACGAGCGCTGGGACGGCGGCGGCTACCCGGACGGCCTGCTCGGCGAACAGATCCCGATCTCGGCGCAGGTGGTCGCGCTGGCGGACGTATATGACGCGCTGACGAGCGACCGCTGCTACAAAAAGGCGTACAGCCACGAAACCGCCATCACCATGATCCTCAACGGGGAGTGCGGCGCGTTCAATCCGATGCTGCTCGACTGCCTTCAGGAGATCAGCGCGCGCCTCAAGAGCTCGCTGCCGCGGCTCGCGGCCGAGCGGAGTATGAAGAAGAACGCGCAGCGCCTTTCCTCCGAGCTGCTGAAAAAGAACGAGCTGCCGCGCAGCGACCGCGCCCAGCGTGAGCTGAACCATGCCCGGGAAATGCTGACCTTTTTCGCGTCCTGCTGCGGCGGCGTGCAGTTCGAGTACGATACGCTCTCCCGGTCGATCACCGTGGTCGACTGGAGCCGCCCGTGGCGGAAGAGCAAGACGATCCTGGACGCGGACAACCCGGACAGTATGCGCCTGCTCCGGCCGGCCGACCTCGACCGGCTCCGGTGCGCCCTCAAGGCCACGACGCCCGAGAACAACGAGCTTTCCATCAGCCTGCTCCTGCCGGTCGAGGGCGAGCAGCACTGGCACAGCATCCGGATGCACACGCTCTGGTCGCCGCTCTCGCCCGGCAGCTATGTCGGCGTGATCGGCTGCATGACCGACATGCAGAAGGAGCAGGACAGCCGCGCGCCCCTCGGCTGCGCGGACCGGAGCACGGCGAACGGGCCGTCGCTCGCCGACGAGATCCGGCGCCTCGGCACCGTCTTTGACATCGTCCGTCTGGTCGACCCGTCGGCCAATGCCGTGCTCGAGATCGACGCGAACGGCTCGCTGCACCGCACGGGCGAGCGCTGCACCGCGTTCTGGGACACCGACAGCGGCTGCGCCAACTGCATCTCCACCCGGGCGTTCGCCGAGCGCACCACGCTCAACAAGCTCGAATTTACCCGGAACGAGATGTATTTCGTCATCGCGATGTATGTTTCGGTCAACGGCACGCCCTGCGTGCTCGAGATGATCTCGCGGCTCAACGAGGGCCGCTGGATCGACGCGAACGGCTCGCGCTTCCTGCTCGACCGCACGCGCGGCGAGGATATGCAGCTGTTCCTCGACCCGATGACGGGCATCTATTCGCGCCGCTATTTCGAGACCTACCGCACCCACCTCGAGGGCATGGAGGGCGTAGCGCTCATCGACGTGAACAGCTTCAAGCGCATCAACGATACCTGCGGCCACGCCGCCGGAGACGCGGCGCTGCGCGACATCGCGGGCGCGATACGCTCCTGCATCCGCAAGACCGACATCCTCATCCGCTACGGCGGGGACGAGTTCCTGCTCCTGTTCCCGCGCATGACCGAGGAGATCTTCCTCGCGAAGAAAAAGCAGATCCAGCAGGCCGTGCGCAGTATCCGTATGTCCGAGTTCGCGGATATCCGGCTCTCGGTCAGCGTCGGCGGCGTCTGCGGCGTGCATCCGATCACCGAGGCCATCCGCAAGGCGGACTGCCTGATGTATCTGGACAAGGCGGAGCAGCAGCCCTGAAAATAAGCGAAAACCCCTGCCGGGGAGACAGAAAGCCTGTCCCGGCAGGGGTTTTTCTTTAGTTTTTCTCGACCGAAATGACCGTGCCGTCGAACGGGTCGGCCTCGGAGACCGTACCGGTGTAGGTGACAGTGACCGAATCGCCCTCGGAGACGTCGTCCAGACCCTCCGGCTTTGCCGAGGCGTCGAAGGTGAATTCATAGGACGCGCCCTTTTCGTCGGTCACGACGAACATGAAGTCCTTCTTCTCGTCGAGCGTACCCGAGAGCGTGCTCTCGGTCGATGCGCTGTCCGAGGCCGAGGAGCCGGTATCCTTATTTTCAGCCGGCTTGCTGCCGCAGGCCGTGAGCGAGGCCGCCAGCAGTGCGGTGCACGCAAGCAGCAGAAATGTTTTTTTCATGATAAATGCCTTCTTTCCCGAAGAGACGCCGGTGTTTCTGTCTCTTCGTCAGACTTAGACGCAGCGCGTTCGCGAAAGTTCCGGTTCCGGAAAAATTTTTTTCGGAAAATTCACGCCTGATTTTCCGCCGGCGTCTCCGCGCTCCCCGCGAGCAGCCGCAGCAGGTCGTCCGGCGGCAGCGGACGGGAGAAATAGTAGCCCTGTATCATGTCCACGTTCCAGCTGCGCAGCAGCTCCATCTCCTCCTGCGTCTCCACGCCTTCCGCGACGATGCGGTAGCCGAGGCGGCAGAAGGCCGCGACGATGCTCTGGTAGAAGAGGGCGGCCTTTTTGTCCGTGCAGATATGGAACAGGAGCGAGCGGTCGAGCTTGATGACCGAAAAGGGCAGCTGCATGACCGTGTTCAGGTTGGCGTAGCCCGAGCCGAAATCGTCCAGACACAGGCCGATGCCGGCCGCCTGGAGGCTCTCCGCCACGCGGGTCAGGCTCGCGGAATACTCGGTCGCGACGGTCTCGGTGATCTCGAACTGGAAGCAGGAGCAGGGGAGACCGTACTCGCCGAGGATGCGGACGAGGTGGCTGCCGCTCTCGCTTTGGATGAGGTCGAGCGGCGAGAGATTGATCTTGACGTTGGCGATGCTCGCGCGGAGCGCCGGGTTTTCGCACAGAAAACGGCAGACGCGCCGCAGCTGGAGCTCGGTGATCTGGGTGATGAGGTGGTTCTTTTCCGCCAGACGGATGAAGATATCCGGGGAGATCCAGCCAAGCTCGGGATGACGCAGGCGGCTGAGCGTCTCGAGGGTGACAAAGCGCTGCTGATGCAGCGAATAGACCGGCTGATAGTAGACCTCGAACAGATCCTCCGCGATCGCGCGGTGCAGGAACTGCTCGACCTGCTTGTTGTAGTGGAAGCTGTCCATGGTCTTGCGGTCGTTCTGGATGACCTGGGTCTCGCCGCTCCGGGAGACGAGGGACTCGAGATATTCCGCGTAGTCGAGCACGAGACCGCTCGTGCCCAGCTTTTCCGCGTTCACCACGCCGCACAGGATGACCGGCGAGGGAGCGGCCTGCGCGTCGTCCGGCTGCGTGTGGAACACCTGCCGCAGGCTCGTCAGGCAGGCTTCGTACTCGCGCAGCGAGAACGTCATCAGCAGGAAGCGCTTGCCCGAGATGCGGAACACGTTCCGATCCGCGATCTCCTGCATCCGCTCCGCCGCGCGGCGCAGAAATTCGTCGCCGTTCTGCACGCCCGCGACCTTGTTTATGTGGTCGAGCTGGTAGGCGTAGACCGTGATGATGTGAAAGGCCTTGTGCGCGTCGGTCAGCTCGTTCATGCGGCGCAGCAGATACTGCTTGTCATTCAGTCCGGTCAGGCTGTCCATGCACGCGCAGGGGTTGTTGATGGTCAGATACATGGCGAGGATGCTGAGCGAGAGGCCGAAGCCGGTCGTCAGCACCGAGGGATTGACGGCCTGCGCGGCGATGCCGAGGGCGGCGAGCGCAAAGACCGCGAGCAGCTCCGTGAGCGTGCGGCGGCTGACAGACGCGCGGTGCACCGCGACAAAGACCGCCGCCCCCGCGATGTGCAGCAGGGCGCTGACGTACAGCAGCAGATACCACGGGCCGTGGCGGTAGCCGGTGCTGTCGAAATAGAACAGGATCTCGGTGAAGGGGTTGGTCAGGATGATAAAGACCAGAGCGATGGTCGGAATGCCCATGCGCAGCACGGTCGAGGGCGCGATCACGCGGCTTGTACACAGTGTACAGACGTAGTACAGCAGCAGGAGCGGCAGGAGCGCCTGAAACAGGTAGAACACCGTGTTCGAGAGCATGCGTCCGACGCCGAAGCTGTACGGGGCGTACAGGATGAAGGCCGTGCTGACCAGCTCCGCGGCAACGTCCAGACTGACGACGCTCAGCAGACGGCGGAACATCAGGCTGTTCCGGTCGTCCATCTGCCGCTGGCGGGAATACTGCCATATGACGACCAGCAGCACCGCCATTGCGGCAATCAGATAATGTATGTTGGTTGTCATTCGGCGTCTCCTCCCAGTCCGGCTTCGTTTCTCTTCAAATGTGCGTCGGCCTCGGCCTTCCATGCGCTGATGCTGCGCGACTTTCCGTCCTCGTCGCACAGGCGGCTGAAGCCGAAGGTCATGATAATGCGCGCGCGCGGCGCGCAGGTTCGGTTGTAGCGCGTGACGACCGCGCGGAACTGCCGGTGCAGCTGTCCGGAGTCGGTATGCGGCTCGGGGCGGATGAGGGCGAACTCGTTGCCGCCCGTGCGGAAGCACAAGACGCTCTCGCCCGCCTCCTCGCACGCGCGGCAGAAGTCGGCGACGCACTGCGCCGCCGCGATGACCGATTCATCTCCCGCCTGAAGGCCGAAGCGGTCGTTGCGCTCGTTCAGGCCCTCGAGCCGGATATAGGTCAGTACCGCATCGCGGCAGCCGGCCTGGCCGGTGCGGATGCGCTCCATGTATTCCTCGAACGCGCGGCGGTTCGGCAGGCCGGTCATGCGGTCCTCGCGCTGCATCTGATGGCTGATGCGGTGCTCCATGTGAAAGCGCATATCCCCGGCCGCCTGGCCGATCAGGCCGTACAGCAGCAGGATGATGAACAGCAGCACGCCGAACTGGAACACAGTGTCGTACCAGTAGATATGCAGCAGGCCGTACAGGACGAGCGCGGCCACGCCGAACGCGCCCAGTGCGGCGAACGCCGCAATACGCAGCCGGAGCTGCGGCGCGGGCTTGTCGCGGTACGAGCGGAGCAGCACGGTCAGCATCGCCGCGACGCCTGCCGTCAGCAGCAGGTGCGTCAGCGGCAGCATGGCGATGAACGGCACGCCGAGCAGCCGGTACGCCGCGCCCTGTGCGAGGGCGTTGGCGCAGAACAGCGCGATGATCACGTCGGGAACGAGCCGCAGCCTGCCGCTGACCGTGTTGCGGACGAAATGCACCATCGGAACGGGCATGGTCATGAAGGCGTAGAAGGAAATGACGCTCCCGGCGGCGGTGTCCCGTCCGTAGATCTGATACAGCGCGGAATCGGTCAGGCACCACAGGCTGCACAGCAGCAGAAAGACCGCCACATCGAGAAAGCGGAGCTCGCGGATGCCGAAAAAGCTCATGTAAAAGAAGATCAGCAGCGCGAGCACGGCGAGCACGAGCATGGCGAGCATCATGCCGATGGAGAACAGCGAGGACTGGATATGGTGGCCGGTGACGGCCGGCGCCGTGCCGAGAACGGGCGCGGCGAGCGCGACCGCGCGGCCGGAGAGCGGCGTCAGGGTCAGGCTGAGCGTCTGTCCGCCGATGTTGTCCGGAAGCTCCGCATCCGCCCACAGGCGGCCCTTCATCTGCGCGTTCTTCGGGAAGGCGTTGTCCTCGTAGCGGTAGAGCAGGGTTTCGCCCGCCCGGATCTCGATGCCGTATTCCACGCCGCGCGCGGACAGCACCTTTCCGCCGTCGCTGTCGGTCAGCGTGTCGTTATACAGGGTGAGCGTCTGCCCCGGCTCAGCCGGGAGCGTGGCCGGGAGCGTGACATCGCGCCGCACGCCGTCCGTCAGCTGGTACCAGCCGGTGCTGAGGGCAGCGAGCGCCTCGTCCGGCTCGTGCTGATGCAGTCCGGCGGCGAGCAGCAGCGCCATCGCCGCGATCAGCAGCAGGACGAGCGTCTCCGCGGCGCGGCGCAGGGTCCTGTTTTTCATGCCTCTTCCTCCGTCCGGTCGTTTTCATGATGGCGCTGCTTGGTCTCGTACATCCGGCTGTCCGCCGCGATGCGCACCTGAGAAGCGCCGCCGTCCTCCGGGTAGCAGGCGCAGCCGCAGCTGACGCCGACCGAAAGCACTTTTTCTTCGATAACGATGGGCGCAGAGAGCATAGTCTGGATGCGCTCGGCCATGCGGGCGCGCTGTTCTTCGTCCATGTCGGCGCTGACGATGAGCGCGAACTCATCGCCGCCGATGCGGAAGGCGTAGTCCCGGCTTCGGATGCAGCGCAGCAGCCGCGCCGCGATCTCCTGGAGCAGCCGGTCGCCTATGGCGTGGCCGTAGGTGTCGTTTACCGGCTTAAAGCGGTCGAGATCGAGATAATAAAGCACGAACGGCAGCTTTTTCGCCTCGCAGATGTTCATGACTCTGCTGAAATAGCGCTCGTTGAACAGGCCGGTCAGGCTGTCCGTGTTCGCCATGGTCTCGAGCTCGACCTTCTGCCCGATGTCCTGCACGATCTGCATGACCTCATAGACCGTGCCGTCCGCGTGCCACGCGACCGGAATGATGGTCAGGACCAGGTAGGCGTTCTCCGTCCGGCTGCAATACTCAATCTTGAGATTGTCGTTCGGCTTGCGCAGCACGCTGCGCAGATAGTCCGGCGCAAGCAGGCGCGAGAGCTTGGCGTTTTCCGTTTCGGTCAGCGCGACATAGCGTTCGGAGATGGTCTTGACCATTTCCGAATACTGTCCGGAGGTCGGATAGAGCGGCTTACTGAGGCGCAGCTCGCGGTAGCGGTAGCGGTTGGTGTCCAGATTGACGATGGCATAGCGGTCGACGATGCGGCTCATGCTTTGCAGCAGGCGGTCGCTCTGCATCTTTTCGCGCTCGAGGCTCAGCCGCGCCTCCTCCTCGCGCCGCAGGCGCAGCTGGCTCTCCATGCTCAGCGCCAGCACCACGATGATGACGGCGAAGATGCAGAGCGCGCCGAGCGCGAACGAGGTAGACTGCTGCACGCTGCGCATCGCGCCGTCCACCTCGTCGGCGTGGATGATGCCGACGAGTGCCCAGTCAGGAAAATCGGTCGGTATCGCGATCAGATAATTTCGCGCTCTCTCGCAGGTGAACTGCGCGCTTCCGCTCTTGCCGAGCTGGATGCAGTCTCTGATGTCGTCCATGGTGCCGTATCTCCATTCGGCGTGCGCGTCGATGTCGTACAGATTGGTCAGACCCTTGCACAGCTCGGTCTGCGGCTCGAGCGCGAGCACGATGTCGCCGTTCGTGCGCACGATATAGCAGTCGCTCTGACCGCTGTACATACTGCCGTCAACCAGATCGTCGACCACGTCCGTGTCATAGCTGACCGCGAGGCCGGTATAGGTCACGCCGTCCAGCGTTATGTTCCGGCTCAGCGGCATAGCGAACACGATCTTGGGCACGCCGTAGCTCGCCGTGTAGGTGGAGACGATCGGCTCGCCCTTGCTGTACAGCTCCTGAACAACGCCGCTGATGCTGTCGGCGGTACCCTTTCGCCCATCTGCCGTTAGATACTGCAAGTCTTCGTTGGTCAGATAGAAGTCGCTGTAACGCCACGACTCCTTGCTGCCCTGCACATCCGGCCAGATGTTTTCAGCATCCGCGTCGCTGTCTATGTTCTTCAACAGACCGTCCCACTGACTCAGCACGGTCCAGTTTCGCTGTACGAACAGCGCAAAGGTCTTGGAGATCTGCGAAAAGCTCTCAAACAGATTATTCGAGCTTTCCTGATAGATTTTCATGCCGATGTAGCTGCTGTAAACGCCGATGCCCGCCGCGAACACCACAGCAAGAAGCGCGGTCAGCATAGCGATGCTCGGTCGTTTTTTCATGCACATCCCTCCTCAATGATGTTCTTCCATTCCCCTTTCTGTTCCATAATTATACTATTTTCCGAGCGAAAAAGAAAGGGAGGATTGCACCCTATCGGTATTTATTTTCCCCGCGCCGCCATGAATAAAGTTATAAAGTCACAGCGTTTCAAAGTTATAACGTTTTAACTTTCCCGCGCGGCAGGGGCAAAAAATATCCTCTCCCGTTTAACACAGGAGAGGATATTACGGTATATACAGAAAGCCGATGCGGTATCCCCGGGATAATTCATACAGAAAGGAAGAATATCATTGAATTAGGCTATAGATATTTAGGGGGGGTATACTGCTTTCCGTGCCGGGTATGGCAAGTGAGTCCGGCGCGGGGAAAGGAGGGATGGGTAATAGGTGGGATATAATATTTCATGCTTCGGGAGGGGATACCGCAGGCTTTTTGTAACAGATTAGTCCTCCGCGAGCTTCTTGTAGCGGGCGTAGCGGGCCTTGACGTCCTCGACCTCCTTCGCGTACAGGGCGTCGGCCTTGTCCGGGAAGTTGTTCTTGAGGGAAGCGAAACGGTTTTCGCCCATCAGGAAGTCCATGACCTTGTCGGTGTCCGGCTCCTTGGAGTCGAGCTGGAACGGGTTCTTGCCCTCCGCGATGCGGCGCGGGTCGTAGCGGTACAGGTGCCAGTAGCCGCACTCGACTGCCTTCTTCATCTCGTCCTGCGAGGTGCCCATGCCGGCCTTGATGTGCTGCTCAAGGCACGGGCAGTAGCAGATGACGATGGACGGGCCGTCGTAGGACTCGGCCTCGCGCAGCGCCTTGAGGGTCTGCGCCTGGTCTGCGCCCATTGCAACCTGTGCAACGTAAACGTACTCGTACTGCATCAGGATCGCGCCGAGGTCCTTCTTTGCGACCTTTTTACCGGATGCCGCGAACTTTGCGGTAGCGGAAGTCGGGGTTGCCTTGGAGGACTGGCCGCCGGTGTTCGAGTAAACCTCGGTGTCGAGGACGAGCAGGTTGACGTCCTGATTCTGCGCCATGACGTGGTCGATGCCGCCGAAGCCGATATCGTAGGCCCAGCCGTCGCCGCCGATCGCCCAGACGGACTTCTTTGCGAGGAATTCGCGGTTGTCGAGGATGTACTTGACCTCGTCGGTCTGCTCTGCTGCTTCGAGAGCTGCAATCAGCTTGTCGGAAACCTCACGGGACTTCTCGCGGTCGTTCCAGTCAGCGAGGTATGCCGCTGCTTCCTCAGCCGCAACGCCGGCGTTCTTCAGCGCCTCGATACGGATGAGCAGCTCCTTGCGGATAGCGTCCTGTGCATGGTAGAAGCCGAATGCGAACTCGGCGTTGTCCTCGAACAGGGAGTGCTCCCACGCCGGGCCGTGACCCTTGCAGTCGCGGCAGTACGGCAGGATCGGTGCGCCGCCGCTGATCGCGGACGAGCAGCCTGCTGCGTTGCCGACGTACATGCGGTCGCCGAACAGCTGGCTGAGCAGCTTGATATAGGTAGTCTCGGCGCAGCCTGCGCAGGCAGCGGAGAACTGGAAGTAGGGCTTTGCGAACTGAACATTCTTGACGCTCTTGTCGCTGATTACGTCCTTCTTGAGGTAGGTTTCGTTCATTGCGACGTCGTCGAACAGCGGCTGCTCGGACTTCATCTCCTCGAACGGCGCCCAAGTCAGCGCGTCCTTTGCCGGGCACGCGGTCAGGCACACGCCGCAGCCGAGGCAGTCATACGGCGAGAGCTGCATACGGAAATTGTACTTCGGGGCGTCCTTGCCGAGACCCTTTGCGGGAGCGGTAACGAAGGTCTCCGGAACACCGGCCTTCTCCTCGTCGGTCAGCAGCACCGGACGGATTGCCGCGTGCGGGCAGCACATCGAGCAGCGGTTGCACTGGATGCAGGCCTCGGGATTCCACTTCGGAACCTTGGTCGCAACGCCGCGCTTGGAGTAAACCGAGGTGCCGTTCTCCCACGTGCCGTCGAGCACGCCGTACTTCTGGAAAACAGATACCGGCAGCTTGTCGCCCTGCTGCTTGTCGAGCGGCATGACGATGTCGCGGACGAACGGGGTCATGTTCTTCGGCTCTGCAACCGGCTCGTCGGTCGCGTCCGCCCATGCAGCCGGGATCTCGACCTTGACGGTCGCCTGAACGCCGAGGTCTACCGCCTGATTGTTCATGTCGACGATCTTCTGACCGGCCTTCTTGAAGTAGGAGTTGTAGTTGTTCTTCTTCATATCCTCGATCGCGAGATCCATCGGGATGACCTTGGTGAGGGCGAAGAACGCACCCTGGAGGATGTTGTTGGTGCGCTTGCCTGCGCCCACATGCCGCCCAGACCGTTCTCCACGCCGGTGATGATTTTCTTGCTCAGCAGCAGAAAGATGGACAGGCCGCCCATCAGCACTGCCAGCAGGAGGTCATTCGTGCTGCGGATAATTTTTTTCATAGACTTTCTCCTTTCAACCACACCCCTCAGGTGAAGTGAGAATTTTTTGCCCGCACCGTTCACCGCAGATACGGAACGGACGTTATCTCAATAATCCGTATGAAAAAAACCGCACCGTTCCATGCTGCGAAGGGCCGGAGAGCCGGCCGCGCGGCCGAGGGGTATCATCTCGGTGCGCGGCGCGAACCGTTTTCCGGTTCCTTCGCCTTATAGAGCGGTGCGGTTTTGACTTCTGCCGGGCGATCGCTCAGCAGTTGTACGGATTTTTGATTTGAATGCCGGTGTCCACGAACGAGGTCTCTACGGGCGCGTCGCGG
>ERZ773193.3869-NODE-3869-length-12908-cov-7.967712_pt1 | contig 12908 bp, 13 predicted proteins | sample MGYA00511110_ERZ773193 | MGnify/ENA primary metagenome ERZ773193 (study PRJEB29015, sample SAMEA2737784) | human gut metagenome | biome: human gut; feature: human-associated habitat; material: faeces | place: China | collected 2012 ...
CATCAGCCTTTCTTCCTGCGGCCTGGTGCCCAAAATCGACCAGCTGGCTGAGAAAAAGCTGCAGCTGACCCTTTCGGTCTCCCTGCACGCTCCCAATAATGAGATCCGCAGCGGCATGATGCCGGTCAATGATGCCTACCCCGTGGAGGTGCTGATGCCCGCCGTCCGCCGCTATCAGGAGACCACGGGCCGCCGGGTCAGCTTTGAGTATTCGATGGTGCGCGGTGTCAATGATTCCGATGCCTGTGCCAGACAGCTGGCCGACCTCATCCGGGGCATGGGTGCTCATGTGAACCTCATTCCCATCAACCCGGTGGACGGAAGCCCCTACTCGGCTACCGATGCCGCCAATGTCCAGCGCTTCCAGAAAAAGCTGGAGAGCCTGGGGGTCAACGCCACGGTACGCCGCCGTCTTGGCAGCGAGATCAGCGCCGCCTGCGGCCAGCTGCGCCGGGACGAAATGAATGGTAAGGCGTAAATCGCAAGAGGAGAAGCCTATGAAACTAGCAGGAAAAACGGATGTGGGCCGCGTCCGGCAGGAAAATCAGGATGATTACCGTGCCGGGGAGCTGCCTGGCGGTGCTGTCTGGGCACTGGTGTGTGATGGTATGGGCGGTGCCAAAGGCGGCCGCGAGGCCTCACAGGGGGCCTGCAATGTCATCGAGCAGGTGTTTCAGGAGCAGTACGCCCAGTGCGGAGCAGGGCAGGAGGGCGCTTTTTTGAAAAAGGCCCTCATCAGCGCCAACCGCTATGTGTTCAACAAAGCCGCCCACGAGGAATCGCTGGCCGGTATGGGCACCACGGCGGTCTGCGCCCTGGTGCGGGGCGGGGAAGCCACCCTCTGCCACGCGGGCGATTCCCGCGCCTACCTCTGCCGGGGCGGTAAACTGACCCAGCTCACCCACGACCACTCCTATGTGCAGGAGCTGGTGGACTGCGGCACCATCACGGAGGAGGAGGCCGAGCATCATCCCCAGAAGAACATCATCACCAGGGCGCTGGGCGTGGATTACCGGCTGGAGCCGGAGGTCACTTCGGTGCAGCTGCAGGCAAAGGATCTGCTGCTGCTCTGCTCGGACGGCCTGACCAACGCCGTCCCGCGGGAAGACATCGAGCAGCTGCTGGGCAAGGGCTCGTTCTACGACCTGCCGGACCGCCTGGTGGATACCGCCGATGAAAACGGCGGGCCGGATAATATCACCGCCCTGCTGCTGGGCGTAGAGCCGCTGGAGGTACGCCATGGATAATCTCATTGGCCGGACGCTGGACGGCCTGTATGCAGTCCGGGAGCTCATTGGCACGGGCGGTATGGCAAATGTTTATAAGGCAGTCGTGGTGGGGGAAAACGGCCCTGTTCCGGTGGGAACGGTGGTGGCCGTCAAGGTCCTGCGCCAGGAGCTGATGCACGACCCGGACCTTGTCCGCCGCTTTAAAAATGAATCCAAAGCCATTTCGCTGCTCAACCATCCCAACATCGTCAAGGTGTATGATGTCTCGGTCAGCGAAACGCTGCAATATATCGTGATGGAGTATGTGGACGGTATGACGCTGCGGGAGTACCTGAACGAACGCGGCGGCAAGCTGACCAGCCGGGAAACGGTGCATTTCATCTCCCAGATCTTAAAGGCTCTTGACCATGCCCACCGCAACGGCGTGGTGCACCGGGACATCAAGCCCCAGAACATCATGCTGCTGGACAACGGCCAGCTCCGCATGATGGACTTTGGCATCGCGCGCATCTCCCGGGCCGAAAACCAGCTGCTCAGCGGCAAGACCATGGGCAGTGTGCACTATATCAGCCCGGAGCAGGCCAAGGGCGACGAGACCGACTGCACCAGCGATATTTACTCGGTGGGCGTCATGATGTACGAGATGCTCTCCGGTCAGCTGCCGTTTGATGCAGAGGACGCCGTGGAGGTGGCCATCAAGCAGATCTCGGATCAGCCGAAATCCCTGCACGAGATCGCTCCGCAGGTGCCTGCCGCACTGGTGGAGATCACCGAAAAAGCCATGGCGAAGCTGCCGCAGAACCGGTATGCTTCGGCCCGTGAAATGCTGGACGCGCTGGACACCTATGTGCAGAACCCGTCCGTCATGTTCGAGTATCAATATATCACAGAGGATGCACCCGAAAAGGTGGTGAAACGTACGATGAATCAGAACAAAGCTGCCCGCCAGAACCATCCGAACGAGTCGGCTGCCCCGCGCGGCAAAAATGCAAAGCGCAAGCGGCGCACCATTTTTCTGCCGGTCCTGTTCGGCATCACGATCGCTTTTGCACTGGCCTGTTTGGCCCTGTGCTGGCTGATCCTGAACGACTCGTCCAACCTGATGAACAACAAGGCCGATATCACCCTGAACGATTACATCGGCATGACCCAGGAGGAAGCCCAGGCCACCGAGCAGGTGGCTTCCGGCCAGATCAGCGTGACCTGGGAGCAGGAATACAACAGCAACTATGCGGCCGGTTATATCTACAAACAGTCGCCGGTGTCCGGCCGCACCGTGCGTGAGGGCCAGGGCGTGACCCTGACCGTCAGCCTGGGCACCCAGTATGTCACCGTGCCGGACCTGACCAACTATGTGCAGGCCGACGCCGAGCAGCAGCTCAAGAGCCTGGGCGTTTCTGTGCTGGTGACCCAGGCCGTGGACACCTCCGTGGCCTCCGGCGCCGTGATCCGCACCGACCCGGCAGCCGGCACCCAGGTAGAATCCGGATCCACGGTGGTGGTCTATGTCAGCCGCCCGCAGGTGGCCACCACCACCAAGGTGCCGTCACTGTCCGGCATGAGCGTGGACGATGCCCGCACCCTGCTGGTGCAGAACCATCTGGGCCTGGGCAGCCAGACCGACCAGTACAGCGATCAGCCGGTGGGCACGGTCATCGGGCAGAACCCGGCGGCCGGTTCCACCGCCAAGCTGAACGGCCGCGTGAACATCACCGTGAGCGCAGGCCCGGAGCCCGCGCCGGTGGAGCCGGAAGCACCCAGCGACAGCGGCAGCGACTGGTGGGGCAGCCTGTGGGGCGGTGACAGCAGCTCCTCTTCCGGCTCTTCTTCCAGCACCGAGACCGGTGAATCCGCTTCCAGCAGCGAAGGCTCCGGCCTTGCCGACTGGTGGACTTCGCTGTTGGGCTGACGGAGGCAGGCATGAACGGTTATATCGTAAAAGGCATCGGCGGCTTTTACTACGTTAAAACGCCGGATGGCATCGTGGAATGCAAGCCCCGCGGCATTTTTCGCAAGCAGAAGATCACCCCGGTGGCCGGGGATGAGGTAACGCTGGAAACCGAGAACGGAGCTTCGGTCATTGCACAGATCGCCCCGCGCAAGAACGTATTCGTGCGGCCGCCGGTGGCAAACCTGGACGTTCTGTTTCTGGTGGCCAGCACCACCCAGCCTACCCCCAGCACCCTGGTGCTGGACAAGCTGTCCGCCATTGCAGTGGACAAGGGTGTGCAGCCGGTGATCGTGTGCACCAAGGGCGATCTGGCGGAGGCAGAGTTCCTGCGCAGTGCGTATGAAAAATCCACCCTGCCGTTCATCCGCATCGACTACGGCAGCGGAGCCGGGCTGGACGAGATCAAACAGTGGATCAGCGGACGGCTGTGCGCGTTCTGCGGCAACTCCGGTGTGGGCAAGTCCACGCTGCTCAACGCATTGCTGCCGGATGCTGCCCGGGAGACCAGCGCCATCAGCCAGAAGCTGGGCCGCGGCCGCCACACCACCCGGGAAGTGACTATTTTTGAAGCCTTTGGCGGCCGCATTGCCGACACGCCGGGCTTTGCCAGCCTGGAAGCAAACCGGGCAGGCTTTATCCCTAAGGAAAATCTGGAGCACGCCTTCCCGGAGTTCGGGCCCTATCTGGGGCAATGCCAGTTCACCGGCTGCTCCCACCGGACCGAAAAGGGATGCGCTGTGCGGCAGGCTCTTGCCGAGGGCAAGCTCTCCCAGACCCGGTACGACAGCTACTGCGCCATGTACGATGAGGTCAAGGACGTCAAGGACTGGCAGCGCCCCAAATTTTAAAAAGCAAGGAAGGTTTGTTTATGGCACGGTGTGTGATCCTTTCGGCCTGCCCGGTCTCTCCGGCGCTGGCCGGTCTGCTGCGGGAAGATGATTTTATCATCGCCTGCGATGCAGGCTACCGCAACTGCGCGCCCCTGCACTGCAAGCCCCATGTGATCGTGGGCGACTTCGACACGGCACCCTGCCCGCAGCAGGAGGACGACGAGATCGTAGTTCTGCCCCATGTCAAGGACGATACCGATACGGAATACGCGGCAAAGCTGGCCGTGCAGAAGGGCTTTGACGAGGTGCTTCTGCTGGGGGGCCTCGGCGGCAGGCGGCTGGAGCATACCCTTGCCAACCTGTGCACCGGCCTCGGCCTGGAAAAGCGCGGTGTGCGTGCCATGTTGCAGGACGAGCGCAGCCGCATCACCTTTGTGATGCCCGGCGAGACGCGCCGCTACCCCAAAGAGGATTACTTCTATTTCTCGGCGTTCCCCATGGAAGGCCGTGCAGAGGGCGTCTGCGAGCAGGGTTCCTATTACGAACTCACCGATGCAGAGCTGACCGCAGGCTACCCGCTGGGCGTCAGCAACGAATACGCCGAAGGCTCCGACTGCATCACGGTGTCCACTCGCGAAGGGGCACTGGTCATCGTGGAAACGGTGGCGGACTGATCCTTTTCCGGCAATTCCGGAACATTCCGGCTGCAAACTGCTTATAGTGTGGTATCAGACGGAAAGGTGGGGATCGGGATGCAGGTGATCGTGCTCAAAAGCCCCAGACTGCTGCGCGGTGTGCTGCGCAGACTGTTTGGCATCCGCAGCAACACGCAGGAATAAGCGCAAGTCAAGCAAAGCTCCCGTCGGGCAGGCCCCGGCGGGAGCTTTTTGCTGCATATCTCCCGGCCCGGCCGCATACCGTGTGGTAGAAGCGGACAGGGAAAGGAGCATCTTGCATGGAACTGAAGATCTTTCGGGACACGATGCCGCAGGCGGGCACGGTGTGCACCGTCAAGGCAGAGCTCCCGCTGGAGACCGAGATCCTGGTCTCGGACTATCTGCCGCCGGTGTTCAAACTGGTCAAATGCTTTGCAAAGCCGGTCATCCTGCAAAAGCAGCTGCAGCCGGGCAGGCTGACACTGGAGGGTTATCTGCGCTGTACGGTCTATTATCAGGGCGAGGAGGGTGCAGGCCTCTGCCAGACCGAACAGAAACTGCCCTTTACAAAACAGTTGGAGCTTCCGGAGTTTGACTTTACAGCCTGGACGGCAGTGGTGGAGGGTCAGACCGAATACCTCAACAGCCGGGTGGTCAATCCGCGCCGCATGGAGGTGCGGGGTGCCGTGGGGCTGGTGGCGACCGTGCGCACCCAGAACAAAGCGGAGGTGATCACTGCACTGGCCGATGGCGGCATTGAGCAGCAGCTGGACACCCTGCAGGGCGTGCGCAGCATTGCGGTGCTGGATAAGCTGATCTCGGCCGAAGGGGAGCTGGCTTTTCCCAGCCCGCCGGCGGCGGTGTTGGACATTGCAGGCACAGCCACTGCACAGGAGGTACGGCTGCTGTCCGGCAAAGCGGTGGTCAAGGGCGAAGTACGGGTGCAGTGTGCCTGGCGTGCCGAGCAGGAAACCGAATTGCAGAGCCTGAGCACGACTCTGCCGTTCCAGCAGGTTCTGGATGTGGACGGCCTGACCGAGGACTGCAAGTGTCTTTGCGTGGTGGAGCCGGTAGGCTTCTCCCTGACGGAAGGGCAGCCGGACGCGGCGGGCACCCTGTCGGCCAGCCTGATGCTGCATTTGCGGGCCTGGCGCAGCTACCAGCTGCAATATGCGGCGGACGCCTTTTCCACCCGGTTTGAAACGGAGCTTGTCCCACAAGAGCTGGCGGCCGAAGAACTGGTCTGCCTGCTGAATGCAACCACGACAGTTTCCGGTTCCGGCCCGCTGCCGGATGCCGGGGCACAGCTGCGTGCCTGTTTTGTATCGTATGGGCCTGTCAGCATCTCGCAGCAGAGTGGGCAGGGCGGCGGCTGGGCGCTGACAGCCCGCGCCACGGCCACCGCCTTTGCGGAGAACAGCCTGGGAGAGCTGGACAGCTACGAAAAAACGCTGGAGCTTTCCGTGCCCATCCCGGCCGAGGTGCCCGCCGGGATGCAGCTGCAGCCGGAATGCTGGCTGAGTACCGACAGCGTACAGTGTACCTGCACTGGCGGAACCCTTACCGTAACCATCACCGCCCGGGCTGAGGGTGCCATCCTGGGACGCAGTACCCGCCAGGGCATTGGCAGCATTTCACTGGGCGAAGTCCTGACCCCTGCCGACCCGGAGATCACCTTGCGCATTTACTATGCACAGGAAGGGGAGGCGCTGTTCGATATCGCGCGGCGGTTCCATGTGCCGCCGGCCCAGATGCTGGCGGCCAACGGACTGGACCCCGACACCCGGGTGCTGACGCAGGCACAGCATTTTCTGGTGCCGGGCCTCTGACCCCCAAAGCACAGACATTGCTCTTTCCGGAGTGGTGCCTGTGCTTTTTGTATGCCCGAACAAGCGATTCGGCCAAACGAAATCTTATGTCTGCCATAAAAATTTTTGAGCGTTTTTATCACAAAAAATGTTACAAGGCCCTTTTCTCCGGCCCGGCGGTGGAGTATAATAGACAACGTTTGGAACAGGAAAGGAGCAATTTCAACATGGAAACAAGCAATTCGCTTCTGGATGCGGACATCATCCGGGAGCAGAAGCCTGTGTGGGCCTTCAGCCGAAAGGTGTTCTGTGAGGGCATCCGGGATGGCGTGCCCATCGCACTAGGCTATTTTGCCGTCTCTTTCTCGCTGGGCATTGCAGCCCGCAAGGCGGGTTTTACCCCGTTTCAGGGGTTTCTGGCCAGTCTGCTGAACAACGCATCGGCCGGTGAATACGCTGCCTTTGCGCTTATTATGAGCGGTGCCAGCTATTTTCAGGTGGCCGTGATCACCCTCATCGCCAATGCGCGCTATCTGCTCATGAGCTGCGCGCTGGCACAGCGGTTTGCACCGGGCACACCCTTCTGGCACCGGCTGGTCATCGGTTACGACGTAACGGACGAGCTGTTCGGCATCACCATTGCACGGCCCGGCAGCCTGAACCCCTGCTATACTTACGGCGCCATCCTGCTGGCAGCCCCGGCGTGGGCATCCGGCACGGCATTGGGCATCGTTGCCGGCAACCTGCTGCCGCTGCGTGCGGTCAGCGCCCTGAGCGTTGCGCTGTACGGCATGTTCCTTGCCATCATCATCCCGCCTGCCCGCAAGGATAAGGTGGTGGCTGTGCTGGTGGCCATCAGCTTTGCATTGAGTTTTGCCTGCAACTATCTGCCGGGCATCTCGGCACTTTCGGACGGCACCCGGACCATCCTGCTCACCGTACTTATTTCCAGTGCGGCTGCGGTGCTGTTCCCGGTCAAGGATCAGGAGGCGGAACATGACGCATAACAACTACATTTACATTGCGGTCATGGCACTGGTGTCGTATGCAATCCGCATCCTGCCGCTTACTCTGATCCGCAAACCCATCAAGAACCGGTTCGTTCAGTCGTTCCTGTACTATGTGCCCTATGTCACGCTGGCCGTCATGACCTTCCCGGCCATCGTGCAGGCCACCCAGAGCCCGGTGGCCGGTGCTGTGGCGCTGGTGATCGGCATTGCAGCGGCCTGGTGCGGTGCAAGCCTGTTCCAGGTGGCTGTGGCCTGCTGCGCTGTGGTCTTTGTGCTGGAATTCTTCCTCTGAAAAAATGCAGCTGCGCTCTGAAGCTTTCGCGTTGGGGCGCAGTTGCTTTTCTTACTGCACAAAATATGCTATACTGACAGCAAACCAGGGAGGGAGATAGTACCGATGAAACGCGTTCTCATCACAGGCGGCAGCGGCTTTCTGGGCGCACGCATCCTGCAGCAGGGGCTGGGGGATGCAGAGCTTTGCAGCCTGCCCCGCGGCTTTCTGGCAGCAGCCGGGGAGGCAGAAGTGACCGAGACCATTCAGAAACTACAGCCTGCGGCCATTGTGCACGCGGCGGCTCTGTCGGACACCGGCTATTGCGCACAGCACCCGGAGGAAGCCCATCGTGCCAACGTGGAGCTGCCGGTCTGGGTGGCAAAAGCTGCCTGCGCATCCGGCGCAAAGCTGCTGGCGTTCAGTTCGGATCAGGTCTATGCCGGAATCACGCAGCCCGGGCCGCTGCCGGAGACATTGCCCCTGCAGCCGACCAATGTATATGGCCGCTGCAAACTAGAAATGGAACAGCGCGTGCTGGAACTCTGCCCGGACGCTGTGCTGCTGCGGGCCAGCTGGATGTATGACCTGCCGGGCTACGGGCTGCCCATCCGGGGCAACCTGCCGCTGAACCTTTTGCGCGCCGCCCTGCATGGGACGTCGGTGACCTTTTCGGCCAACGACTGCCGGGGCGTGACCTATGTCCGACAGGTGATCGCAAACCTTGCTCCGGCACTGAGCCTGCCCGGCGGCGTGTACAACTTTGGCAGCTCCAATACGGAAAATATGGTGCACACGGCACAGCAGTTCGCGCAGGAGCTGGACATTGCGGTGCAGATTGAAGTCGCCGACTGGACGCGCAATCTGGTCATGGACGGCAAAAAGTTGGAAAAGGCCGGCATCCGCTTTGATACCACACAGCAGGGCATCCGGCACTGCCTGCGGGATTACGGCTTAGCCAGTCGGTAAAAAGGAGAAAAACGATGAGCGAAGAGATCCGGCCGGGGCGTTACCGGCATTTCAAAGGCAAAGAATATGAGGTGCTGGGTGTGGCCCGCCACAGCGAGACCGAGGAGGAATATGTGGTCTACCGGCAGCTGTACGGGGAGCACAGTCTGTGGGTGCGGCCCGCCTCCATGTGGAACGAGATGGTTACCCACGACGGCAAGACCCAGCGACGGTTCACCTATGTGGGCGAGGAAGCCTGATGTGCGGACAAAGAAATTGTAAAATCTCTGTATCGCACAAAAACTGAAAAAACTCTAGAAAAAAGCAGGGGATTCTGCGCGAAACCAGTCCATTCCGGGTGGAAGCGTGCGCGGAAAACCGCTGCTTTTTTGCTGTCTCTGACCCGGAAACGACCATCGGGCAATGTTGCAGCCGTTCACGGAAAAGTCATACTTAATTTACATTAAATAGCAACTTTGTTATAATGAATCCGCTTTTTGCAAAGCATCCGAAACCCAAAACGTCAAGATTCTGAGGAGAGTGGAACATTTGAAGGAAGTCAAACTTGAAGAGACTGCTTACCAGTTTGATGGCAAGATGTCTCTGCGCCAGGCCATCCCCCTGGGCCTGCAGCATGTCTGCGCCATGTTCGTGGGCAACCTGACCCCGCTGCTGATCATCACCAGTGCCTGCGGCATTGCGGGCGGTGAGTTTGCAGACCTGCAGGTCACCCTGCTGCAGAGCGCCATGTTCGTGGCCGGTGTGGTCACGCTGGTGCAGCTGTTCACGGTCGGCCCCGTGGGCGGCGGCGTGCCCATCATCATGGGTACCAGCTCCGGTTTTATCGGCGTGTTCAACAGCGTTGTCGGCAGCATGGGAGGCGGTGTGCTGGCCTATGGTGCCATCATGGGCGCTTCCATCATCGGCGGCATCTTTGAAAGTGTGCTGGGCTTCTTCCTCAAGCCCCTGCGCAAGTTCTTTCCGCCTGTGGTCACCGGTACCGTGGTGCTGTCCATCGGTCTGTCGCTGATCTCGGTGGGCATCAATTCCTTTGGCGGCGGCAACAGCGCCAAGGACTTCGGCTCGGTGGAAAACCTGCTGCTGGCCCTGTTCGTGCTGGTGGTCATCCTGATCTTCAAGCACTGGACCACCGGCTTCCTCAGCTCTTCCGCCATCCTCATCGGCATTCTGGCCGGTTATGTGGCAGCCTTTGTCATGGGCTTTGTGCTGCCCACCACCGGTGTCACCGCCGACGGCGTGGAGTACACCAAGGCCTGGGTGCTCAACTGGGACAAGGTGGCACAGGCTTCCTGGTTTGCCATCCCCAAACTGGTCCCGGTCAAGATCGTGTTTGATATGCGTGCCATCCTGCCGGTGCTGATCATGTTCATTGTCACCGCCGTGGAAACGGTGGGCGACATCTCCGGCGTGATGGAGGGCGGCATGAACCGCGAACCCACCGACAAGGAGCTGTCCGGCGGTGTCATCTGCGACGGCCTCGGCTCCACCTTTGCGGCACTGTTCGGCGTGCTGCCCAATACCTCTTTCAGCCAGAATGTGGGTCTGGTGGCCATGACCAAGGTGGTCAACCGCATGGCCCTGGCCTCCGGTGCCGTGTTCCTGATCCTGTGCGGCCTGATCCCCAAGCTGGGTGCTCTGATCTCCATTATGCCCCAGGCTGTCCTGGGCGGTGCTGCTGTTATGATGTTCTCGTCCATCGTGGTCAGCGGCATCCAGCTGATCACCAAGGAAAAGATGACCCCGCGCCAGCTGACCATCGTGTCGGTGGCGCTGGGCGTGGGCTACGGCATGGGTGCCAACAGCGGCATCCTGGCCAATACGCCCCATGCATTCCAGCTGATCTGCGGTGAGTCCGGTATCGTTCCGGCTGCCTTCGTAGCCATCCTGCTGAACGTCCTGCTGCCCAAGAACGATCAGGCAGAGTAAATCTTATCCCTTTTCCCGGACAAGCGCTTCCAGCTGCGCCAGTGCGGCGGGCGTATCGGTGTCGGCCAGCTCTTCCGGCTGTGCGATACAGGCGGTATGCACCCGCGTCGGGTACTTGTGCAGCAGGACGCTGCCGCCCTTGCCCTCCGGCAGGGTGAGCAGCTCCGGGAAAAAGCCGTTGCTGAACAGAACGGGGCTTCCCACAAGGGGGTCCGGGCCGTTTCCGGCCGGGGCACCCAGACGGAAGATCACCCGTTCTGTTTCTTTTTGCGTCTGTGCAAAAGCCGTCAGCAGCTGGTCCACCGTAGCCCGGCGCAGCAGGGGCTGGTCACCGGGCAGAAACATGCACCCGGTCAGTTCCGGATGCTGTGCCAGCAGCGCCGAAAGTCCCAGCCGCACGGTATCGTTCCGGCCGGGCAGTGCATGCAGGAGCACCGGCACCCCCTGTGCTTTGCACAGCGCCTGCACCTGCGCCGAACGGGTCACCACGATGCGTGCCGACAGCTGCGGCGTGTCGGTGGCTGCAAAGGCCCGGCACAGCAGGGGCTGACCGTCAAACTGCGCCAGAAGCTTGTTGGAGCCAAAGCGAGTACTCAGACCAGAGGCCATGAGCACACACCCCGTAGAAGCATGCATTTGCATAAAAAAGACCTGCGCTTTCCGATGGGATTTTTTCCATTATAGCGCAATTGCCGATTGAAACGCAATCTGTGTCTGTGTTAAAATAGAAACAGCAAGGATAAAAAGAGAGGGACCTGCACATGATGACGATCCGAGAATACAAACGGGCCGAAAGTCTGGAAGAAGCCTGGCAGCTCAACCAGAAAAAGGCCAACCGCATCCTGGGCGGCATGATCTGGCTCAAGATGGAGACCATCAATGTCGGCACAGCCATCGACCTGTCCGGCCTGGGGCTGGACACCATTGAAGAAACGGAAGACGGCTTTTCCATCGGGGCCATGGTCACACTGCGCCAGCTGGAGGAACACCCCGGCCTTGCCGCTTATACCCACGGTGCCGTAAAGGAAGCCCTGCGCCACATCGTGGGCGTGCAGCTGCGCAACCTGGCCACCGTCGGCGGCAGCATCTACAGCCGGTTTGGCTTTTCGGATGTGCTGACCCTGTTCCTGGCCATGGACTGCTCGGTGGAGCTGTATAAGGGCGGCATCGTGCCGCTGCGGGAGTATGCCGAGCGTCCCTACGACCGGGACATCGTGGTGCGTCTGCTGGTCCGGAAAGAAGCGGCCGATTACTGCTACCAGTCGGTGCGCAACAGCCAGACCGACATTCCGGTGCTCACCTGTGCCGCTGCCCGGCTGCAGGATGGCAGCTACCGGTTTGCGGTGGGTGCCCGCCCGCTCAAGGCTGTGCTGTATGAAGAACCGGCAGCTCCGGCGCAGCAGCTGGCCGAAACCATCCAACAACAGGTGGTCACCGGTTCCAACATGCGCGGCAGCGCCGAATACCGCCGCCACCTGACTGGTGTGCTGGTGCGGCGTGCAGCCGAAGAACTGGAAAACCGCGCCGGACAGGAGGAAACCTAAATGCAGATCAATCTGATGCTGAACGGAGTGCGCGTCTCGGACGATGTGGCTCCCGATACGCTGCTCATCGACTTTGTGCGCAGACATGGATGCCTGAGCGTCAAACGCGGCTGCGAAACTTCCAACTGCGGCTTGTGCACGGTCTTTCTGGATGACAAGCCGGTGCTGTCCTGTTCTGTGCTGGCCGCCCGCGCCGACGGTCACAAGGTGACCACGCTGGAGGGCCTGCAGGAAGAAGCTGCCGAATTCGGTGCCTTCATCGCCGATCAGGGCGCAGAGCAGTGCGGCTTCTGCAACCCGGGCTTTATCATGAATGCTCTGGCGCTGTTCCGGGAAAATCCATACCCGTCTGCCGAAGAAATCAAAGAATATCTTTCCGGCAATCTCTGCCGCTGCTCCGGCTATGAAGGCCAGCTGCGGGGCATCCTGAATTTTCTGGACTGGAAAAAACAGAAGGAGGCGGCTGCTAAATGAACACGGTCAACAAACCGTTCCGCAAAAAGGACGCCATGCAGCTGGTCACCGGCCAGCCGGTCTATATGGATGATGTGATCCCGCAGGACTGCCTGATCGTCAAGCTGCTGCGCTCGCCTCATGCAAATGCCATGGTCCGGACGATCAACACGACCGTGGCCAAGAAGGTGCCCGGCATTGAAGCCATCTTCACCTGGGAGGATGTGCCGCAGGATGCGCCCCGCTACACCCAGGCGGGCC
>ERZ773193.3874-NODE-3874-length-12881-cov-3.287229_pt1 | contig 12881 bp, 7 predicted proteins | sample MGYA00511110_ERZ773193 | MGnify/ENA primary metagenome ERZ773193 (study PRJEB29015, sample SAMEA2737784) | human gut metagenome | biome: human gut; feature: human-associated habitat; material: faeces | place: China | collected 2012 ...
ACAAGAGGACGAGAGTCTGATTGACCTCGACATTTACAGGGAATTTATTATAGAGGCTGCTCTTGTGCTTGGAAGCAAGGATAAAGAAATCTCCGGCATCTACAATAAAAATGTTGCCCGGATGAAATATATCGCCCAACATTTCAAAAATGACAAGCTAAAACAATCTCTTCTGAACGAGATTGCCATCAGACAGATAAAGAACGGTATTAACCATATCACCGAACTGGAAAATATTTACAATACTTACGTGACTGACCCGACTCTACGGACTGCCTATAAAACAGAGTATGACAAACGGAACATTGCCGTTACCGGCAAACTTTCCCCGGACTTCCAGGCCAAGGACATTAACGGTAAAACTTACTCCTTGAAGGATTTCAAAGGGAAATATCTGTATATCGACATGTGGGCGACCTGGTGCGGTCCCTGTAAAAGAGAAATGCCCTATTTGATAGAACTGGAAAAGAAAATGGAAGGGAAAAACATCACCTTCCTCGGTCTTTCCACCGACGAGGATAAGGCAGCATGGGAAGAAACAGTCAAATCGGGAGAACTCTCCGGCGTTCAACTTTTGCTTGGGCGAGGGAGTCAATTCCAACGGGATTATAATATCGACGGTATCCCTCATTTCATTCTTATTGACCCGGATGGCAAGATTATCAACCCCAAAGCAGTCCGCCCTTCTTCACCAGACGCCGAAAAGATTTTAAATGCTCTTCCTGATATTTAAACGGGATGGAACTGCTTCAATATAATTCAAATCTATATCCTCATAAAAAGATATGATTGAATATATTCTGCCATTTTTAGAAAATTACTTTAAATTTACCGCATTCATTCAAACGAATGAAAAGTAATATGAATCAATAAAATGGAAAGACTATGAGTGAAATTATTTGCCACTGCTTTGAAGTAAGCAGAGAAGAAATTGAAAATGCAATTCGTGAAAAAGGATTAAAAACCGTCGAAGAAGTAGGCGAAGCGACGAACGCAGGAACCGGTTGTGGCGGTTGCCAGGAACAGATACAGGAGATTCTGGACGAAATCAATGGGAAATAATCTCCCTTCCAGCAATAACAAAAAGATCCCGGATGAAAATTCATTATCCGGGATCTTTTTGTTATTGTGTCGCTGAATAACTTTTAGCGGTTCAACCAGTCCCGGAACTCGCGAATGCGGTCGGCACTGACGATAGCTTCTATATTTTCAGGAGGCAAAGGAGATAAACCGATTTTTATGCGGTTGTTGGAATAACGGATCATTTCTTTGATAGCAGAAAAGCTCACTATAAACTTCCGGTTGATCCGAAAAAAGATTTGGGGATCCAGGCGTTCTTCGAGTGCAGCCATCGTCTGATCGAGGATATACCCTCCCCCTTCATGGGTATATAACATCAGGTATTTTCCATCGGCCATAAAATAAGCGACTTCTGCCACCGGTACGGATTTGATCTTCGTTCCGATCTGCACCAAAAAGCGCTCCTGAAATCGGACCGTCCGGGGTGCTTTCTTTTCTTTTGCAAACCAATTCCGCACTTTTTCCAACGCCCGCAGTATTTCCTCTTCGTCAAAAGGTTTCAGGATGTAATCTATTCCCTGGCTCTTGAAAGCCTGCAAAGCATATTCATCATAAGCGGTAATAAAAATGACAGGAGCTTTGATCTCTACTTGTCCGAAAATATCGAAACTACGTCCATCTCCCAAATGAACATCGCTGAAAATCAAATCTACCTGATTTTCTTTCAGCCATTGTACACTTCCCCGTACAGAATCCTGACGGGCAACGATTTCTATTTCCGGTGCCAACTTTTTCAGAATACTTTCCAATTCACGGGCAGCCAAAGCTTCATCTTCAATAATAATTGCAGTCATATTGAAATATAGGATCGCCCGAAAATACGAAAAAAGGACTTGCCTGCCAAGTCAAAGTTTTTTATTTTATAAAAAAAACGGTAACAACCGTATTTCTTTACCATTTTTACTGTTGTTACCGTTTTATCCGTTGTTACCGTTTCAACTCAACCCTAATTATTCAATTCCGGATTATTCTGAATCGCTTCTTTCGGATAAGGAATAATATACTTGGGATCGTCCTGCCGGATCGTAACCGTAAGCGAATTCCAATCGGCATCCATATAGTTTTTTATAACCTCCGGGCGGGTTGTTCTACGAAGATCGAACCAGCGATGTCCTTCGAATACCAGTTCCCGGGCCCTTTCCTCCATGATATCGGCCAACAATTGTTCCTGATTCATGGTTTCGATCTCTGCTTTCCGTTCGTTATAATAACTTTCAGCCAGACGCTTCTGAAGCAAGGTCAACAGATATTCTTTGGCTGCCGGCAGTTGTCCTTCGCGGTGAGCAGCAGCTTCGGCAGCAATCAGCCAAAGCTCTGCACTCCGGAAAGTGACCTTCTCATTCTTATTCCCTCCTTTATTACAATACCAGGTTCCGTATTTATCGACCAAATAATTTCCCAGCCGGGCATCTACATATTTATCTCCCTCTTTTATCTGGTTAAATTTTCCGCTGATATTATCCAATACGTACATATCTTCTTTCATTACGGTACTGGATACCGTTTCCAAAGCAAGTATCGCTTCTTTCGACGTATAAGTCCAAGGTTGGGCTTCGGTAGTCGTCAGATCCTCCAGCGGACAAGCCGCCAGCAGACTTTCGGCTGTCTTCTGAGCCTGTTTCCAATCCTGATGATAAAGATATACCCTGGCCTGGAAGGCTTTCAGCGCTTTCTTCGAAAACCGGTACAGATAAGCACCTGTCTGTTGCTCCACCTGCATATATTTCTCCGCTTCCTGTAAATCGGCGAGCACCTGTTCATATACCTTTTCCACTGTAGTAGGTATAAACGACTGTCCGATATCGATCTTTAAAGAAAGCGGAACGGCTTTATCTGTTGCCGCAGTAGCCGGATCATACCATTTGGCATACAGATTGATTAAATCGAAGTGAACAAAAGCCCGGAGACAATAGGCTTCAGCCAGCAATTGCTCGCGGGAATCCGTCGTGACATCCGCCCTGGCCTCCATCACTCCTTCGATAACCGTATTGGCATAAAAAATCATATTATACATAGCAGTCCAGGGATAAGTCTCGGTTAAAGGATCCGGATTCTCATCGTTCAAAGTGGCCAAGTCAATGTAATTATCGTAAGACAACCCATACAAATCCGGAAATACTTCATCGGAACGTACCATCAGATAGCGGCGGTATTGGGGATAGGTACTATAAGCCGTAGTCAGAAGGGCCCGATATTCCGAAACTTCATCCGGAATCACCTTTCCGACAGGATCGACATCGACATAATTACATCCTCCCATTCCCAGTGAAAAGACAGCGATCAATAGGATATATATTCGTTTCATATTTTTATATTTAGAGTTAAAATGTCAAATCGATTCCACAAGAAAAGGTCTTCGCCAACGGCTGGGTATAAATATTCCCATAGGTTTCCGGATCGAAATAACCTTTATAGCTACTACCGAACACAAAAGGATTACGGGCTTCAAAGCTGATGCGTGCAGAGGAAAAACCGATATGTCCTAAAAGCCGCTCGGGAAAAGTATATCCTAAACGTATACTATTGATGCGCATATAACTCATCTTCTTGAACCAATAGTCGTATTTCCGGTAAGAATTACCGGGATCGAGCATACCGAGCCACTGATAAGCCCAATTCTCCTCCCCTTCGGTATAAGTACCCATGATACGGGGATATTTACCGGAGGTATTATCCGGAGACCAAATCTGTGACATCCGGCGGGAATAATTCTGTCCCGGTGAAGTCTGTACCGGATTATAGAAAGGTTGTTCCTGCACGGTCTGATCCAACACAAAAGAAGCCGATACGGTCAAATCGAAATTCTTGTAATAAAACCGATTGATCCAGCCACCGGTAAATTTCGGTTCGGTCGTACCTTCGTAGGTAAATAAATTACGATATTCTTCTGCACTCAGGTTACTTTTCAGGAAAGGAATCAGGCCTCCCATCATATAACCGTATTCCAGACCGAAAAAGTCATTGAAAGAAACCTTTTCCCCCTGTTTATTATAAAACATCTGCAATCCATTTTCATCCAGCCCTGCGGTCTTCAGCGAAAATACAGCACCGACAGAATAGCCTTCGCGTGAAGGTTCATAGGAATTATCCCTGACATTGAGCCGATTGATCTTACTCTTATTATGCGCCAGATTAAAATCCATCACCCACCGGAAATCCTTTGTTTTCACATTTACTGTAGACAGAGATAATTCGTATCCCCGGTTGGTCAATTTCGCCCAGTTCATGGTCGAATAATCGAAACCGTTCTCTCCCGGCAAGCTCCTCATACCGATCAAATCATCACTCACCCGTCTGTAAACATCGGCTGTAAACGCGATCCGGTTACCGAGCACCGCCACATCGAGTCCCCCGTTCCAGTTGGTGGTTTTTTCCCAACGCAAATATTGGTTAGGGGGAGACGATACGATAATATTGGACTCGGAATTGTCCGGTAAAACCTGGGTATTGTCCCATTCCCCGACAACCAATGGAGAGGTATCTTTATCGACATTTCCCTGGACCCCATAGGAAGCTCTCAGTTTCAGATCGGACAACCAGTCGGCATCGCTCAAAAATGCCTCCCGGTTGATATTCCAGGCACCGGAAACAGCCCATAAAGGCAAGTATTTGTACTTCCGGTCTACTCCGAACATATTGGAACCGTCATACCGTAAACTTCCGAAGAAAGTGTAACGGTTATTATAAGTATACGAACCGGTCATGTAGACAGAAAGGAAACGGTCCTCCGTGAACGATTTACTATACTGTTTAAATTCGGCATTATCTATCTGGGTACTTCCTTCAGGAAATACCAAAGGCTTCGTAGTCAACGAATTCGGATCATAACCGAATCCACGGGTCATCAGGTCTGTCACCTTGCTGCGACGTAATTCTATACCGGCCATATAATTGACAGCATGTACTTCTCCGAACACCTGATTGAACTCACCTTGCAATTTCCAGTGATATTGATTCATATCTTTGGTAGAATTCTGTATAATTCCTCCGTCGGGCAAAAAATAACTGCCATCGTTCCCTCTTGTTTTTTCGCGATATTTACGAACATAATAAGTTTCTTTAGCCGCCACCTTTTCTGTCGCAGAATGATCCAGCTGCATAGAAAACTGAGTTTGTAGTTTTAGCCAGTCGGTCAGCCTGTAATCTAAAGTAAACAAAGGCTTTATAGAGCGATTTTTCAGCGTATAATCCGTATTGTCCACCTCTTCCAGGTAATTGAATTTCACATAACGGCCACTATATCCTTCGATATCAGGGTCATAAATATAATCTCCTTTTTCATCGGTCAGCTGCAAGTAAGGATTGGCATTACGTGAATAATTGGCGGGATTGATAAAAGCATCCCCATCCGTCAGGTAACCGTTTTTCTTACTGTCGTTCAAAAAAAGAGAAACGCCGGCCTTCAGGTTTTTAGCCAGATCGAAATCGGTTTTCAAAGTCAGGTTGTAGCGTTCGAAACCGGTTTTACGGGTCGTCCCCTGCTCATTGTAATATCCGCCAGAAAAATAATAAGTCGCCTTATCCGATCCTCCTGAAATGCTCAGGTTATACTGTTGGTTGACTGCATTCCGGTAGATCACATCCCCCCAATCGGTAGTTTGTCCGCGCAAAGCATCGATAGCCCCCTGTGCCTCGGAAGAAATACCGTTGAACCCATTTTCCCTCAAAGCATCCAATTGCCCGTATTTTGACAGCAGACGGGACACTTCACCATAGTCGCTCCGGTAATCCAGATCGGAACGGGAAGCCAATCCCAACTCGAAGTCCACTTTCTCAGACGAATTCATCAGATTCAGTTTGCCCAAATCAGGTTTCAATGTATAGAATACCCCACCGGAAAAATTCACCCGTAGTTTTCCCTGCCGGCCCTTTTTCGTCGTAATCACAATCACCCCGTTAGCGGCCTTAGCTCCATAAATAGCTGTAGCTGCCGCATCTTTCAATATAGTGATGCTCTCGATATCTGCGGGATTGACCCCGCCGATCGAAGTATTCTGCAGTTCATCGATATTATCCTTATCTCCAAAATCCTTGGGTATATCGTTTCCTTCCAGGATCATACCGTCGAGTACCCACAACGGATCGGTACTCCCCGACAGAGAAACCGTACTCCGGATCCGCATTTTAGCGGGAGCTCCGGGCGCACCGTTCGTCGGTGTCGACATCAAACCGGCCACCTGTCCTTCCAGCATCTGATCGATACTGGCCACTCCGATACTTTTAATATCGTCTGCCTGTACAGTAGTAATAGCCGAAGTAACTTTCCGCTTTTCTATCTGCTGATATCCCGTAACGACCACTTCATCCAACTGACTCACTTCTTCCTTCAGGCGGAAAGTAAATTCGGTCTTTCCCGATATATCCGCTTTTAAAGCCTCGTATCCGATAAAACTCACCACCACATAACGAATCGAAGCAGGCAAGGTCAATTCGAATTTTCCGCTTACATCCGTCACTGTCCCCGCAGGATTATATTCTTTAGCTTCAGGAGCATCCGGATCGATAAAAACCGTAGCACCGGGGAGAGGTTCACCGCTCGCAGCCTCGAGCACTCGCCCGGTAATCTTCCGCATATCCTGTGCCCACACCACCACAGGCAGGCACAATGTTATTAAGATCAATAGTTTACGCATTTATATTTATTATTTAGGTTTGTATGTTATCTTATATTCAAAGCCTCTTTAATCCGCACAACCAAATCTTCATAATGTTGCCGGGTTTCCGCATTTCCTGCATTCCGGTTTCTTTCTGCCAATTTTAATACCTGTAACATAACTCCTCTCTTCACCGATACAGCCTCGGAAACCCGTCCCATAGAAGAATATTGCATATTGCTAAGCCGGGTTTCAGGCTGTTCGGGGAGCGTGAAAGCAGCTTCCCGGGCTGCAAAACCACAACAATAACCGGTATGCAAAGCTTTTTTGGTCGTTTTTTCCACCGCTTTATTGGAACTGACAATGATAGCATCGATAAAATTCTTTTGGGTCATCCTTTCATACAAAGACAAATTACGTCCCTGTAAGGATCCCTTGAAAACCACCTGGTATAAATCGGCAAACATTTCTTCGGGTGTATACACATTTTTCTTTCCCTTCATCGCTTCGGCCTCGTACATCCGCATCAGCCGATCGTCTTTCAATAAATCATAAAAACAGGCATACTGTAATTCCCGGGCAGTATTATAAGGTGAATATTCTACTTCCTGGGGGGAAATACGAACGGGAAAACTCTTCTTCCAGACATCGGCAGCAAACAACCATTCAGGAACGGTAAATACTTCTTCGGATAAATATTTCACCGCTTCTTTCTGCCGTTCTTTCTCTACCGGTACATAGCGTTCCAGATCATCTCCCATCACCGGATTGTTGATATAGAAACCTCCGACATTCGCAGTTACATGTCCGGCATACATTTTCCATTGATTGATCACTGCCATCAATAATTTTCCCGCTTCCAGATAACCTCGTCCTTCTGCTTCGGTCCATGCTACAATATTCGGCACAATCCGTTTCAGATTTTGTATACCGTAGCGATTAGCCTTGATCACATCGTCACCGAGGTCCTCATCCTGAGAACGGGGATCGATCGGATCTTTAGGGTCCTGTTGTTCGCCGTACCAATACATCCTGTCTCCGGAATGTTTCGTAATCCATTGATTGAGTACAGGTAATTCTTCGTGCGGATCCTTTACATCCAGCCAACGATAAGCCCAATTTATCGCAAATTTATCATATACCCCGATCACCGGCGTAATTCGTTCTACCTCATCTTCGGGTTGGGCCACGTAATTAAAACGGGCATAATCCATGATCGAACTAGCCGTCCCGCCCATCCTTGCTGTGAAGGTCTTCGAGCGCAACGAATCTACCGGAAAAGACGAAGAAGCTCCCATATTATGTTTCAATCCGAACGTATGTCCCACTTCATGGGAAGATACAAAACGGATAGCACTCGCCATATAAGCATCATCGAAAGTATTCGCTCTGGCCCGGGGATCGATAGGCCCGGTCTGTACCCGCATCCAGGTATGTAACATCGTCATCACATTATGCCACCAAACGACATCGGCTTCGATAATCTCTCCCGAACGGGGATCGACCACAGAAGGTCCCATGGCATTCGCTTGCTGCGAGGCCGCATAGGTAATCACCGAATAACGCGCATCGTCGATATCGAAATCAGGATCATCGGTCGGAGCATCCTTCGCTACAACCGCATTTTTAAAACCGGCAGCTTCAAAAGCTTCCTGCCAATCAAAAACACCGGCTTTAATCTCCTCCCTCCATTGAGCGGGAGTTGCCGGGTCGATATAAAATACAATCGGTTTGGCCGGTTCTACCAACTCGCCCCGTTTGTATTTCTCTATATCCTCCGGTTTCGGTTCCAGCCGCCAGCGATGTACAAACTCACGGGTTTCCACCGCCTGCTGTTTGTCATTGAAATAAATGTGAGGAGTCGTAAAAAATCCGACTCTCCGGTCTGCAAAACGCGGAGTCATCGGTACCTTCGGCAACAATACGATATTCGTTGTCGTCTCGACAGTCAAGGGTACCGACTCGGTACCTTCCGTAATCTGGGTCGTCAGAAAAGCTTTTACTACAATATTCTGAGGAAAAGCTTTCATTCCTCCGATCCGGGACAATTCTTTTTTCACAGAAGCTCCCAAAGAAATACTATTGTATAAATCGTTAAAGCTCTTCTCACTTCCGTCGAAAACTTTATTCACCTTGATCAAGACGGCAGAAGAATCGGGCTTGAAGGCTTCTATCGGAAACTGTTCGATCACAGCTTCACGATAGTTGTCCTTCACCGAAAGGGCTATAGCATCCCCCTCGGGCACACTGACACGGGGATTCCACGTTGTCACCCACACTTTATTAAGCACTGTATCTTTATGAAAACGGATCAGCTTATCTTCGTAAGCCATCCCTTTATTTAAACCGGCATCGTTCAATTGATAAGGTACACCGGAAACTTTATTGACAATCAGGAGATCACGGTTCATCAACGAATCGTCGATCTCGAAATACCAATCCTTCTCTACCTGATGAATACGAAACATACCTTCCCGCGTCTTTGCCTTCTTCACCAACTCATCGTATTTACTTTCAGAAGTTACGACCGAATCATTTTTTACGGATTTTCTTTTATGCCATCCCCAGGCATAAGCATCGGAGACTGTTCCGGTAAAACAGAGTGCGAATAACGCTACAATTAAATTTGTTCTGGTTTTCATCATATAGTTTATTCAATATTCATCGATATTTATGCAGTTTACAATATTATCGGGATTTTTTATAAAATGAAAAAAAACCAGAATGAATCCCCCGAATAAAAGTATGAAACACGATAAAAAAGGAGTGAATTATTCAACCAAAGGTAAGCGGCAGATAAATTTCCCTTCCTTTATCTCATATTCCGGCTGAACGTCAGCATAATAACGATAAATTTCCTGAATACTCTCCATGCCGACTCCGAAAGATGCCTCCGGCATATCGGTCCGGGGATGATAGGAATTTTCTACAATCACCGCTCCAACTTCCGCATAAATATCGATATCCAAAGGATATCTATGAGTAATTTCATTGTACTTAAGTGCATTTTCGAAAATCAATTGCAGACTCATCGCCGGAATCCTCCCGTTTACCGTTGTCAAATTATCGGCCAGGTGCAGATTCAATTGTTCCCCGAAACGTATTTTTTGGAGAAAATAATAGTGGCGGATAAATTCAACCTCTTCTTCTAATTTACTCAGGTTTTCTTTCCGTTTTCCCAGCACATAACGATACACTTTCGACATTTCCAATATAAATTTCCGGGCTACTCCGGGGTCGGTAGTGATCAAGGCACTCAAAGAATTCAAAGCATTGAATAAAAAATGAGGATTGAGTTGATTTTTCAATTGTTGCAAATTCAGCCGGATGGCTTCCTGTTCGGCCTTTTGCCGTAAATCGTATTCTTTCCGCCACCGCCGTTGGGAATAAGCAAGCAAAACAATAAAAATCACGACTGTAAACACGACTATCCACAAAGCATACCGATGGAAATCGGCCATAGCTTCCTGATTATCCAATTGCACCACGTTAATGACGACCGTACATTTCTCTGTCCCCACCGTGAGCGGATAATAAATCTTATCGACAGGCAAGAGTAAAAACTGCGAAAAACCGGTAACATGGATCCGCTTATTCTCCCCGACGACCTGTTTTACCCTTCTTCTTTCAAGCGAATCGAGGAGCCGCATCCCCAGCCATTTTTCTTCGGGATGGGCGACAATTACCCCGGAGTCGTTCAGGATATAAGCATAGTTCTTCCCCGCAGGTAATAAGTTTGAAAAATAAGCATGTAAATGATCCAAAGCGATATCGATCCCCAATGCCACCTCCCCCTGCCGCCCGTATAACGTCCAGTAATAAGTGGAATCTTCGGCATACAACCCTCCATTTCTTTCCTTTGAAGGTCCGGCTTCACTCTCCCGTATACCGGAATCGGTACAAATCGTTCTTTTCCCTTCCGTTTCGAACCAAATTCGGCTCACCTTATTATCCTGTCGGATCAATAAGGCAATCAACTCTTCGAATTGTTCCTTCTGATAGCCCCGTGTCGCCAAATAATCCTGCATACTTTCAACCAGCTCTGCCGTCTTTTGGAAATCCTGCCGGATCAGTTCCGTCCGGTACTCCCCCATCTCTTCCACCACTGAATAATGCATCCGATTCACCGTCTTGTCCATCTGTACACTGACTAAGCCGATAGCTCCGGCAAATAAGATCAACAACAATATTCCGGCAACAATTCCGTTTTGCTTATAAAACATGTCTCCGCTTTTTTATTTATTCTCTAAACAAAAATAGGTATTTTCTACGGGAGATATCCTATAAAAGAAAAGGGTTATCGAAATTTTCCGGCTTTAACAGAAAAACCTAGAATTATTCTGTCGTTACTTATTCGTCTTCGGTGTTCGTGTTCGGGGACCATTGGAGCGGGAACGAGGGTCCGGTTAGGTTTTCCGAACGGCCGAGCGGTGGTGTTTGACGAACGAAGTGAGGAGTTCCGCCGGTCAGTGAAGGAAAGCCTTAACGGACCGGTCCAGGCGAACCGGTCTTCCGGTATAAAAACCGAAATCGGAATAGAAAGAAAAAATTATACTTACGTTCTTATGATGAATTTATACCTTTTATAAAATGCCTTGGTCCATTATCGCGCGGGCTACTTTGATAAAACCGGCCACGTTAGCTCCTTTGACATAGTTGACGTAACCATCGGGCTGGGTACCGTATTTCACACACTGCGCATGGATAGACTGCATGATCTCCTTTAGTTTCTGATCGACTTCTTCGCGTGTCCAGCTGATTTTCTGTGCATTCTGACACATCTCGAGACCCGAAGTGGCCACTCCGCCGGCGTTGGCGGCTTTACCGGGAACATACAACAATTTATTTTCGAGAAAGACCTGAATCGCTTCGGGTGTAGAGGGCATGTTCGCCCCTTCGGACACCGCCACACAACCGTTGGCAACTAAAGTACGGGCTTCGTCACCGTTCAGTTCATTCTGAGTGGCACTGGGCATAGCGATATCACATTTCTCCCCCCACGGCCGACCTCCGGCCACGTATTTACAACCGTACTTATCGGCATATTCCTTCCCCCTTCCCCGGTAGAACAATTTTAACTCCATCATATATTCCAACTTTCCAGCACCGATCCCTTCGGGATCGTAAATATAACCGCTGCTATCCGACAGAGTCACCACCTTTGCGCCGAGCTCGTTCAGTTTCTGTACCGTGTAAAGGGCCACATTTCCCGCCCCCGAGACGGCTACGGTCTTGCCCTTCAGCTCTATATTCCGGGTCTTCAGCATCTCCAACAGGAAATATACATTCCCATAACCGGTAGCTTCGGGACGGATCAGAGAACCACCGGATTCCAGGCCTTTGCCCGTAAAAGTTCCGCTATTTTCCCTCGCCAGTTTTTTATACATTCCGTACATATAATTAACCTCCCGGCCACCGACACCGATATCCCCTGCCGGAATATCCGTACCGGGTCCGATATTGCGCCATAACTCCAAAATATAGGCCTGACAAAAACGCATAATCTCGGCATTCGATTTTCCTTTCGGATTAAAATCCGAACCACCTTTAGCCCCTCCCATCGGTAAAGTAGTCAGTGAATTTTTAAAGGTCTGCTCGAAAGCCAGGAATTTTAAAATAGATAAATTCACGGAGGAATGGAAACGGATTCCTCCTTTGTAAGGACCTATAGCATTGTTGTGCTGGATGCGGTAGCCCATGTTGGTATGCCCATTTCCCTGATCATCTGTCCAGGTCACCCGAAACGAGAAAATCCGATCGGGAATACAGAGCCGCTCGATCAAATTGCTTTTTTCAAACTCGATATTCCGATTATAGGTATCTTCGATGGTATTCAATACCTCTTCTACTGCCTGGTGGTATTCCGGTTCGTTGGGAAACCGCCTTTTCAATTCTGTCAAAACGTCTTTTGCTTTCATAAGATATAGGTTAAATCAGAAGCCCGCCCGAAGGCGGGTTTCATGGGTCAGTTGTATATAAATTGTCAGTAGTGTGTGTTTCGTTTGTACGAACAAAGGTAGCGCATAATATCAAAAATAATTCATTTTGTTAAATTTCAAACACGAAAGGAAGATTTGTGTAATTTCGGGAAAGTGAAAACGTTAACGCCCTCATTCTTTCACAGAAAAACAGCTTCATCATCAAAGCCGCTCCAGGGCGACCGCACCAAAATTCCTCTAAAAAGTTTATCATTGCAAAATGAATACC
>ERZ773193.3875-NODE-3875-length-12878-cov-3.084146_pt1 | contig 12878 bp, 9 predicted proteins | sample MGYA00511110_ERZ773193 | MGnify/ENA primary metagenome ERZ773193 (study PRJEB29015, sample SAMEA2737784) | human gut metagenome | biome: human gut; feature: human-associated habitat; material: faeces | place: China | collected 2012 ...
TGTATTTGTCAAAACAGAGGTTGTACCGATTAAAATGAATGGTCGCTGATAATCAGTGATGTAAATATGCTGCATCGGATTAGTTGTTTATAATTTTTACATTCGATAGCAACTTTACACCTGAATCCAGCGATTTCATATTCCCAATATACGTCTATTTGGTGTTCTTGACCAGACCGCCCTCTAAGTTTCACATTATGCAAAACTTCTACGGTTTTAACATTCCCAAAATCAGTATTCAATAGCTGCTGATATATTTCTTGAGTATATTTCTCATATTCTGTATTTTGATTCATATTATAGCCAATAACTAAAAATATTTCAATTCATTCTATCAGACTTCCTGCAATATAGTACAACAAAGATTCCGATTTTATAAAACAAATTTCTTTACTACCACCAACTGACATTTGACTTTTTAATAACACTCCAACATCTTCACATTATCTACTTACATTTATAGACTCGACAGAGATTTATGTTTTGAACTATCCGAAAAATTTGGATAGTTGTTAATCTTGCATTCTGTCAAATACATGCAATTTATTCACATCTGCATGTAACACATAAACATATTATAATCAATCGTTTATTATAAAAACACATAGACTTAAACATACATTAAAAGAAGAAATTGAATAACTTATAGCTACGACCATCCCAACCACTTGGTTAAAATAGCATTACTGCAACTGATACAACATCATACTACCACAACACTATTATGCACTGCAAACATAATGTTTTGTCAACATAATATTATCTCATATCTTACATATTTTCTCGAATCAAATCCTTTCATAAGATGCTCATTCCTAAACATATATCCTATAATTGACATTATCATGGTAGAGCCTATTGTAGGCTATTTCCAATGTTCTAAATCTCATTAAGGAGAGTATATAAATAGACATCAATATCGCCCTAAACCACTTACAATTTCAGACTTTAAATTTGGAGCCATAAAAATATGTTTTTTCTTTTCTGCCTCATAAATAAAATCTATCAAGCTAAAATCTTTCTTATAACTAAAGACATGCTGGGTTGCATAAAAGTACCTAAGCATATTCTGACGCCTCACTTCTTTTGCATTAGCAATAATAAAGCTACAATCTAACGATGCTTTATTATAAAAATAATGCCTATCAAAAACCGATAGAACAATACTTGGAGACAACGGATAAGTCAACTCGCTTCCATATTGTGACAAGCCCATATATGTTGGTCGCACATTATCTACATGGGGTTCAACTACCAACGGAAAGTCTGAGGTATAGAAATCTTGTCCCAAACTCACCCAAAACACCCAATAATTGTTTGCAATAGCATCGGCAAAATCCATCAACACCTCATCATTCAGATATGTAAGATTTGCATGAAGAACTGGTTTTTCACATTCAACACCTATTTGCAAATTATTAAAAGCTTCATTTCCTGTCTGAATAGACATGATATGCTTTACCATATCAATGCTCGCTTTTTCCATTCTAAGATAATCATCAACTGTAGCCTCTTGTAATTGTGGCAATCTAAAATACTGCGTAACAATATGTAATGCGATTTCTCTTTTCTCATAAAAATTAAGTCTGTAATATTCTTTATTCGAAATCCATTCATTTTTTATTTCATCTATTGTTTTCAACAATTGAGAGAACATTGGTTCAACCATTGTTGCAAAATGATCCTTTTCTATGGATAACCTATTTATTTTTCCTCCATTCTCTACTTTATTCTTTTCTAGATAATCATTCGAAATAGAATACATATCATCTTCAACACAAACAGACATTAAAGAGGCTTGATACTTTTTAGAATGTTGTTTATCATACGCATAAATACATTTATCATTATCCGAAAATCTCTTCAAATAACATCTTGGAATATAATGCTGTTTCATATCCTCCAATTAAATATTTACCATCATCATACATTATGATTTTTGCTTCATACCGTACACAGACCATCCAACACTCCGGCAAACATATCTATCTCTCTCTTGGAACCCCCCAGTCGTGTTGCTAATTCTCGCCATCCTTTTACGGCTTTAATCACTTCTGAAATAATCTTTTCTGCTATTTTCCGATTAAGCATATAATCTTCGCAAGCATCAAGCAAAATACCCAGCTCTGCTTTGTTGGAAGTTAATGAAACTAGCAGACTTTGATACTCATTCAGAGAGAGCCACACTCAGATTCCTACGCAAGCGAGCCAGTTTAATCTGCTCTCCCACAACCGACATCTTCAGTTCCAATTTTCGGGGCAACTTAGTTCCCATTGTATTCTTTGCCATAGCCAACTCATCATATAATACACAAAGATATTACTTTTTATCTATTTAATTATGTATTGCAGATGAAGAATCACAAGATCAAAAGATATTGACTACCACTGATTTGGATTGGTACTTTAGAGTTTTACACTTTTTCAAGCGAATAAATCAAATTCGTTACACTTTTTCCAACGAATCATCCCCATTACACAATATGGTGCATTGAAAAATAGCACATCTCTAATCCACCACGAAAATTATTTATAACCTATATAAACTACCAAAGCTAAATAACAAGGTGAAACTATTTTTTATATGCCTTTTATATCGTCGTATAAATATTAGTTGCTCGTAATACATACAGTAATAATAAAACAACATATCTATAGTTTAACTATTATTGTACAAGCAATATTCATGAAAACTGAAATATTAATATCTCCCACAAGTAACAAACTTTAAAAATTACATATGTCACAATATAGAAATATTTACGTCATAATTTTGTTTTACGGATTAATTATCATAAATTTGATATGCATGCATTAAAGAATGTGACCTTACGTTCCCAAGAGGAATAAACCTACCCTTTAAACTTTTACCTTCCTCTGGAAATTCTAGAGGAAGTTTTATTTTTGCGGAATTCATACACAAATATACCCCAAATAAAGTACAGATAAATACCAAATAATCCCCCTCATTCAGAGCTCATTCGAAGGTCAAACGTTGCTTATCCATGCTCGTATGAATAAGCTCTGAATAATCTTCGAGTAATCAACGAAAAAGAGGTAGTTTCTCGAGAGTATCTCCATAGCTTCTCTTATGGTTTTATACAACTGTGCAAATAAGAATAGACATTGTACTTTAAACAAATTTTCCCTATCTTATAGCAAACTTATCTTTCAGCCTACCTTTCTCTATCCTTACACTAAGACATCAAGGGAATACAGACACGACACTAACATAGCATATACATACGTCAGTGTTTATGCTATGTACTTGATGTGATCATGCTAGGTTCATGATCAAAAGAAAGGATAGTTTAACCTTAGCGAAAGTGTTGACCATCTCTAAAGAAAATTCAATAAAAACCACAAGCGAATTAACACCAGCATAGCTATAAAATAGCAGAATATTTGATTTTTGTAAAAATATATTATATATTTGCAGAAGTTGAGAAATTAAGTGCGGAAGAGTCCGCATAATATATTTGAAGTTATTGTATCGACCTAGTAAGTAAAATCGGCAAAATAATACTTTTCAGCGGGTTGTAACAGTAGTTTCATACTTTGGTATGAACTGTTGTATTCAAACTGCTGGAAAGGGTCTGCCGATACCTACTTACAGAATGGTATAACAGTTCTTTTTTTATTGATAAATTACAATGGGTCTTGTGGCAGAAAATCTTTAGGAGAACATTTAAGAACTTTAGCGATCTTATTCAGCTGATTGATATTATATTTCTTAGGACCATTTTCGAAATTACTAATAAATGTTCGAGTATACCCTAAAGTATAAGAAAGAGATTCTTGGGTATGCTTAGCCTTTAATCTGTATTCACGTACCTTAGCAATTACATATAAATCTATCTCTGTTTTCATATTTTGAAATTAACGTACGAATAAAGGGATATTTTAGGCTTCATCCACCCAGCTATTAGGGAGTATTATCAATTAAATTAAGAAGCAACAAGATATTATATAAAAGTTTTAACTTAATACGAATTAATTATTTATCAAAATATTACATAAAATGCAGTATCAACACAAATTGTCAAACTCTTTAAAAATTCGCCCTCCACCAAGCGAGGGTAAGATCTCACTCTGAATTAAAAAAGAGGGTGCTCGAACACCCTCTTATAAAAACGAGACAAGCGAATACGCTTGTCACTTAACCTAAATACAAAAGTATGAAAAAAATGGATTGTCAGCGCAAATCTATTCTGAATTTGCGTGTAGTCAGTATTATGTTTTTTGCGTTCTTCGCTTACGTCCCTTTGATGGTAAAAAGCGAGCCTTTACAAGCGAATCCGATCCAACAGGATTCTATTGTCAAACATTTTATAAAGGGGAAAATCCTGAACAAGAAAAAAGGGCCATTGCTCGGTGTCACCGTGCGACTGGATAGCACTCTGATAGGAACCTCCTCGGATAATAACGGGAATTACCGGATGTTCCTCCCAATCAACAAGGGGCGTCTTGTTTTTTCTTTTATCGGGTATAAAACAAAAACGATTCCTTTTAGTAAGGCAGACACCTTACTGAATGTCATTCTGGAAGAGGACGTGTCCGAGCTCGATGAAGTACAAGTCATCGCCTACGGGGAACAATCACGACGTAATCGTGTCGGTTCCATGTCTGTCGTGAAGGCTGACGAGATCAAGGACCTCCCCTCCCCTTCTATCAATAACCTTTTACAAGGCCGGGCTGCCGGGGTGGATGTCACGAACATGACAGGGGCACCCGGTGGTGGCGGTTCCCCCATCGTTATCCGGGGGTATAACTCGTTAGCAGTAGAGAAAGAACGTATTACCTCGGACCCGTTATGGATCATTGACGGGGTTCCCATGTTCAGTTACACCTCCGAGCTTACCGGGCTAAACACGATTGCCGAGATCGACACCAAGGATATCGAGTCCATCCAAATACTAAAGGATGCAGCCTCCGCGGCAATTTACGGTTCCCGTGCGGCAAACGGGGTAATTATCGTGACCACTAAAAAAGGACACCGGAATCAAGCTCCCACGTTCACGGTAAATATATCGCAAACATGGGTTACTCGCCCCTCTTTACCGGATATTACCACGGGAAACAGGGAACGAAGACACAGGATGCAAGCCATGGAAAATTACCGGGAGTCCGTTTATGATGAAGCAACGAACATGTACCGCCCAGTTCAATCCTATGAAGATTCTTATAAGAACAACAAGAACTACAATTTATTCTGGAACAATGGTGACGGACTGGATATTCCCATCGTGCAAGATAGCTTGAACAAATTCTATAACAATTCCACGAACTTGTTCGACTATTATTTTCGAACCGGGAAAGTAACCGATGCCAATATCCAAATATCGGGAGGTTCCAACACGATCGCTTATCATGTCGGACTGGGATATTACTCGGAAACGGGCGTGCTACGCAACACGGGATTTAACAGGGTTAAACTCATCACTAACTTGTTTATCAAACCCTCCGAAAGCGTCGAAAGCAACATCCGTTTTTACTTGGCCCGTACCGGACGGAACAGGGCAGGCAAAGGGCATGATGCCTATAATTTCTCCAATGACAGGAGTGACTTGGAAACCATTCCGGATGAATTACTCTCGACCTCTACCCTCATGCCCGGCCCGGGGACGAAGGCTTTTGATGAAACAGTCCGACGTTTCAACGAGATTAAGGAGAAAAACGAATCTTATAGGCTAAGATCATCGTTCGATCTGGCGTACACGATCGTGGAAGGCTTGAAACTGAAATCGTCTCTCGCAGTTGATTTCTCCATGCAAGACCAAAATATATTCATTCCCTCCGATCTGAACGTGGATCACAACAGTTACTCGGCAGGCAACAACACGATCAAGATGATGTGGTTAAACGAGACCCTGCTCTCCTACAACAAGATTTTCGCAGACAATCATAGCATTGATCTCCTTCTCGGGCTCTCGTTCCAGGGAGACATCGCTAAAGACAAGAGCGGGTACGGCAAAGGTGCGCCAAGTAACCTGATACAATACGTCACGTGGAGCGGTAACGTGTATGACACCGAGAAAGACCTACAATTAAAGGATTTCAACTCCGACCTAGAAAGAAGCACGATGGTAGGTATGTTCGGGCGGGTAGCCTACAACTACAAGCAGAAGTATTTCCTCTCCGTCACGCTCAGAAGGGATGCTAGCTCAAAGTTCGGGGAGAACACACGCTGGGGAACATTCCCGTCATACGCTATCGCCTACACGTTCTCTGAGGAACCGTACATGGATTGGGCACGAGATTTTCTGGACTTCGGGAAAATTCGATTAAGTTACGGGAAGTCCGGGAAACAGTTTGAATATCCTTATTTCGCTTTCGGAGTGCTAATAGTCAATAACATCCCTTTCCACGGCAACCAAACCATAACCCCTTACTGGCCGAACGGGTTAATAAATCCCAAACTAAGCTGGGAGGAAACCAAACAATTCGATGCGGGACTGGATTTGGAGTTTTTCGGTAACAGGCTGAGTTTAGAGCTTGACTATTATTATCGATACACGGACAAGTTATTGGCACAAGTCACTCTGCCGGGAGATTATAATGCCTACACGGCCCAATGGCAAAATGCTTACGCGATCTCGAATCAAGGAATTGAACTACAAATCAAGGCAGACTTGATTCGATCGGAGAAACTGCACTGGGATTTCAGTTTTAATATCGCCCGTAACTGGAACCGATTTGAAAAAAGTAACAATGGCATGGACTTCACGAACCTCGCAAGCAAACATAATCTAAACATTATCGGGAAACCGTTGAATGGAATTTATGTCTATAACGATGAAGGGTACTATAATTCACAAGATGAAGTGCCACTCTACTATGTCAATGGCAGACGGAAATATTTATCGTCCTTAGGAAACCAGATTTACTCTCCCGGCGACCGACGGATACAGGATGTCGACGGAAACGGACAGGTTGCAACCATGGTACCGCTCTTGGAAGACCGGGTGTACGGGGGCTCTCCCCTCCCGCTTGCATTTGGAGGGATTGCCTCCACGCTCAAATGGAAAGGGATTGATGTAAACCTATTGTTCTCTTACAAGCTGGGAAGACACGTTTTGAATGCAGGAAGAGGTGCTTCGGTCGGTACTATCCTAAGAGCAAATACAGCAGAAATGATGGTCCCGATTCTAGCCGATCTTGACAAGGTTTCTTTCTGGCAGAAACCCGGTGACAATACCGACTTTCCGATCAACGAGCTGGAGAACGGGAAGAATAATTTCGCCATGAATTTGAAAAGTAACGTGGAGAAAATCAATTATTTGAAACTAAAAAGTATCTCGATCGGGTACATACTACCCGTATTTCCAAAGCAATCAAAACATTACGCCCGTGTATTCATGTCCGTGGAGAACGTGTTCACCATCACCAACTCTTCAAGTCCCGATCCGGAATCCATCGACATCGTTACCGGGGTTGACTCGAACAACAACTACCCGTTGGCGACAAGATTCACACTAGGATTAACTTTAAATTTATAAACACATGAAAAAAAGAATCTATCTAATTTTGCTGTTGCTCCCGTTAGTGAGTTGCAATGATATGTTCAAGAATTTTTTGAATGAAGAACCCGAAACTCTCGTCACAAACACGAATTTCTGGAAAACGGAAAAAGACGTCGAGTCTGCCATGTATGAACTTCACGTCATGTTCAGGTCTTGGGGCGGATACGTTGAAACACGACTTTACCGGGACAGGGGACTCCCGTTCGATTATCTCGGTTTGACCTGGAGAAACATCTCAGACAACGAATTACAGAAGGATATGGACATAACGAGGGCTCCAAGTTGGCATGGGGAATACCAAGCGATCGGGATGTGCAATTTCATTTTAGGCAACATTCATCGGGCGAAAATACCTGAAGAACGCATTAATTACTACAAAGGACAGGCGCTGACGATACGGGCTTACCTGTATTTCTATGTTTTACGCACGTGGGGCGATGCCGTGTTAATTACGGCTGAAGGTGATGTTGGGGAAAAAGCAGTAACCCCATGGCGGGAAATCATGAAAGTCGTGATAGATGATCTCGTTGAAGCCACGAAATTATTACCCCCGGTGAACGAGATGAAAGATGCCAATAACACCCCGGTAACAAGCAAACAAATACCTTCAAGGGGAACAGCATTTGCCATTCTCGCCCATGCATACGCTTGGCTGGCCGGGTTCGGAGAGGAACCGGAATATTACCAGAAAGGCATTGATGCTGCCACCGAGGTTATCCAATCCGGTGACTACTCGCTAGTGAATAATCCTCATGAAATTTGCGAGATCGTGTTACCTGGTAACAGTCAAGAAGGCATTTTCGAGATAGATTTTCTGAACCCCGAAGCGGTCAATCGGTCCGGAAGCGGTTTACCGGGTGTCACTCAAAAATGGCCGGCAGATCCGAACGCCACCCCCTCGACAAGGAGAACCTTACTCCGTTTGAATAACGAGAGCGCCATGGCCATGTTCCCGGATAGGAATGACAAGAGGCGGGAAGAATATTTCTACAAGTTGGACTCCATGGCAGGGGTCAAGACCTCGATCACGCAAGGTGCCGCATATATTTACAAATTCAGGAGACCACTGCTGCACACAAGTGGTAGCCAACTCGGTAAGCTTTTGGGATATGACCTGAATGAAATCCTGATTCGTCTCGCAGATATATACCTGCTCCGGGCTGAGATGAGAGCGAAATCCGGTGATACCCCGGGGGCAATAGCCGACTTGAACGTGATCAGGAAACGAGCTGGAGCAAAGGAATATACCCCGGATGAAAACTTGGAAGAAGCGATTGCACTAGAAAGAGAGAAAGAATTATTTCTCGAAGGGATATGCACGAGATATTTTGATATTGTCCGTAACAGAACATTCCGTGAAAAACTTAGGGGTAAATTCAAGACCCTCTCCGACCAAGACGTGAAAGACGGGGCTTTATTCTTCCCAATCTCTTTTGACGCCTTTCAAAATAATACCAAAATGACACAAAATATTTACTGGAAAAGAAATGGATTCGCAATTTAAATCGTACAAGATGAAAACAATACTATTTATATGCATTACCGTCACCCTTCTCGCAAGCTGTGAAAAAGATTACCAGCATGACACCGGGCTGGCAGACGGTTATCACGATTGCTCGATGATGGACTACCTGAGAAGTGACCATAACAACTGGGATTCCATTGTCGTCGCCATTGAATACGCGGGATTAACCGGAATTTTCGAGGGGACAAATCCCGATTACAAGGAAATCACGTTTTTCGGCCCCACGAACATGAGTATCCGAAAATTTTTTCTCGAACAGACCGGAGAAAAAATCTACCAATCAATCCGGGAAATACCCGTGGAACTCGTCAGGAATATGATCCTCGCTTATCTGGTCGAAGGGAAAAAGATGAAAGAGTCTTTTGACTACGAAATAAAAGGAACACTCACGGGTGGAACGGATGTGTATTCCTTGAATAACGTCAAACTCCGGGTATATCGCACGCAATCCGAGTTTAACGGAATCCCCGACATCGGAGCGGAGGGGCTAAAAATTCATGCCGAAGTTAGCGGGCAGATGGCAAGCATTGCCTCGGCTGACATAGAGACAAATAACGGGGTGGTACATTCCCTGTCAAACAGGTTTACATGGGTTGAACTATAAAACGAATCATATGAAATATATATGGATGATGATATTACTTGCCACCCTACTATATGGTGGATGTAAAGATGTAAAAGTTGGGTACTTGTTCACGCATAATGCAAAATACAATCCCGATTCAGTGGTATTCAAGGCACATCTCGATGATGCCAATGACGACGATGCTCATAGGAAGAAATTCGAAATCCCGTGGCAAAGTCAATCTCTTGAAGGAGTACAAGGCACGAACCCGATCCGTTATTCGATTGAAAGAATCGATGCGGATCATAACAGCCCGGAAATCCTAAACCAATTTACTTCGGTTCAGAAAGGCGTCATTCAGTTGCCATGGAATCATTCCGTTCCTCAAGGTAAGTATGCCATATCCTTACGAATCAGTAATGAAGGTTATAGTGTTGTGCTGGATTCTATGATTATGGTTATTATTAAATAGAAGGAGTTTACCAGAAGGGGTACTATTGTGTAAAACGTTCCTTTGATGCAATAGTACTCCTTAATATAGACGATCTCTGCCCAAATAAGCAGGATTTACACACAAAGCCCACAACTATTCATCAAGCAAATCCGGACGCAAAGCCCTTGTCCGTTCCAATGCTTGTTGCTCCTGCCACTCGTCAATCAAGGCATGATTACCGGATAACAAGACTTCCGGAACCCGCCACCCGTTAAATTCAGCAGGACGCGTGTATACAGGCGGGGCTAACAAGTTATCTTGAAAAGAATCAGTCAAGGCAGAAGTTTCATCCCCCATGGCTCCCGGCAACAGGCGTACAACAGCATCCGTCATGATGCAGGCAGGTAACTCACCGCCCGTCAACACGTAATCACCCACGGATATTTCCCTCGTAATCAGATGCTCACGCACCCGGTGGTCCACACCTTTGTAGTGTCCGCAAAGAATCATGATATTTTCTTTCAGCGACAATTCGTTCGCCGTCTTCTGGTTAAAAACAGGAGCATCCGGAGCCGTATAGATAATCTCGTCATAATGCCGCTGGGAAGTCAACTCGTTGATACAATCAAAAATAGGCTGAACTGCCATCACTAACCCGGCATCACCCCCGAAAGAATAATCGTCCACCTTCCGGTGTTTATCTTTCGACCAATCCCGAATGTTATGAATATGGATTTCCACGATTCCCTTTTCTTTCGCCCGTTTAATAATCGAATGATTCAAAGGACTTTCCAGTAATTCCGGCACTACACTTAATATATCGATACGCATGACTAAACAATTGAAAGTTGAAAAATGAAAATTGAAAATGACTTTTCAAATCCGGTACAAAGATAGTAATTTATTTATCTTTGCCTGTATATTTAAAAATGACGAAAATGGTTATTGAAAAAGGTATACACGCAGATATCGATGAATTGGCACGACTATACGATAATTTAAATGATTTTCTGGACTCGGATATAAATCATCCCGGATGGATCAAAGGAGTATATCCCGTTCGGCAAATCGCAGAAACCGGGATTAACGAACAGAACCTTTACGTGGTAAGGCTGGAAGGACGGATTATCGGTTCAATCATTTTAAATCATCATCCGGAACCGGCATACGATCAAGCACCTTGGGGAATAGAGTCAGATTACAGCAAAATATTCGTGATTCACACACTCGTGGTTCATCCCGATTTCCTGAAAGCGGGTGTAGGGAAAAAACTGATCTCTTTTGCCTGTGAACTGGGAAAAGAGCTACACATGAAAGCTATCCGGCTCGATGCATACGAGAACAACATTCCCGCCATCAAACTGTATGAAAAATTCGGTTTCGACTATATAGACACGGTTGATTTAGGCTTGGGAGACTACGGACTACACAGATTCCGCCTTTACGAAAAGATACTATAAAATAAGAGGTGTGGCAAAATGATTTTACCACACCTCCATTTTCAATTCTCCATTTTCAATTACTTCAAGTAATCCTCGAAATAATTCGTCACTTTCTGCATCAGATGAATCCGATCCCGTCCCATCACGTTATGCTCTGCACACGGGTAAGGGAAGTAATCCACCTGCACGTTATTCTTGATACACTCCCGGATAAAGCTCAAACTCTGCTCCCAAACCACAACCGGGTCAACAGCACCCTGACAGATCAACAACTTACCTTTCAGATCTTTTGCCTTGGCGATTAAGCTAGTTTTAGCATATCCTTCCGGGTTCTCCTGCGGGGTATCCATGTAACGTTCCCCGTACATCACTTCATACCATTTCCAATCAATTACAGGACCTCCGGCTACGGCCACTTTATAAATATCGGGATAATTGGTAATCAACGAAATGGTCATGAAACCACCGTAACTCCAACCGTGAACCCCGATACGATTCGCATCCACCCACGGGAAAGATTTCAACCACTCGATTCCCTTCACCTGATCTTTCATTTCAACCTGTCCGCACTGACGGTGAATAATATCCTCGAAAGCCTTACCGCGGTTCGGCGTACCGTGATTATCGATCACGAATACCACGTAACCATGTTGAGCCATATACATTTCCCACATCCGCAAGGAAGCATTCCATGTATTGGTTACCAACTGTGAATGAGGTCCACCATACACGTAATGAATCACGGGATATTTCTTGTTCGGGTCAAAATCCATCGGTTTAATCAAACGATAGTATAAATCACTACCATCATCCGCCTTAATCTTACCCAACGTAATCTCCCCGAAATTATAATCCTTATTCGGATTCTCCACTTCCTGCAAACGACGTACAACCTTTCCGGTATTAGTCGTCAAATCCACGTTACGAGGTACTTTGATGCTACTATAATTATCAACGAAATAAGCACAATCACCACTCATCGTAATATTGTGCCACCCCTCTTCTGTTGTCAAGCGGCTTTTCTTCCCGCTTTTTACCTCTACCCGAAAAAGTTGTTTCTCCACCGGGGAGATTTCAGATGAAAGATAATACACATATTTCCCGGCAGGATCAGCGGCCACGAATTCCACGTCCGCATCCACGTCTGTCAGACGACGAATTAATTTACCGTTCACATCGTGCAAGTAAAGATTCATGAAACCATCCCGGTTATTCGTAGAATAAATGAATTGTTTCGGGTTATTAGCCAAGAATACCAAACCGCTTTGCGGTTCCACGTAAGTATTGGACTTTTCCTCGAATAAAGTAGCGATCAATTTACCCGTTGACGCGTCATATTTATTCAAACGCATATGATTTTGTCCCCGGTTAAGCACTTGAATATATACCA
>ERZ773193.3878-NODE-3878-length-12864-cov-3.156921_pt1 | contig 12864 bp, 15 predicted proteins | sample MGYA00511110_ERZ773193 | MGnify/ENA primary metagenome ERZ773193 (study PRJEB29015, sample SAMEA2737784) | human gut metagenome | biome: human gut; feature: human-associated habitat; material: faeces | place: China | collected 2012 ...
TTTGCAAAGATGAAAAAAGAAAGGATTTACACACTTTTTGAAACACTATCCAATCCATATTTTCTCGCTATATCAAATATCTTCTCCGTCTTATAATAATAACCACGCCCATATTTCATACATTTGGAATATTCATTATCGCTTTCCTCTCTCTTATAATCCGGATAAAATTGTCCGATTGCATGAAACAATTCTCTTCCCTCTTCTTCAAACAGTCTTGCCAATATACAGCCTATCGCAAACCAATCTCCATAATTTACTGTGATATCAATACGTTCTGCACAAATTGTTTCTACTAATTGCTTAATCCTATCTCTATTACTGATTGTAATTATTCTGCAATCATCGTATAGTTCTGAATCAAGTAGTCTTTCCCTAGGACTTCTGTTATCAACAAGTTTTGTTTCCACAAATTCAACCACTCTATTTTTCTTATTCGCTGTACCAGATTGCACTATTCGTGCCGTTTCCCGTTCTATACATTTTGTATATTCCTTCGCCCCCATATTCACACAAGGCTTTTCATCCCATGAATAAAAACGTAAACGGCAAATATCACTACAACTACGATCAATAACTATCCCCAAAGATTCAAAATCCTGCGCAAGCGCATAAAAGTGCTCTTTATGCCTTTCCGGATAGGCCACACGAATCAAACAAAATATTCCTTTCCCTCCTGACGAAAGTCCACAATAAAGGATATAATCTCCCAGTATGCTATCCATCAATCTCATTTTCAACGCTTCAAACTCAACTATTTCTAAATTATCTTTTCCATCGATATCAATACATATAATTCCCGTATACTTTTTTATTAGATCGGCTTTTCGTTTAACAAAAATACCACTCGGAGTAACTGCAGGAAGACTATTTTTCAATTTTCTACGAATTCCTTCATTTTCTTCACACCTTAAATATGTAATAATTTCAGTAAAACTATTCGGTTCTAATAGCCACGTCCTAAGATTAATAACATGATTAGATTCTCCCTTATTTTGCGAGGGGAAATACGATACAAATATATTTTCCATAACATTATTTCAAATTTAAAACTTCCGCTACCGTTTTTAAAGCCCCATCTATCACGTCTTGTCCATTCACTTGGACATAAACCCAAGTTGCGTTATTCGTTTGTTTCCTTTTTACTTCTATCCCTGATGCTTCTAAACGTTTCAAGAACTCAGTATTACTTACACTATAATGTCCATTCTTTTTACAAAACTCATTATATTCTTTATATAAATCAGTAGAAATTACATGTTTATCACTTTTAACGTATCCAACTTCCTCAAGAAATTGTACAACTGTATTTGTTTCTTTCTTTATCATTTTCAAAGTTTCCTGAACCGCTTTAGATTCTGTGAATTTTTTTTGTTTTAATAATCGATCAAGTCCCTCTAAAACCCAATTAAAGATTCCACTCAATTCATTATCAATTATTTTCCTTGCCAAATTCACGTCTCGACGTTCCTCTGGAATCGTTACATTAAATGCAATAGGCAAAATTCTGCGGAAATAAGCTTCAGTTTGTTCAATATCTTTAGGTATTAAATTCGTATTGAAAATAAATCTCCCATAATTTTTTAAAACAAAAGGATTACCATAAGGAGAACGGGCATCTATAGGTTCATTACTGATCAATTTTTTCACTATATCAGGATTACATCCCCGACCTCCTAGTTCAGACGAATAATTCAATAAATAATTTGTTAATTCTGCCCTAAAATAGCCACAATCATTACACAAATTACTTAATGTATAAGAACATACATTCTTTTCCCCTAATAAAGCTGTTACAACATCAAATATTACAGATTTACCATTAGCCCCACTTCCTATTAAAATTAAACATTTTTCCAATTTCAAATCACGTGCAAAAATATATCCTAAATATTCCTGCAAAACCATTTGAGATTCTTTTTCTAATAAAACTTCATCAAGAAACTTTTGAAAAAGTGGCATTTGGGCTTCTGGATTAAAATCAAATGGTAATTGATACTTAAAAAAATCATTCTTATCAAAATCTACTAATTCACGAGAATCACCCTTTATCACAAAAGTTCCGTTTTTCAAATTTATCTTTACTACATTCTTTTTAGTCTCTGGCATTGACAAAGGTTCCACTAACACAAATTGTTTATACAAAGCCTCTATCACTTTACTTATTCTCACATCATAATAATTAAATCCGCTTTTCATTGCAACTTCTGCAATGAATTCTTTCGCTATCGACTTGGAAATCATTTCCCAATAACATCCATTATAAAAATATGGAAAAGAGCTCTCCTCATCTACCCCTATCCCCCAATGAAGTCCATCTGCAACTCTTAGCATTTCTTCCATTAATATTATATATTTAACTTCATCGCTAGGCATATATCCTCTTAACTCTTCTTTAATCTTACGACGTTCAGTTTCATCATGAACGCTTTCCAATTTCCTCCTTAATTCTTCTAATTTTATTAAATCCTCTTCTTCGTAGTTATACATACGTTCAAAGTCAATAGGTACTATTTCATCCAATAATTTTTTAAAATGGCCATTAGAATATATCCTTTTAATGATTTGCCGCGTATATTTTTTTTCCATACTTACGTTATTTAGCATATTAACAACTATTTAAAACTCATAAATTATTAGGCAATTGCCTTTGAGCAGACCTCACGACTGTTTCTATTCCATCTATAACAGAATTCCGAATTTGATTCTCACAAAAACTTATCAATTCATCCGAATCAAATATCAAACGATTACCAAATCTTTTACAAGGAATTTTATTCAAAGCGGTCAACTTATAAAGTTTACTTTTAGACATCACATAACCTTGTCCTTCTAAGAAAACTAATGCTTTAGAGAATGTCAATTTCTGAGAGATTGATACTTCCGATTCCCTTTTTTTTAAAAGTTCTTTAATTGTTTTTACATCTTCCCAAAGCTCTCCCACTTTCTCAGGAAGATTATTATAATTAATTTCTGACATAATATCATATTTTAAAAAGTTAATATTAATTATGTCTTAGTTGGCCAACTTTGACGCAACAAAGGTCATTGTATTTATTGAAGATTATTTCCCCAAATACAACTCAAGTTTTCCATTAGTTTTCTCATGAAAAAATATTAGATTTGAATCATTATATAAATTCAAAAACAGAGATATGGCTAAAAAGACTTCTGAAATCACACAAAACTCTCAAGAATTAAGAGGTTTAATTATTGAAATAGAAAACAAACTAGATTTCCGCCCTAAAAAGTACACGGACTATGAGAAATTGAAAGAATTAATTGAAGTTCAAATAAAACCTGAAATATTTCCGGAAAGCACACTAAAGCGCCTATGGAGCTACGAAAAATACGCATCAACTTTTAATTACTTTACCCTCGACTTATTATCAAAAGCCGCAGGTTATCAAGACTGGAATCATTACATAAAAACGATATCAGCCAAAAATGATTTAATCCCCATTTTTGACGACAGAAAAATCCAAGATGCAGAAGAAGATTTACATATTGAAGAACCTGTTCTTCTCGGGTGGTACCCTGAACGTTATGCGAAAGTCGAGTATTTGGGAAATTGTGAATTTAAAGTTATCGAATATAAAGGAAGAGGAGAAGATTTAACAAATAAAATTATCACCGCACGATGGTTTGAAGTTGTTCCCGAATGGATTAACAATAAAAATGGACATGGATATTCCATGTACTGCGATATAGCAGCTGTATTAGGAGGTGAAATATACGAACGTCTATATTTGTAAAAAACTAGTTATCCATATTCTCAACTACGCCAAATGATATAAATAAAAACCGGTTGAAATTCAACCGGTTTTTTATTTATCCGTCAAGAATTAATTTTCATAGAAAATTTCATATTCATATTTCTCACCATCTTCATCTATAATAATTTTGGTGATGTAATTATCTTTAACTTCATATTTGAAAGAAACCGGATATTCATATTTTCCATCTTCATCATCTATCCCACTCACTTTCACTTTTTCCGGCAAATAAACAGAACGTTTTCCAGTTATCCCGTAAAGGAAAAGGTCTTCAACATTTTCAAAATAATCTGTAAGAATTATTCCAAATAAATCCAGATTCAAATTATTAAGTTGTTGACCGTATGTAAAATCAAGTAACGCATATACATTATCAAATTCCTCATCTATCCATTTATATTGAATCAATTTACCTCCAATGAAAGTAAAATTCTCCGTGGAAGGATATTCATTTTCAATAATGCCTTTTATCTGACTTAAATAATCCCCAGAGTAATCAAATGTAAATTCGTCATACTCAGGATAATTAAGATATGTTTTCTTGTAATGCGTTGCTTTTCCATTTTCTATAGTATATGTTTCAGTTTGATTATCACTTCCAATTTCTTTAATAACCAACTGGTTAGATGAATAAGTATAAGTACCTTTCCAAGGTTCTGTTGCTCCGTCTTCAGTAACATTCAAAGATGAAAGTTTTCCTTCATTATTATAAGAAAACTCATAGATATTTTTCCCAATTCCATTCTGAACTTTATCATCCTCAAAAGATTCAACAATCTTTTTTACTTTTTTAGGTAGAATTTCAACATCTCCTCCTTCTTCCGGTTGTTCCTCAAAGGTCATTTTTCCAAGCTCATATTCTTTACCATTTTCTTTTAAAAGCACAGATTGATTACCATAAACTTCCGGAGCTGTAAAAGTAATACCAGTTGAATTAACCTCGGTGACAATAGCTTTAACATCTCCAGTGTTTTCTACTCGTGCTATAATTGTCCTAAAACAGATTTCACTTGCTTTGGTAAAACCCTCTCCCTTAATTGTAATAGATTCTCCGGGTTTTACAGGATTCTCGAACTTGGGAATTTCAAGTCCTTTAATTGGTAACTCGTTGTCTTTGTCATCATCATCACTACAAGCCACAAAAAGGGCTAACATCGTGAATAGAAATAATAATTTTCTCATAATTAATAATAATTAGTTATTTATTCTCTTTAATTCTAACACATTCACATGAACTATTCTCCTATAAAAAGACCTGCAATCTGCTCATTACCTAACCATACAACAACAATCACAAGAAGAGCTGCAGTCATCAAAACCCCATTATTAGCCCACACTAATTTTCTACAAAACAGTCCCCACTCGCTATTACGATAACGATCCCGGCGAGAAACCATCACAGATTCACTCAATTTATACCCGATAATAAACACTCCGGAACTCAAAAGAATAATACCTCCCAACAACCATTGTTTAAGAAATATTCCAACCATAAAAGCAATTAAAACATATAAACTTAAATTCAAGATATACACTGCCTTCTTAAGAAATTCCATAATTATTCTATTAACTTAATTCTTAACTTTATCTCTAAGTTGTTCTATTTTCATTTGAAAATATTTTTGGTAATCATCCCATTTCTCTGCGGGAAGAAAAATAATTGCCACAAAAGCCACAAGGACAAATATACCAATCCCATACATCATGATTGAAATGATCACCTCCAATAGCATATTAAGAAAAACAACTGCCAAAAAACCAAGTATACCTATAATTCCTATTCTCAAAAACATAAGCAATACTATTAATCTATAATATATTTCCTAACGATCAAGAATTCAGAAACACCTGTCAATATACCGATAATTCCCAAATAAATATGGAAACCATCGTCACTCCGATACATATCCCAAGACCAGTTAGTCAACGAATTCCAGGAACTTTGAAATATATTTCGATCCTCTATCGAAAAAAGCAATAAAGTGAATACCAATGATATGACCGGCAGCAATAACACCCACTTCCCGTATTGTTTTACCTCTCCCCAAAGTCTGACCATCTGAAAAAGAATAAATACAGGTAAAAAGATTTTAAATATGGACAAAATCAACTGTACCGTTCCAAAAACATTTCCACCTCCAAAAAGGAAAAAAGCTAATACATACCCCATCACTAACCACACGCCTTTAGTTGAACGCATATGCGGGGGCAATAAGCCGAAAAAGAGCAAAGCACTCCAAATCGTGTTTTGTTTCCAATTTGCACTTTCCAGTAAAGCAGGATCGATCAAATTAATCCCGGTTAAAACAATAAAACCTATTGCAATAAGATAGCAAGGGAAAAATAACGGAATCAATTTTTCGTTATCTTTAGCCATTAAAGCTATCAATTTTATGGGTTTATTGCCTTCCGATTGAATTACAACATTTGGTTTTTCTTGTAAAACCTCATCTGTATCCTCACATTTTTCTGTTGTGGTTACTTTCGCTTCTTTCATTTCCGATTCAATTATATTTTAAATTAAGATTCAATCAACTTTATCTCTGTCGAAAAATTGCGTATATTAGGAATTTTAGCTCCCGGATAATTGGCATGAATCCACTCTTGTATCGCCTCGTAACGGTTTGCCCCACGGAACAATTTAGCCTGTTTCTCGTCCATCACAACAGTTTTTCGGATCGGTAACGGTCCATTATTTTGAGCGGTCCCTTTTATTGTTACACGATATTGTTTAACCGACTGACCGGATGTAATCTTAATATTATCCCGAAATACTTTCTCTCTCTTCGGAGACGGCTTTTCATTAAAAGTTTGCCATAATTTCTCTATGATAAACGCTAAGATTTGAAACAAGACTTTCAGCAATTTATATATGATTCTACAAATAACTTCTAATACCTGCTCTATCTTTTTTACATCAATCTTACCATCTTCCATTTCAATCAAATTATTGATTCTAAAAAATTTATATTTTTATTAATCATCCATTTCCGACCTTTTTGCAAGTATTCCATAACCGGATAGTCATCAATAGATAATACATCTTGATTCCAATCCATAATCCGGTTAGGATCATACAATTCTATACTAATAGCTTTCAGTAAATTTTTGATATTCTTCATTACAACGTCGTTCTCATCCTTCTTATCTGTCAAAAATGTACAATGACAAGGAATTAAAGCATAATTCCAAAACAAAGAAAAGAAAAGTGGATTATCCGTTTTACCCCAAATATGAGCGATATTATAATTTACAACAGAACTTGTACTCCCCCAACTGACACGATGTCCCGTATATTTCAAAATTTCTTTTTTAGGATAATAATTACCATCTGGATCAAAACAAACCCGAATTTTCGTACCCTTGTGAAAAACAGCATTAGCCGAATCTTTCGTGAATAAAACAGCTTCTTGCTTGTTCCGGAAACGAGGAGTTGTCGTTTTCACTTCATGTTGTCGGAAAAAAGCTCCGTTCGAAGTATAACGAACTGGAATTGCTTCCCCCATTCGAATGACCTGTCTGTACACTCTAGCTTGCTGAAATACAATATCTTTTTTAAAGAAAAGGGTGTTTCGTATCACGTAATCAACTAATTCATCATCATTGGGAAATAATTGCTTGAAACAATTTAAACCGTCCATTTTACTTCTATTTTTTCGCAAATATAATACACATACATATATGTGCAAAGTGTTTTGTCATTTTGTTAATCTTGAAATTTAAATTATAACAAAATGAAGACTCCTATTGAGCAATATGTAATCGATAAAGTCAGAGAAAAAAGATTGGCGCAGAAAATGTCCCAAGCTACTTTGGCATATTGTCTGGGAGTTTCCCGGGGATTTATCGGGGATGTTGAAAATCCCAATCAACGAGCAAAATACAATCTTAATCATATCAACGAATTATCTATCATTTTTAATTGTCCTTTTTCCGACTTTTTCCCTTCTTCCCCTTTCCCTTCTTCAAAAGAACTTTAAACATTGACAAAATAACAGGGTAACTTTATCATTTCAAAAGTTCAAATTGATTCAAAACAATTCAATTTGTTCCATTTGCGGACAAGACCTCTTTTTATAGTATTTTTGGGCAAAATTCAATATATCTATGGACACTTTGAAAGATATAGAAAAACTGAAGCAGGCAATCGAAAAAAAGGCAGGACGCACAATGAAATCTCCCGTCGATTTCGATCGGCTATCTTATTTGATTCACGAAAACATCCGCGAACAAATCAGTTCTTCCACCCTAAAACGACTTTGGGGATACGTATCCTCCTCCCACATGCCCCGGTATTCGTCTCTATCCACCTTGGCTCGTTACATAGGCTACCCCGATTGGGATGCATTTTGCCAATCTTCACCCACGATAACCGAATCTTACTTTTTTACAAGCGAAACGATCCATTCTGCAAATCTGCAACCGGGAAAAAGATTGAAAATAGCATGGAACCCAGATCGCCAATGTACGATAGAATATCAAGGGAATTTAACATTCTCTGTCATCGAATCTTTTAACACACAAATAAATAAAGGAGACACTTTCCAAGTTGAACATTTCTATTTACACCAACCTTTGATCCTAACAAATTTATGCAGAAGAATTACACCAACCTCTTTTTCCGAACCGATAAATTACGCAATAGGTTATCAAACTGGCTTAACATCAATTCAACTCCTGGAATAATAACAATATGACCTTACTAAATTCAAATTCAGGTATCATTACCGACATAAAACCGGAGATTACCTCATATTTTACCAACATCACGCTATGGTATGAATCCAACAACGGCTATTGTTGTCTATACAAAGCACAAAAATCAGGAAAATACCATATACTGAAAACACTGAAACCTATATACAAAGACAATCCTCTTTATCAAGGATTATTACAAAAGGAATTTCAGATCTCATACCCGTTATCTCATCCCCATATCGTACAAACTATCGGATTCGAAGAAATCCCCGGTATCGGATCAAGTATTATTATGGAATATATTGACGGTATCAATTTACGTGAATATCTGAATTCTAAAAACTATAACAGCCATGTCATTCTAAAAATACTGGACGAACTCTGCCAAGCCTTAAGCTATATCCATTCCTTACAAATCATACACCGTGATTTAAAACCGGAAAATATCCTTATCACACGCAATGGTTCCAATGTCAAATTAATTGATTTCGGCTTATCAGATACAGATTCCTATTCCATTTTAAAACATCCTGCAGGTACCTTAAAATATGCCTCCCCGGAACAACAAGTCCCTCAAACTGCTATAGACAATAAAGCAGATATATATTCTATCGGGGTAATCTTAGAAGAAATCATACAAACAACTCATGTAAAACTTCCACACATACACAAGATAATCAGACGTTGTACCTCTGAACTTCCAACCCAACGTTACACAAGCACAGAGGAAATCATCCATTTGCTCCATTCGAAGAATAAATATTTACCCTATTTATCCGTTCTTTTAATTACAATTCTAACTACGGGCGGTTTACTACTCGGATATCACTGGGGATTAAAACAAAATAGTAAACATCATTCTCAATCCATCAATATCTATAATCAAATCGTTCAGCAAGCACAGCATATAACGGAACAGCATTGTCAAAAATTATACGATAGGTATGACTCCATAACAACTCAAGATTCATTATCACTCTGGCTAAATGAATACAGTAACCTAGTTCAGGAAGTCAATCAACAAGTTGATTCCATTCTTAAACAAAATATTTCGCCCAGTGCCCCGGAATATCATCTATACAAGACAACCTTAAACAAACTTGTTGAAAATATTTGGATAGATTATTATAACAAAAATCAAAAAAAATTCCTGACTTCTCCACCTGCTTTAAGAATAAATAATGAGTAAAGTGAATGAAGTGAAGTATATTTTATTAAAAATATTTTATAGTATAGCAAGGGCTTTATATAGAGAATTTATAGCTATAAAGAAATATATTTCACTTCATTCACTCCATTCATTTATAATGAATAATATACCATTTCATAAATTCAAGAGCCACTTCCAAACCGGAATAATCTCGATGACTTTATGGTCTATCTCTAGTACTTGTTCGGAATCACGCGTGATCACCATTAATTTTTTACATTCCAATACATTCGATAGCTTCAATAAAGCACTTATTTCCCTGTCAAAAGTACCATCACTATTATCAAGATTATAGCAAACCTGAATGGCTATCGCTTCGTCTGGAATATAAAAATCAACTTCAACTGCCTGGTTATAAAAAAACACTGCATCATTTCGTCCATATTTACGTAACAAATTGATGGCAACGAGATTTTCCAGCAATGAAGTTTCCCCGTCAAGTAAAAAAAGATTCAGAATCCCGTTATCTGTGAAATAATACTTAGGATTAGTTTCTTTGTCAACAAGCTTTCCCGCTATATTCTGTATAAAAGAAATCAACCAGGCATCTTTCGCATATTCAATATAATTGATAATAGTTGTTTTACCGACTTTTACCCCTGTTGAGGAAACAATATTAGCAACCCGGGTAAATGACATTGGTTGCTTTACACTTTCAGCCAACTTTTTAAACAACACACGCAATGCAAAAGTATTATCAACCGAATGGCGGGCTGCAATATCTCCCAAATAAATTTTTTGATAAACACTAGTCAAATAATCACGCTTGGCTGAAAATTCCGCACTTTCAGGAAATCCACCATAATAAAAATAATCATTGAATTTTCTCAATATCCCCGCTTTCGTTTCAGTCGCAAACAAAGAATTATCATCAACCTTAATATTATTTGCATTCAGAAACTCCTTAAAACTATACGGGTAAACATTAATCGGAATATAACGTCCGCCTAAAGTAGTTTGTATGTCCTGGCTCAACATTTTAGCGTTACTTCCGGTAATATAAACCCGGTGTTTGGTGTCAGCCAGACGACGGGCGAATTTCTCCCAACCTACAATATTTTGAATTTCATCCAGAAAAAGGATAGGCTTCTTTCCATACATTTCCAAATGTACTTCCAAAAGTAAATTCAAATCTTCCAAAGACATTCCGACAAGACGCTCATCTTCAAAATTAACGTAAAGCATCTCATCCCAATTAATTCCTTGCGCTAACAACTGCTGCATTCGTTGATAAAGCAAGAAAGATTTTCCCGCCCTCCGAATACCCACAAAAACATAATTACCAAACTCCTCAAAAGTGAAACTTCTGGGAATGACCTGATATTTCGGTACCTCTACCTGATTATCTGTAATGACTGATTTTAAAATATCTTTGTCCATAACTTATACTTGTCCTGTACACAAGACAAATATAAGTCAATTTCGTCTTTCAAGCAAGACAAATATGTGTTCTTTCTTAAATTAATCTCCATATATTCTAATACAACTCCCAAGTAAATTATTTATTTCTTTAAACTAATTGGGATTTGCGATTTCATATACCTGCTCCACGAATGCTCTTTTATCAAAATCTTGATGATTAAAGTTCCTTCCTTCCTCAAAGAGACATTTTATACAATTACTATTATGTTTCATACATTCATTATCTGAGATATGACAAAAGGTAGGTCTATCTCCCTGTGAAAACTTCGGCAATTCTATAAAGTGATTATATAGCCATTGGCCCATATTTCCTTTATCCAACTTAGTCATCATTTCCTCAGGATTTCCAATATTAATATCCACTTGATCCATTGTTTTATTTGACTCTTTCAATTCTTGAATATATATCATCCCAACCCTATTATTTCCATGTAACCTAGCAATCGTATTCCATTGTTCCTTTTCATCCTCACCCGCAACCACAATCGTTTTAGAACCTTCCTGACTTAAATTCGTAATTGTTACAACAACAGTCCAATTCAATAAAGGCTGTATATTATTTAGCACTTTTCTTCGTTTTATCTCATCTTTCTTTGTTTTATTATAATTTTTAGTAATATACTCAAAATAGTCATACCACACGACAGAATCACTAATATTATGAAAAGTATTCAACAATTCTAAACTAGTAGCATTTTGTATCAATGAAGAATCTTGTTTATCTGGTTCTCTCTTAAAATATTTACTTAATAATGTAACTGTTTCTTGCTTTACAGGTATATTATTTTTTTCTAGCAATTTCTCAATAGTATTCTTGAAATTAAATGGATTTTTTATTGTTGATGAATACTTCCCACAATCACCTATAATTACATGTAATTTCCATCCCGCAAGAATTAACAACTTAATCAACTGAATTTGAGCCGTATGTATATATGTTGCAGATGGCTGTAGAGTAATTGGCCAAATAACATACCCCCCCTCTGCCCTCAAGTCATTTGGTAAACCTGAACTTTGAAAACCTCTATCTACCAAATATTTATTAAGTTTCCTAAAATCACAAGAAGAATTAATTGACAAATTATCTTTTTTTTTAGTATTACGATTATCTAATACATTATTTTTAGTAACTAATTCTATCATCCCCAACAACAAATCAACGTATTCTTTGGTTTTCTCTTGCTTAACACTACCTTTTAGTGTATTAATTGATAAAGCAAGTTGATATTGTAACATATCCAATTGAGTAAGTTTATCAACATCTCCTCCATCAGGTATTGTAATCTTTTTATTTATGTCAATAGATGCAGACTCTATAGACAAAACAATAGTTTTATCCAATTTAGAAATTTGCCCTTTAATTGCTGGTAAATCAACTTTGCTTGTGGTTTCTTGAAAATAACGCTTTGCTTTTATTTTTCTCCGATATAAAAAATCAAATATAGCCATAACTAATTATATTTTACCTAAATAACGTTCATAATGCATACGCAGATCCACATCTTTAAAAATTGCCTCCACATTTATCACCACTTTTTCATGTTTAAATATATTCTCTGTAGCAAATTTTCCATCTGGCAACACTAAAATTACTGAATTTTTAGAACTCTCATTTGAAGCAACCACTTCAAATGAAAAATTACATTTTGAAGATTTCTTTTTTTTGAATATCGAAATTTTATACTGGATATCTTGTTGCACCTCTTCAATATCTTTATTTGTAAGCTCTTTATTCTTTGTATGTTTCGAATGGCCTTT
>ERZ773193.3880-NODE-3880-length-12860-cov-2.854432_pt1 | contig 12860 bp, 6 predicted proteins | sample MGYA00511110_ERZ773193 | MGnify/ENA primary metagenome ERZ773193 (study PRJEB29015, sample SAMEA2737784) | human gut metagenome | biome: human gut; feature: human-associated habitat; material: faeces | place: China | collected 2012 ...
TTGTCAAGGAGCTGAACCTGACTGGAATCACTAAGAGCCCGGCAAAACATTTACGCTTGCAGAGCAGGAGTTGAAAACCTCTGTATCTGAAAAGCTGTATTTGTTTTGCCGGGATTTTTTTGTCCAAAAAAAGGAATCAGAAAATAATTCAGTCATTCTATTAGCGAAGAGATATTTCCCCTATTCCGATTCGTAGAAGGGAAAGTAATACGGAGCCTTGGGCTCCCGTTCAAAAAAAACGGGTGAGTCCAGGGCTTATTGTAGTGCCTGAAATTAAAAACTGGAAGTAAAAGTGTCCTCGGGATCACCCGCAGCCGTAAGGCAGAAAGGTGGTCTATATGCTGACATTAAAAGAATTAAGAGGAATGGTAACTGTAACAAAAAACGAGGGAAGGGTTCCGACTGTGAAACAATTACAGGAGTTGGAGGACACGCTTGTTGTAAAGAAAAAAATTGACAGCGAAACGGAAATAAGTGTTTACAAAAACGGATTTGTACATTACCGTGCCGGAAAAAACAATACTGTATTTGGAATATGGAATTGCGATGAATCGTACTGCTATAAATCTACGAAAGATTTTTCCACAATAATCGATTCCTCTTACTTTGATGATGCGGAATGGTACATTCGTCTGATCATAGAAGGGGAAGACATCCTGGAACGTAATCAGAAGAGAGTAAGAAGTAATCACAAAGAGTTCCTGTTTGATGACTTAGGGAATGAAGAAGATATTTTTGAGGAAGTGAATGATTTTGTGGATGAGATTTCACGGAAAGATTTTGTTATGCGGATGATGGATGATCTCAATGAATATCAACGAACGATTATTGATCTTTTTTATTTTCGGCAATGGAAGCAGAAAGAAATCGCACAATATTTAGGTGTATCTCAGCAGAATGTTTCTTCCATACTGTCTCGGTCATTAAAAAATCTGGCTGAGTATGCGAAGAAAAATAAATATTTTTAAAAACAAGTTGTAAAACAGGGAATTTCCATTTGTTTAAGTAGAGGGATTTTTATCTCTTATGTACCTTGATAAATGAATACCCTGCCCAGAGTGATATCTGATCTGAATGTGCATTCTTGCGTATCTCTTCAGAGAAAACGTTCCGGAAACAATGGAAACCGGGACAGGAACGGATCTGGGAAAGAAAACAGGAAATGCTCATATCTTAAATCAATAATAATGTCTGATTCATAAAGATGATGACAGTAGAAACAGTGTGGCGGTGTTTGTTTCCGATGGAATAGATACCGCCATATTTTTGTACTGTTATCCCGGCTTGAAGAAAAGCCGACTGTCCCAGGCAGTGCAAATCTAAAGAGAGGAGGAAAAAGGCACGATAAAAACATAAAGCTATTCAAAGAAATAAAAAAGTTACTATTATAGCAAGGATTCAGAAAGGATTTAAGAAGATGAAGAGAGGAAAAACAATGAAACTGATATCCGGATGTCTTGCAATGGTCTCCTTTTTATCTACGGTGTTTTCTCCCGTTGCTGCATATGCTGCAGTTCCGACAGATGAGAAGATCCCCTATTATGAAGAGGTTAAAGACCAGCTGGATCTGGATGAAGTGGTAACGGCGAAGGACATTGATATTACGATTGGAAGTTCTTATGACATTGTTTCTGATTTTTCCGGTATTGAAATCCCGGATGACAGCAAGGTAAAAGTAACATTCCATGATGCACAGAACGAAAAGGGGGATCCATTTACAACCGATCATGAAGATACCTATCAGGCTGCCTATTATGTGGAGCCTCTGATGACCGGACATCCGGCCTATCAGATCAGCAGAAATATCAGTGTGAAAGATGCAAAGACAGAGGCAAAAAGCAAAGTCAATTCAGAGGGCTCTTCTGATGAAGATTCAGGGGATGGAGGATCAGAAACATCTGATAGTGAAGAAGATTCATCTATATCGGTTTCTGAAAAAACTGAACGGGCAGAAGAACAGGAGATGCCTGATAAGGAAGAAATGCTTTCGGAGGAGGCTTTCGATAAAGCGTTAGAAAGTGCGGAAGGGCAGAAAACCGTAGATGATGAAACCGGCATGACACTTGGGGAAGCCCTCCTGCAGGCGGAAGAACAGGGGATCAATCTTCAGGAAATGGAACGGGGGGAAAGTGTCAGCTTTACTGCACAGGCTCCGGCTGCTAAAGCTGCCAGGGCATCTCAATCCGTAACGATTACCCAGGGCAGTTATTACTATTATGCGGATTACGGCCTTGGTTCCTATGTGACTGCTCCGTTTACCGTGTCTTTTGGGAATGTGACAGCTACTGCATATTGTATTCAGCCATCGAAGCCCGGTCCGGGGAGCGGAACTTACCAGATCACAAAACTGGAAGGAAACCGGGAACTGGCAAAGGTGTGCTATTACGGAACAGAAGCCTCAGGATCAGCTTATTTCTTTAACCATTATCATACAGATTTTTCTGCGGGAAAGAGATTTATTGTGACACACCTTGCGGCATCCTATGCCAACGGAAGCAGTGATGCGTTCTATGGAACAAACAGTACCGGTGAATCCCTGGCAATGGAACTGTATCATTATGCGGTCAGCCGGCCTGATATACCGGATGTTGAAATGTCCTTCTCCAATGCTAATGTGACCGCCTATGTAGACGGAAACCAGCAGAGGACAGAAGAGATTACATTCCATGCGGCAAGTCAGCAGACAATTACCATGGATCTGCCGGATGGAGTAAAACTGCATAATGTCAGTACGGGAAAAACAAGTTCTGCAGGTGCAGATGTGACGATTTCCGGCGGCACACAGTTTTATCTGACCGCTCCGCTGACACAGACGAAGGATGTGTCCGGTTCCTGGTCAGTAAAGGCGCAGGGGAGCATTACAAAAGATTATTCTGCCTATAAGATCACCACAGGAAGCGGGACACAGGATCTGGCTCTGGTCTTTGGTGAAGGCGTGGAAGATGAAAAATATGTAAGTTTTTCTGTGAAATGGCTGGAGCTGGCAAAGGTGGAGGTAATCAAGGTGGATTCCAACCACTCGGATGCAAGGCTGGCTGGAGCAGTGTTTGGTATCTACAGTGACAAGGACTGTACAAAGCTGATCACAGAGATGCCGGCAACGGATAAAAACGGTTCTTCTGTGGCAGAGATTATCAAGACACAGGATACTGTATATCTGAAGGAGATTACGGCTCCAACCGGATACCGCCTGAATACCTCTTCTTATAATGTAGATCTGGTGGCGAACGAGACAACCTCTGTCACTGTGCCGGATCGGGAACAGCTCGGCGAACTGACGGTTTACAAAGAAGGGGAAGTGCTGGCCGGAGCGGATGTAACAGCGGAGGGTGTCTCTTTCCGGTATGAGGACCGCAGGCAGGAGGGAGCTGTCTATAACGTCTATGCCGGGGCGGACATTGTAACCGCTTATGGCGCGAAAGTTTACAGTAAAGCAAACCTGACCACAGATTCCAACGGAGCAACCGTGCTGAAAAATCTCCATCTTGGGACTTACACCATCAAAGAAGTGCAGGCTCCAGAGAATTTTTATAACGCCGGGGAGGAAAAGACAGTCACGCTGTCCTATGCCGGACAGAACGTAGAGACGGTATTCAGCGAGAGTACCTTTGTCAATGACCGGCAGAAAACGGAAGTTTCCGTGCTGAAAAAGGACAAGGACACCTTAAATCCCCTGGATGGCGGCGTGTTTGGACTGTATGTGGGAAGCGATATTAAAAATGCAGATGGAAGTGTTGTGGTATCTAAGGGAACGCTGATTGAGAAAGCGGTGACTGGAGAGGATGGAAAGGCTGTATTTACGGCAGACCTGCCGATTGGATTTTCTTATGATGTGAAAGAAATCCAGGCTCCGGAAGGATATGTGAGGAACCAGGCAGATGTATATTCCTTTACCTTCTCTTATACCAATGATAGTGAAGAGAAAGTGACATTTACCCATACCTTTACCAATGAACGAGTCAATGCAGTGATCCGGCTGCAGAAAAAAGACGCTGAGACGAACCAGGCAGTTCCGCAGGGAGACGCTGTGCTGGGAAATGCGGTGTATGGCCTGTACGCCCGTGAGGATATTGTCCATCCGGATGGGGCAACTGGCGTGATCTATAAAGCCGGTGACAGGGTGGCAACGCTGACCACGGATGAGAACGGGGAAGCGTCTGTAGAGAACCTTTATCTTGGGGAGTATTTTATAAAAGAGATCACACCTCCGGCCGGGTATCTGGCGGATGAGCAGGAACATGACTTGGTGTGTAGCTATGAAGGAGATCTGACAGCAACCGTGGAGCGGGAGTGCGTTTCACTGGAACAGGTAAAGAAGCAGCCCTTTGAGATCATCAAGGCAGCCAATAACGGGGAGACGGATGCCGATCTGCTTTCCGGCGCCGGATTTACGGCCTATCTGATTTCAGACCTGACGGTAAAAGAAGATGGCAGCTATGATTTTGATTCCGCAGAACCGGTGGTGATCGGGGAGAATGGAGCAACGGAGATGTTTACGGACGAGAAAGGACATACCTGCAGTATTGCTCTTCCTTACGGCACATACCTTGTCCGTGAGACAACCACGCCCCACAATTACAAGCCAGTGGATGATTTTATCGTGCGGATCACGGAGCATAGTCCGAACACGCCCCAGGTATGGAGGGTGCTTCTGGACGAAGAATTTGAAGCGAAGCTGAAGATCATCAAGCAGGATGACGAGACGAAAAAGCCGGTACTGCAGGAAGGTACAGAGTTCCGGATCTACGACCTGGACAATAAAAAATATGTAGAGCAGGTGACGACTTATCCGACAACGGAGGTTCATACCTCTTTCTTTACGGACGAGGAAGGCTATCTGATCCTGCCGCAGAATCTTCCAATCGGTCATTACCGGATTGAGGAAGCCACAGCGCCTTATGGGTATACGCTGAATGAGAATTATTATGAGATTGCCGTGGATTCCGATACCGCTTATCAGGTGGACAGTGTTTCCGGGGATGTGATCATTGAAGTGGTCTATGAAAACCATCCGGTGAAAGGGCAGCTAAAGATTGTGAAACAGGGCGAAGTGCTGGACGGTTTCAGCAAGGACTTTGTTTATGAAGTGGAAAAACTGTCAGGCGCAGTCTTTGAAGTTTACGCTGCGGAGGACATTTATACCGCTGATTTCCAGAAAGACGCCGAAGGGAACCGTATCTTAGAATATGCTTCCGGCGAACTGGTAGGAACGGTGACTACGGATGAAAACGGGGAGGCGTTTCTTTCAGACCTTCCTCTTGGAAGTTATAAGATCGTGGAAGTGACCGCACCGGAAGGTTTTGTGCTGAATGGGGAAGCCCAGACGGTGACTTTTACCTACAAAGACCAGAATACGCCTGTGATCGAACAGGAAGCGGTTTTCCGGAATGAACGCCAGAAAGTGGAAGTATCCGTGGTGAAAAAGGATGCGGAAACGCAGGCGACTGTGGAAGGCGCAGTCTTTGGGCTGTATGCCAAAGAGGATATTATGGCACACGGCGAAGTGATTGTGAAAGAGGACACGCTGATCGGCAAGGCATTGTCTAATGAAAACGGGAAAGCCGTATTTGTGAATGACCTGCCTTTTGGACGATACTACATCAAAGAAGAAGCAGCTCCGGACGGATATGTTTCTTCCGATAAAGTGGTAGAAGTGACTGCGGCATACCAGGGGCAGGAGATCCCTGTGGTGGAACTGTCCTCTGAATATGAAAATGAACCGACGAAGATTTCCGTGAAAAAGACGGATCTCACAACCGGCGTGGAGCTGGAGGGCGCAAAGCTGACCGTCCTGGATAAAGACGGAAATGTGGTTGACAGTTGGACTTCCGTGAAAGGCGAAGAACATCTGATTGAACGGCTGACTGTAGGCGAGACTTACACGCTGCGGGAAGAACTGGCTCCATACGGGTATCTGAAAGCAGAAGAAGTGACCTTTACCGTGGAGGATACAGTACAGATCCAGAAAGTGGAAATGAAAGATGATGTGCCGACAGGGACGCTGATCATCAATAAGAAAGGCGAGTTCCTGGAGGATGTGACGCTTGCCGATACCATTGGCGGCTGGATCAGCCATCTCTTTGAGTATATTACCGGCGCTTTAAAAGACGTAACCTTTGAGGTATACGCCCTGGAGGACATCCAGGCGGCAGACAGCGAAAGTAAGGATTATTACAAAAAGGACGAGCTGATCGCCACGATCACCACAGATGAGACAGGGGTTGCGAAGCACTCTGGTCTTCCGCTCGGAAAATACTATGTGAAAGAAAAGGAGACTGCAGAAGGCTATGTACTGGACGGAGAGATCCGGGAGATTGACCTGACCTATGTGGATCAGGATACAGCGGAAGTCACTTATTCCACAGACTGGCAGAATAAGCGCCAGAAAGTGGAAGTATCCGTGCTGAAGAAAGAAAAGGATTCCGACCGGGTACTGGAAAGAGCTGTATTTGCCCTTTCCGCAAAAGAGGACATTACCAATAAGGACGGGGATGTGATCCTGGAAGCGGGAACCGTGATCGAGGAAAAGGCAACCGGGGAAGATGGAAAGCTGACCTTTGAGGCGGATCTGCCAATCGGATTTTCCTATACAGTGAAAGAGACTTCACCGGCGCCGGGATTTGCCACGACGGATGAGGTGCAGGAGTTTACCTTTACAGCGGAATCTTCTGATAAAGCGACAGTTTTCTATGAATTTACCTTTGAGGATGAACCGACAGTCTTTGAATTTACGAAAACTTCTCTGACTACCGGGGAGGAGATCGAGGGCGCAAAGCTGACGGTAACGGATGAAAATGGAGAAATCGTGGATGAATGGGTATCCGGCAAAGAGCCTCATATCATCAAAGAGCTGGTAGTCGGCCAGACCTATACCATGACGGAGCTTCTTCCGGCTCCCGGCTATGTGACTGCGGAGAGCATCCGGTTTACCGTGGAGGACACTGCTGAAGTCCAGAAGATTGAAATGAAGGACGATGTGTCAAAGGTGGAAATCTCTAAGATAGATATTGCCGGAGAGGAACTGCCGGGAGCAGAGCTGTCCATTCTGGACGAGAATGGTGAGGTTGTGGAGAGCTGGACTTCCACAGAAGAACCGCACTATATTGAAATGCTCCCGATTGGGAAGTACACACTCCATGAGGAATCCGCACCGGAAGGATATCTGGTCGCAGAGGATGTAGCGTTTGAAGTAAAAGATACCGGCGAGATCCAGAGGGTTGTGATGAAAGATGAGGCAGAGCCGGAAGAAACGCCGGAGACGCCTCAGGACACCATATCCGTGGATGCACCGAAGACCGGAGATCATACAAACATTCTGTTATGGTCTGCGCTGCTTGGTCTTGGACTTTGCGGATCTGTCACGGCAGTTATTTTAAGAAGAAAAAGGAAATAAGAAATTAGGAAATGGGCGTTCACTGAAAGATGTGGGCGCCTTTTTGCAACAGAAAAAGGAAACAGGATTATGGAAAATAAGAAATTAGTGATTGATCCGAAAGCGGCAATTCCGGGGCAGAAATATCAAAAGGACAAGCCATGGTCCTGCAGATATTGTTTCTGGTGGGAAAAAGGAGGGTGCAGAGAAGAAAAATGCCACTATCTGGAAAAAGAAACAAAAAAGAAGGATAAGCCCCATGAACCGGGGAATTGCAAAGGCTGTCCCTACGGAAAACACATGCCGTGTATCGGATACTGCATAGCAGTTTTATATCGGGAAATGAGTCCCCGGAAAGAGAGGTGAAAATTTGCAGGATGAAGTAAATGAGAAAACGATCAGCCTGTGCGTCCAGTGTACGAGGATGACGGCAGGAGTGCTGAAAGCAGTTCTGCGAAAATTTTTGAACGACAGGGATCGTGCAAAGCAGAATAAAGTACAAATCCGGCAGGCTGCAAAAAGAGGCCGGGCCCAGGAGAAAGGAAGAGTAAAAGAACAGAAACGTCAGCAGAAACGGATGCCTCATGGAAAACAGACCATGAAACAGCTGATGTCAAAGGGGGCCAAGCTTTCCAATATCCTGATTACGGATCAGAACATCGGCTCTTTTGACCGTGTGGCGAGAAAATACGGGATCGATTACAGCCTGAAAAGGGATAACAGCGTTTCTCCACCCAAATACATGGTGTTTTTCCGTGCAAGGGATGTAGATGTGATGACCGCAGCCTTCCGGGAATATGCCGGGGTTACGATGAAGAAATCCAGAAAGCCTTCCGTCAGGAAAAAACTTCAGAAAGCGATCCAGAGGACAGCAAAGCACCGGGAACGTGTAAAGACCAGGCAGAAAGACAGAGGGCAGGAGCGATGAAGCAGATACAGATTAAGAAGCTGCTCCTTTTGAATTTCCCATATCTGATCGCTTTTTATATCGTGGATAAGGGAGCGTGGCTTTTCCGGCACTGTACAGGAGACAGCTGGATCGTGCGTATGGGCGTGATGCTCTCTAATTTTAAATTGGCTTTTTCTTCCTGGCTTCCCAGTCTTCATTTATATGATCTGCTGGCAGGAGCAATCGCAGCGGTCATTTTAAAATTGATCGTTGTGTATCGGGGAAAAAATGCAAAGAAATTCCGGCAGGGAGAAGAATACGGATCTGCCAGGTGGGGAACGGCGAAGGATATCGAACCGTTTTTGGATCCGGTTTTTGAAAACAATATCATCCTGACACAGACGGAAGGGTTGACGATGAACAGCCGTCCAAAGCTTCCAAAGTATGCCAGGAATAAGAATGTGATCGTGATCGGAGGTTCCGGATCAGGAAAAACCCGGTTCTATGTGAAACCGCAGCTGATGCAGATGACGGACCATGTTTCCTATGTTGTGACGGATCCGAAAGGCACGATCATTGTGGAATGCGGCCGGATGCTGGTGAACCACGGATATCAGATCAAGGTGCTGAACACCATCAATTTCAGCAAATCCATGCATTATAACCCCTTCCATTATATCCGCTCGGAGAAGGATATCCTGAAACTGGTGAATACGATCATCGCCAATACCAAGGGGGAAGGGGAGAAAGCGACGGAAGATTTCTGGATCAAAGCTGAGAGGCTTTTGTATACAGCTCTGATCGGATATATCTGGTATGAAGCGCCGGAGGAAGAACAGAATTTTTCTACCCTTCTGGAATTTATCAACGCCAGTGAGACGCGGGAAGAGGATGAAGATTTTAAAAATGCGGTGGACGAATTGTTTGAGGAACTGGAAGCAGAAAATCCGGAGCATTTTGCCGTCAGACAGTACCGGAAATATAAGCTGGCGGCAGGAAAAACAGCGAAGTCTATCCTGATTTCCTGCGGCGCCAGGCTAGCTCCGTTTGATATTGCAGAGCTGCGGGAACTTACCAGTTATGATGAACTGGAACTGGACAAGCTGGGAGACAGAAAGACAGCTATGTTTGTCATTATTTCTGACACGGATGATACCTTTAATTTTATCGTGGCGATCATGTATACGCAGCTTTTCAATCTGCTTTGTGATAAGGCGGATGATGTATACGGAGGCAGGCTTCCCTACCATGTCCGGCTTCTGCTGGATGAGTTCAGTAATATCGGACAGATCCCGAAATTTGACAAGCTGATTGCTACGATCCGAAGCAGGGAGATTTCCGCCTCTATCATCCTGCAGTCACAGTCGCAGCTGAAAACGATATATAAAGATGCCGCCGAGACGATCCTGGGCAATTGCGATAGCATGTTGTTCCTTGGAGGCAAAGAAAGTTCAACCCTGAAAGAAATTTCAGAGACTCTGGGCAAAGAAACGATCGATCTGTATAACACATCTGACACCAGGGGGCAGAGCCCGTCCTATGGAATGAATTATCAGAAAACCGGTAAGCAGTTAATGAGCCGTGATGAACTGGCTGTGATGGATGGAAACAAATGTATCCTGCAGCTGAGGGGCGTAAGGCCGTTTTACAGTGATAAATATGATATCACCAGGCATAAGCGCTACAGGGAACTGTCTGACTTTAATAAGAAAAATGAGTTCCATATTGAACAATATCTGGAACATAAACTGATCCTGCCTCAGGATCAGGAGTTTGAACTATACGAATATGACGTGTCGCCGGAAGAAGCTGCGGCGGCTGAGAAAGAGGAAGATACCAGTGTGGATTGAAGCAAAAAACAGGTCGGGAAGGTATGGAAGCCTGTTTATCTTTAATTTTGGTTCTGTGTACAGTGATTATGCTCCGTACATCAATCATTTGGAAGAGCTGGCATCCGGGATCATGATCAAAGAATGTGCGGAATCATTTCGGGAATTGATCCGGAAGATGCGCTCCCGGTGCGATGATAAATATGCGCATGATACTGTCATGCTCAGTACATTTTTATATGCGGATGAAATGGCGGAACTTGCCACGCATATGTCCTATCTTTTGCAGGATGTAGTCCTGGAAAAAACAAAAGAATAAGCAAATTTAAAAAGCAGCATTGAGACCGTTCAAAAAGAGCGGTTTTTTTAATGGAGGTAATGATGAAGATACAGGCGAGGAGCCCTCCGGCTTATCGGAAGAGAAACCGATCAATGGCCTGAATACGGAGGAAAGGAGAGACAAAAGCACTGACAGGCCGGCAGAAAAGGTGCTTTTATCAATGCAGAAATGAGCTTTTTTACGAGTGCAGTGAATATCCTTCAGACTTTGGTAGTTGCAATCGGAGCAGGCCTTGGAGTCTGGGGTGTGATCAACCTGATGGAAGGTTACGGAAATGATAATCCGGGCGCCAATGCTCATGTACGGTAAAGAAGCAAGCAACCGAAAACAAGAGATAGACCGCCAGCACCACACTATTCCGAACAAAAGAACCAAAGACAAGCATTATGGAAATGTGCATAACAGGCTATGGAATCATGGATAACTCTATTCACAGGACATGGAAAGCTAAGGTGCAGCTTTCCCACGTTCTGTAAGAAGAATTTACTGGGCTTGTATTCCTGTCTGCTGAAGATATGGGATAATGGGAAAGGCTACTGACCTTTTTACTATTGCATATACAATATTTTTGTATTCTCTCTCCCACCATAATAGTATCATACAAATTTCATGATTACAAGACTGTTTATATAGGCAAACGTGTGCTAAACTAGCCTAGCAATGTATCAGTGAGAATTTTTCTGTTGTTTTTTATCAAGGAGGGTATTTTTTATGGGAAATAATCAATCAGAAAGAGAGTACGAAGAAATAAGATTAAAGCAAACTATATCTTTAGCCGAGGAACAATTAAAACAAGCAAAAGAAGCAGCAGAAAAAAAGAAATCACAAATTATCGAAGCCAAAAAAGAAGTTCGTGAAAACGCAACACATAGTGTTACAAATCTATACACTTCTGACGGATTTGAGGCACTTGTTGAGTTAAGTCAATATATGAACCCTGTTACAGATAAAATTGTAGATTATGAAGAAGAAGAACACAGAATACTTTTACTGGAAAACATGATAAAATCACCATATTTTGCCCGTATTGATTTTAAATTTGATGATGAGGAAGAATGTGAAAAAATATATATCGGACGTTCCTCTCTACGGAAAAACAGTTATCAGGAGATGTATGTTTATGATTGGCGATCACCGATTGCAAGTATTTTTTACCGCTTTATGAAAGGAGAAGCATTTTATGACGCTCCATGCGGGCGGGTAACAGGTGAACTCAAATTAAAACGTCAGTATGAAATAAAGAATGGAGTGTTAAAGTATTTTTTTGATACAGATGTGCAGATTGTTGATGAATTTTTAAGACAACTATTATCACAGAATACCACCGCCAAAATGAAAGCGATAGTTGAAACAATACAACAAGAACAGGACGCTGTTATCAGAGATATGGAAAACGACCTGTTAATGGTGCAGGGCGTGGCAGGAAGCGGTAAAACTTCCATTGCCCTTCATCGGGCAGCTTATCTTATGTATCAAGGATTACAGACAAAGTTGTCCGCAAATAATATTATGATTATTTCCCCTAATACTATATTTGAGCAATATATTTCTAATGTGTTGCCCGAATTGGGAGAAGATAATGTTATCTCCGTTGTATTTGAGGATATTCTAAAAATGCTGTTAAAAGGCAGGAAAATTCAGTCCAAGAACGATTTTTTAGAAAAAATAATTGCTCCCTCACAATACAAAAAAATTTATAAAGACAGTATCGAGTTTAAAGCGTCAAAACTTTTTGGGGAAATATTAGACAAATTTATTTATGATATTCCATGCCAATGGATAGAATTTGATGATGTTTATTATGAAGGAACATGTGTTGTAAACAGGCAGACTCTACAAGATAAGATACTGGGAAGAACAGAAACTCCATTAGGCATAAAGTTAGAGCAATTAGAAGATTATATTTTAGAACTAATATTTGGAACAGGAAAGGGACGGGGACATAAAGCAGAAAAAAATTTAGTAAAGCAGGAAATACAAAAATTTATAAAAATTGATATATTTGAGTTGTATAAAACATTATTTAGCAATGAATCCTATTTTTTCAGTTTATTGCAAAATAATAATTCCTCAGAGAGCATAAAGGAAATCCGGGAATATACGAAAGAAAATCTGGAAGCAGGCTGTATATACTATGATGACGCAATAGCAATGCTTTATTTATATTTAAAAATATACGGAACGAATGAATATAAAAATATCAAGCAGGTTGTCATTGATGAAGCTCAAGACTATTACCCGCTTCAATATGAAATATTCGGCTTATTATTTCCAAATGCTAAATTTACAATCTTAGGGGATATGAAACAAACCCTTGCCAAAAAAGAGGATATATCTTTCTATGAAGAAATTCATAAAATACTGAATAAGAAAAAATCTTCTCTTATCGTGTTGAACAAAAGTTTCCGTTGTACGAATGAAATTTTAAAT
>ERZ773193.3897-NODE-3897-length-12788-cov-2.952486_pt1 | contig 12788 bp, 8 predicted proteins | sample MGYA00511110_ERZ773193 | MGnify/ENA primary metagenome ERZ773193 (study PRJEB29015, sample SAMEA2737784) | human gut metagenome | biome: human gut; feature: human-associated habitat; material: faeces | place: China | collected 2012 ...
AGTTAAAGCACTGCAGGTTCGTGCGAAACCGCAGTGTGAGACGAAGAAGGAGGAAATGTATGGGACGTTTGTATGTCAAGATCAAAGACCAGGATAACGTTGTTGTAGCCGTTCAGGAATACCGATATGTCGCCTATCTTCCAGGGGCGCAGTACGGTGCGTGGCAGCCCTGGCTTTGTGGAGATACGGAGCGCTACCTTTCCGGGATTCATGATCGTATCGGCCTGGTAGCTGATAAATTCGGGACGGAAATAGTAATACCCGTTGTTACGAAGCAGGGAAGAGATGCGCTGGCGTTCGGCTTCGAGTTGTACGACATTGAAATTATCTCCGTCGCGCAGAAGCCGGTCGCCGATGTTGCGCTGGACGAGTGTGTCGATGCGATGCCGTAGCCGGACGTAAGCAATGCTGTCGTATGTGTAGGCATTGTTCATCTCCACCTTGTAGCTGATCTTTGCCTTTTTGGGGTTCTTGGGGTCCGGTTCCACCTCGTAGGAAGTCGCTCCGTTGAAGTATCCATATTCGCGAAGCAGGTTATAGGCTACCTTTGTCCGGACTTCCGGATTGACCGTGTTGATGAAAACGGGTTTGGATGCCAGTTTATTGAATATCCATTTACCCACTTTTCCCTTTCTGTTCACGAATGCATTGTACATCCATAGTCCGAACGGCAAAGGGATACGGATAGACGAACTCCCTAGCAGGGCGTTATTGGGCGGATAGGCAAGAGCGGCCTCTATTTCCGTCAGCGCCTCTTCCCCTTCCTTGCTTTTGTCCTCATTCGTCACTTCAATCTTCTTGATTCCCGTATATAAAACTTCCCCCTCCGGCAAATTCTTCGTTGTAGAGCAGGAAGCAAGCAGGAATAACGAAATATATGCAATATATTTGATGTGTTTCATTTTTTCTCTTCTGTTTGTTTGTCGTCCGTTACCGGTTTGGGCTTGTTTTTTTTAAAGATGAAGAGTTCACGGAGGTGAAGCATCTTTTTGCGCAGGACGATACCGGCACCGGTTTCTGTGATCTCGCCTTCCAGCAGGCTCTCGTAGTTCTTGTCGTGGAAGAGCTTGATGTAGCGGGTTCCGCTGCCGTCGAGACGGTATTCGATCGAAACGTTGTCGATGAACTGCTGCGACTGTCCGGCGTTGACATCCTGTCCGGTCGAAACACGTCCGCCCAGTATGATACTGATCCGGTCGTTGTAGAACCGCTTGGCGAAGCGGAAGGAGAAGTCTGTCCGCTCCCCGCCCGATCCTGTGCCGTTCTGGTCGTACTGCTCCATGCCCAAAGTGATATCCACAGACTTCAAGGCGCTACCCGCGATATTGTTGATCTCGCTTTGCAGGAAGCTGTTCAGGGCGGCTCCCATATCGAGGCTCGGTTTCTTTCCGCCGCCGCCGACATCGCTCATGTTGAGGTACATCCCTGTGACAAGCATCGTAACGGCGATCTGCGAGCGTTGTCCTTCGCCCATCTTGTCCAGTTCCTGTTGCATGGATTGGTCTTCCGGTGCGGAGAGGATAAATTGCAGTTGCAGGTTCTCCAATGTCTGTTTGATCGCCACACCGACATTGAAGGTGACCAGACGTGAGCTGCCGTCGTCTTGTGTGACGGATGCCCGCATCCGTTCGGTTGCTGTCAGGTTCAGCATCGGGTCCATCGGGTTGCCGCTCCACTGGACGTAACTACCGTCCTGTATCGTGAACTCCTTGAGCGGAATAATCGGCATGGCATATTTTACCATGCCTCCCGAAAGTGTATAACGTCCGTTCAGGATCATTTCACCCTGTGTCGTATATTGGAATGACAAGTCGCCCCCTCCCTCCAGTTCCACACGGCTCGATTGGTCGGGGGTGATATCTGCGTTCAGACGGACGGCCTGGTCGATCCGGATCGTCATCAACATGTCCAGTCCGCCGATGGGCAGAGGTGCTTCCGGCCGGTGCCGGCGGGTCAGCAGCGTATCGGAGAAATCGGTAAAAGTCACAAGGTCTGCTAAGCGGTCTTGAGCCGTGAGCGGGGATTCCTGCATCACGTAAGTGACATTTGTCCCGCCCAACAGTTGTAAATCTCCTCGCATGATCAAGGCATCGAGCGGCCCCTTGACAGTCGAGTTGAGGTTGACAAGCAGCTTGCCGTACACCATGCTTTCCTTATTGCGTTTCACATTCAGCAGTTGCATGTCGTGGGCTGTCAGTTTCAAGTTTGCCGTCATTCGGGAAAGATTGTGAATGTCGATCGTTCCGTCGACTACGAACGGATTGATCCCCGATGCATAGATGTTGTATTTGTCGAAACTGATCAGATTATTCTTGATCTTGATATCCTGCTTGTCGAAACGGAAGGAAGAACCGACTGCCGTGACATATACCGCCGAGCTGTCCATCCGCACATACCCGTTGACGGCAGGGGCCGAGGTGGTTCCGGTTATCGCCAGTTCCCCTTGCAAGGCTCCCGTCAGTTTGGCCATCTTGTCCGGAATGAACGGGTTTACCATCTCCAATGGCAAGGCGGTGATGTTCATATTTCCGTCCAGATAATCCGTTTTTCCCATTTTGTAATAGGCATTGATCGCCGCAACCTCGTTACGGTCGCGGAAAAGGTGCATGTCGACCTGATGCTCCTTGTCGCTAAGTGGCAGGTAAACAGTGTTGAACATCAGTTCACCTACCCGTCCCCCTTCATAGAACAGGCTGTCGATATGAGCGTCCGCCACAACCATGAAGCTGCTGTCCGAAGGGGCATACTGCAAGTCGGCGCTAAGCATTCCTCGCATGGAAGGGAGGTCCGGGAATCCCTTCGTGATCGCATCTAGGTCTATCTGGCTTAGCTCGGCATGGATTTCTTCCATTCCTTCTTCTCCGGCAAGCGAGTGAATCCAGAGCGAAGCATTGTTTTCACCGGTCAGCCGGACATCGGCGGCAATATCCTTTATGTTGCGGTACAGGATATAATTATCGGTATTCAATTTAAATGTACGGAAAGCCAGTATCGGGTCTTCCGGGAAAAGATGCAGGCGCAATCCCTCTTTTTCCTTGTCGACACGAGCCCCTAACCGGATACCGGTTTTACCTTGGCCGTCGGTATATTCCAGTTTGGCATCGACAAAAGTGTTGCGGAGCTTTCCTAGCAAGCTGGCGGTGAAAGGTTGTTGTTTCCTGTATTTTGTCTTGATGACTTTCGTGTCGTACAACAAGCCGAGCGAATCCTGCCGGACAATGAGGCAGATCGTGTCGATCCGTGTTGTGTCCTGCATCAGGTTGAAGAGATCGGCATCGAGGAAGAAACCCTTTTCCGGTGAAGTGTTGGCTTCGATATTCAGGTTGTCGAAGGTAATATAATATTGTTGCAGGATGTTGTAGATCGGATTATCCTTACCGGCTGTGATTTTCAGGTCCATATCCGGGAGGAGCGGACGGAAAGATGGAATGTCGATCATCGAATCGCGTTCTAGCTGTTGGGTGAGACCTTCGTTTATTTTCGTGAACTTATCGGTCATCGTCTCGATATCCGCATTTCCGGTCAGGACGATTCCAAAGTCTCCGGCGTGGAAAGAGACGCGGGTAGTGTCTTTATCGCTGTGAGCGTGTAGAGTCAATGTTTTCGGGTGGAACTTACCGGTCGGATTTATCAGTTCCCAGTTACCGAGGGTAACGTCCACTTGGTTATTCTTTCCCATGTCTGTTTCCGCCTCTGCGAAAAGTTGGAAGGAGGTCGCCAGCGAATCGTTCATAAAGTGCATGCCGTATAGGTCCAGGTTTTGCACGTCGGCGATTAGCATCGCATTCACTTTCTTCTTGTGGAGGGTTGCATTGAGCGACATATCCATCTTCGCAAGCGGATAATGGCTGAGCAGGTCGAATTTCAACAAGTTCTTTTCCAGCGAACCGTCTAACCTTACGTCGGATACGGCGTATGTCCCATACTCGATATTCGTAATCTTCCCCTCTAATTTAGCCCAAGTGGAAACGTCGAACGGATCATACCCTTTCCCCTCAGCACGGAACGAGGCGGCCAGGTGGTAAAGGGAATCTTTGGGTAAGAATTCGGTTGGTTTCAGGCTGTCAATCTTCAGGTCAGCCAAGTAAGACGCTTGTACGGGGTTATAACGTGCAGTCAGTCCGACCTTGCCTTCGCCTTGCGTGAGCAAAAGGTCGGCGCGGTACTCTTGGTTTTGCAAAGTCGCTTCCCCTTTCAGTTTCATTACCGGAAGGTTATAGCGTGACCGTTCGGATTCCGGTAGCATGCTGAGCACAAAGTCAAGATTCCCGGTTTGGGCGTTCAGCTGAAACTTACCCGAACGGCGGATACTGTCTGCCACGGCTCTCATTTCTCCTGTGATATTCAGATTGAAGATGCCAGGCAGTTCGCCTTTCAGCTGGCGCAGCCGTAAAGCAGCCAGGTTCCCTTCTATTCCGGCTGTCAGGCTGATTTTTTTTTGGGGATAGGCTTGTTTGAACTCCTTGGGGAGAGGACCGGCAAAGATAAATACATCTTCTTTTCCTACCGAGGCTGTCAGCAGGCTATGGAGCGTACCGCTCGGTGTATTGTCGAACGTATTCCAGGGAACGGTTGCCAGCAGGCGGATCTCTGAGTAAGGTGTTTTCAACAGAAGCCCCGGAACCTGTATCGTCGTGCTGTCACTGCTGATGTCTCCGGTCAGTGAACTGAGCGTCAAACCCGAGCGGTCATTAGCAGAAAATTTTTTGATCCGTGCACTGATGTCCCTGCCTCCGTACAAAAGCGAATCGATCCGGATATTCACATCGTTCAAGGCTATATGTGCCGGATCGAAACCCGGCGCCGGGTCACTATAGCTACCGTCGTAGCTCAGGGAAGAGCCGGACAGCAGAAACTGGGAAGCACTGTAGCGTGCCGATCCGAGGTCGACTATCCCGTCGGTTAATCCAGCCTTGTCGATATAAGTCGAAAGACGCAGCGAGTCGCCCGGTATCTGCATGGCAAACGCTACCCGATCCAGGTCGATTTGATCCAGCATCAATTTCCAGTTGACCGCCGTCGATGTCGTATCCTTGTTTGTTGTCGTGTCGTTCATCAGGAGAGTGATGGCTGTGTCCGAAAGGTCGATTTTGTTCAGCCGGGCGATCTCTTTTCCGAGGTCTATACGATCTGCTTTAGCATAGAGCTTTCCTAAAGTACCTTTGATCTCCATTCCCTCGATCAGGTTGCCAGTATTGGCTTTCACGCCGCGCAGGTCGATCGCATCCACCAAGACTTCTTTTTTCAGCAGTGGCAGCGGACGGATGTTGACTTGGAAACTTTCGAGTGACAATAACGTGTCGGGAGGAGTTATGACTTTCACGTCCCGGATCGTCAGATTCAGCGGGAAGGAAAGACGTATCTGCCCGATCCCGATATTCATACCGGTTGTTTCACTGGCATATTCGGTGGCTAGCCGCACAGCGAAATTCTGGAAGGGAGGTATATATAAAAGAATTGAAATCAAGATGACCAATACCATCGGTATCAGGCATATGATCCCTATTCGCTTCATCCAACGTCTCATTTGTTCTTATTGTGTGTTTTCGTTATAATCATAACGGTTAAAGGACCTGTTTTGTTTGACATTCCATTAACAAAAATAGGGAATAAATTAAAAATAAAGAAGTAATATCGATAAAACGGTAATAATAACTGCTTAGAGCCGTTATATTAAGGCTGAACATAAAAAGATTAAACGATGATTGGAATATCGGACCTGGAATACCTTTGTGCGGAAGTACGGCAAATAGCCCGTAAAGCCGGTGCATTTCTGCGTGATGAACGGCAAAAGTTCGATCGGGAGCGGGTGGAGGAAAAGAGTGCACACAATTATGTCTCGTATGTGGATAAAGAATCCGAACGGCGTCTGGTCGAACAACTTTCGACATTGCTTCCCGAAGCAGGGTTTATTGCCGAAGAGGGTTCGGGAAGCCTGACGGACGAGGAGTATTGTTGGGTGATCGATCCGCTCGACGGAACCTCCAACTATATCCATGATATGGCTCCTTACAGTGTCAGTATTGCCTTGCGGGATAGGGAAGAACTGTTGTATATGAGGTCTGTCGCAATGAATGTTTTTATGCTTGGAAAGGAAGTAAGGCTTATCTGGACGGTAAAGAAATACGGGTAACGGATGTAGCTGTTTTGGATAAGGCTTTTGTTGCGCTTGGTTTCCCCTATGATTCCGACCACTATCGTCCGGTCGCCCAAAAGCTGGTGGACCGTTTGTATGGTTATGCCGGGGGGACGAGGCTGTTGGGATCTGCTGCGGCCGAGCTCTGTTACGTCGCCTGTGGGCGATTCGATGCTCGGATAGAAGGACATCTCGGCCCGTGGGATGTTGCGGCAGGCGGCTTGATCCTGATGCAGGCGGGTGGCAGGCTGTCAGACTTTGCCGGTGGCGACACTTGGCCTTCTGCCGAGCAGGTGATGGCGAGTAACGGGGTGATACATGATAAGATCCTCCGCTTGTTGTAGTATTGTTTTTATCAATGCCGTTATTTCCTTTTCCAGTCCTTTTTGAGGGCTTTCTTTCGGATTAGGATGATTGGGATAAATATGATAGCTATCCAAAAGAGGCTGATCAACATAAGAGTTAGAGATGAAAGGTTCTCCGGCATCAATGCTTTGTCGGCCTGTTTATCGGGTATTGCTTCGGAATGTATCTTTTGGGCGGATAGATGAAAAAAGTCCTACCTATTTTTAGGTATGAATGTAAAGGGCAGAATGATTTATTTGTCGGAAAGAATCGTGATGAGGAGCGATATCCCTGCTAACAAGCCCTCGAAACTAATCAATTCTGGTGAAAGAGGTTGTGCCGAAACAGTCTTGTTCCCGCACAACCTTTTTATTTAAATAGATACAGGCAGATTAGGAATGGATCAATCGTTTTCTATCACACGGATCATGTCGAAGTAGAATTCGCCGGCTACTTCTGCTCCCTTTTCTACAACTCCCGTCTTTGTATCGTAGATGTAAATGATGGCATTAGTGTCGACTTCAGTGTTCACACCGAAATAAGCTTTCTCGTTGAAGACGACAGAACGCTGTGAGAAACGGCCGCCACTGTAAGCGAGTTCTTTTCCTTCATAGCTCAAACGTGTCCTTTCGCCTGTAGCAAGATCGATGATAGAATAATAATGGCTGTAACTGTCAATTGCTGTACCAGCAGCATCGTTGCGTGCATAAGCTAGAGCTTTGCCGTTTCCCAAATACTGGATGGTGAGCAATTTACCGTCTGCATTCGGATATCCTTCGTAAGTGGCGTCGAAATCGATTTCACCATTGTTGATACGCAACAGGTGTCCTTGTTCCAAATCGCCCTTTTCGGTGATTGCGGCGAGGTAGAGGTTACCGCTTTCATCATACATTACGCAGTCTTGCATCAATTCGCCGTAGGCACTTCCCGCCATTTCTCGGGCAAGCGAGTTGCGCTTGTTGCTTTCTACCGCCAGAGTGACAGGATCGAGCACTGCTGTATAAAAAGCAGTAGTGGTTTTGCCGCTTTTTCCTGAAAGACCGTTCTTCCCGTAATAGAAATAGAACAGTTTTCCCGTTTTTTCATTATAGGTAAGGATGCCCGATGTGGTGAATTTCTTTGTTTCTTCTCCTGTAACCTCTGATTCCGGTAGTAGGATGTCCAGTGTGCCTTCTGCCAGAATCGACATATTATCGGTGTTCAGCTTACTCCAGATGACCTTGCTTGCATCGCCGTTGGCAGCCATGACAACAAGCGTGTTGTCATCTATCCAGGCATGGGTGTAGGAGCGTACTTTGTATGTATTTGTCTTAAAGGGAGATGATGCACATTCTATTACTTTGTTATCTTTGATCTGATATTTTACGAAACGGTCGTTGCTTGAAGGGATCTGATAGTAATATTCCCCTTTCGAGATGCTTTCCATCGAGTAGTCTCCCAATTCGGTTCCTTCACCTTTAACAGTGATAGTCCCCATATCGGCTGTCAGTTTATTGACGCTGTTGACAACCGTCGTGTTCTTGCTGCTCATGCCGCCATGTTTTCCTACGGTCAGAAACAGGTCGAAATGATACTTGCTTTCGTCGAAGGCAGGTGCATCGTTGGTTACAGTCACTTCACAAGTGGCAGTGAATCCACCGTCGTCCGTTTTTACCTTGATTGTAGTCGAACCTTCGGAAATTGCTGTTACAATACCATTTTCTATTGTAGCGATATTCGTGTCCGAACTGCTCCAAGCGACAGTTGTAACAGCTGCATTTTCAGGAACGACAGTCGCAGTCAGTGTTCCTGTAGTTCCTGTTTTTAGTGTTAATGTGGTAGGAGTGATCGTGACACCGGTCACAGACACGTTTTTCAAATCATCGTCATCAGAACAAGCCGTGAAACCAAGTGAGATCAGGGCTGTCATGAAGGTGAGTAATGCAAATTTGAACTTCTTCATTTTTTTCTTGTTTTTAAATATGAATGTTAATTGATAAATACTCTGAATTTTGCAAAGAATGCGCGTCCGGGTTTTTGCAGTTTATAGTTGTCATAAGCTGTTTCGTCGAGGAAATTAGAACATTCCAGTGAGATGTTGTAGCTGTCGTGTTTCCATGAATAGGTGATATTGGCATTGCAGATATGCTGTGAGGGTATACGGGCTTTGGTATCGCGGTTGCCATAGGCTTCCCATGTCAGGAAATACCAATGTACCCACTGGAATGTACAGCCTAAACGTAGCTTGTTGTCATGTAGTAGGAGGTTGTGGAACGTATAACTCGCCTCCGCGTTGCCGAATAGCCAGGGACGGTTGGGTACGTGGTTGTCATATGTGGCGGATGGTTTGCCGTCTTCTTTGTATTTTTGTTGGTCACGGGCGTCTTGATAGCTGACGTTGGCCATGAGTTGTAATCGACCGTCCCAATCATAACGAATTTCCCCTTCTACGCCTTTGATATGGACGGCTGGATCATTGACAAACTGCATCATACCCTCTTTTTCAATGACGGAGGTTTGAATATAATTGTCCACATAACGTAGGAATCCGTTTGCCTCGTAATAGATAGTATGTCTGCCGGCAGGATGCCATGTGCCAAACAAGGCGAGATTGACGTTGTTGCTTTTTTCTGGTTTCAGCGCTACATTTGCATAAATGGTGGTTCCGTTGCCTAACAATTCACGGGCGATGGGCAAGCGTACGCTGTGTTCATAAGAAACCTTTACCGCTAATGGGTCGAAGAACATATAGCGCAGTCCGGTACCATATCCAAAGTAATTTTTGGTAGTAGAACCTTGCACTTTGTCCGATCCCGTCACGGTGGACTGGTCGGTCTGCCGGATATTCGGGTGATTCACATAATCTTTGGCAAAGAATACATTCTGCATTTTCCCATCAAAAAACGACTGGCTGTAGGTCAGTCCGATGATATGTTTGGTAACTGCATCGTTTGATGGTTCGAAACTTTGGTCCAAATCATCATAGCGATCATTTCCGGTCCGGTTCATATGATAATTCAGGTTAAGACCGTGATGTCCGTCCAGTTGGTAATCCAAATTGACACGCACGATAGTCAGAGGGCGTTTGTAATGACGTATAGAAGGTTCATTACCTCTGATTTCGTTGCGTTGACTCACGATATAGCCTCCATCCCAATAATATTTCCGATAAGCTGTATCGATAGTAATGGAATGATCCCATGTATGTGACAAAGTTGCTTTCAATGTCATGCCTTCGGTCATGAAATTATATTTGTTATAACGAACCGATACGTTCCATGCATCCGAATTATGTTCAGCCATACCATAAACTTTGGTTTGTATGGATCCGGTCTGCAGTTCCTTGTCTGTTTTGGAGTAGGAAGCGGAAACGAAAAGTTCGTCAGCCCAAAACTTACCTGTGATTCCAGCTTCTATCTGTGCCAATAGCGAAAAATAGCCGTCATGGAAACGTTTTGGGTTGCCGTAGATGAATTGATCACCTGTCTCATTGCGCATCTGCACGTCTTTCATCCGGTAGTCGTTTTTCGAATAGCTGATACCGATGGCAGGACGCACGACCAATCCGGTGTGCCGTTCCATAAACTGTGCGTTCAGGTTGGCACGATGTGTATGGAAGGAACCGATGCTATAAGAAGCGTCCATGAAACTTTTCTTTTCTGCCTGGGTGATAATGTTGACAGCTCCGCCTAATGCATCCGTCCCCAATGAGGCTGGTACTACGCCTTTATAGATTTCCACTCGGTCAATCAGGTTGACGGGCAGATTGGCGAGCGTCACATAGCTCCCTTTGCTATCCAAGGGAACACCGTCTATGAAATAGCGGACGGAATTACCTGACAGCCCGTTGATCGAGAGGTCGAAATCGGAACCTACGCCTCCCTCTTCGCGTATTTTGACACCGCTTGTACGATTCACTAATTCATTCAGGCTATTAAGTGAATTAATGACAGGCTTAACGTCAAGAGCATTAACCGAAAGTGCGCTTTCTCTTACCTGTTGTGATTGTGTTTTCCCATACACCTCCACTGGACTTATGCTTACGGAACTTTCTTCCAGTTTGAAGTCGAGGGTTTTGTCGTGATGAAGGTCGAGTGAGGTTTTGATCGTTTGGTATCCTAAGGAGGAGACGACGAATGTGTGTTTGCCAGGGGATACTTGTAGGGAATAAAGCCCACTGTCATCTGTATAAGTGCCGGAGACCGTGTTTTCGACGGCGATCGTTACCAACGACAGGGGCGTACCTTGTTGATCGGTGACTTTCCCGGAGAGCGTAATTTTGTTTTGTGCCGTCAGACTTAGTTGCGACAGGCAGACAAGCAAAAGGAATACATGTACAAAGACTTTCATTTTAATCCTTGATATAGTGTTCATGACTTGCTTAAGGGAATACACACAAGGAGAAATGATATCTTTATGTAAGGGGATAAAGAATGACTTGACTCGATGTTTTGTAGCTTTATTTCCCGAAAGCTTTAAAACTATGTTTGTTTTGGCAGGTCTTCTGACTTGTTCCGTCTTTGAATGCCTTCCCATCCGGTGACGGACAGTGGCTTGTAGCGTATTCAAAGATTTGGAGAGGAACTTACAGCAGCGGGTCTGTTCAGGATTCGCACCTGATTCCCTTTTCATCACGCCTCCCGTAGCGGTTGGGAGCCGTGAAACCAAAACTGTGGCAAAGGTATGAAAAAAGTCTGTCTGTACAAAAAACGGATTAAAAAACAAATTCATTATTTTTGGCGCCGGATTCGTTAGACTCCGTGAAAGAATAACAGAATGTGGAACGATTAAAAATGAAGTGACTATGTTGGAAAAAGGATTGAAACATATCAGCCGGACTGTCGTGCAGCCGGATAATTTCGCATTGACGATGGGATCGGGAGATTTGCCTGTATTGGCAACACCGGCTTTGGTAGCATTGATGGAAAATGCGGCAATGTTGGCCGTAGCGGCTGAACTCCCCGAAGGGGCGACTACTGTCGGTGCTAAAATGGACATGACACATGTTCGTCCTTCCGGTGAAGGTGAGGAAGTGCATGCGGAAGCGACGCTGGTTGAGGTGGAAGGGCGAAAGTTGACCTTCTCGTTGGTTGCCAGGGATTCGGCAGATGTGATCGGCGAAGGCACGCATATCCGCTATATTGTCGACAGAGCGAAATTTTTGTTGAAACTGAAAGGCTAACCATCACTTCGATTGCTGCGAGAAAAGGAATATGAAGTTACCTATTTGTAGGTGTTTACAGTCTGCTGAATAGTTATTTATGGTGATTTTATATTTCTTTTCCACCTTCTATCTTTGCCTCAATTTAAAATAATCAGATATAATCATAATTGCTAATTTGCATAGACAACGAAATTAAAATCGAAGAAGGCTTCTCGTGAGAGAGGCCTTTTTTATTTGAATGTATTCTACCGATAACTCGATCCTAAAAATGACTATATGTAGGTAGTATGGAGGTCTGTTTTACCTGTAAATAGGGATTGGATATTATCGTTAAATTTGCGAACTTTGTCACCTAAATGGCTGTTATGTCTATAGTTCTCGATAAATGGAAGGATTAAGGAAATATTTAAGGATTGCGCTCCCATTACTTTTCATATCGTATTTGGGATGCCTGATAGCTTTTACCCACGTTCATATAGTGAACGGGGTGACGATCGTCCATTCCCATCCCTATCAGAAAAATGACGACGGGACTCCCAAGAAAGAACATAACTACGCCGAGTTTCAGTTGCTGCACCAACTTTCGACTATTCAAATCAGCGGTGCTACTTTTGCACAAGTGCTGATTGCTGCGTTTCTTGCAACATTTTGTGTTTTATCCACCTGTCCGGTTTATCCGGATCACCTTCGTCCCGTCCTGGGGAAGGTTTCGCTTCGTGCGCCACCATTTGTCTTTTTTAATAATTAATGACGGTACAAAAATCTACTTGTCCCTGCATCTTGCGGCGAGACCGTAAAAGAACATGCCTTATCAACCAGATGTTTTTATGGCCGGCTTTTATGTGATCTCGCGTCTAACGTGGGAACAAGGCAGTTCTGTATACCTACCACTTCCTATATTATTAATTTTTAAAAGACATCTCAATGAACAAAATTTATATACTTTTCCTATGCCTTTGCTATGCCGTTTCGGCAATAATGGCAAACACCTATAAAAATGATAAAGAAGTGACGAGCCCTACGGATGCCAATATTTTTGGGCATGTCGTGGATAAGGCGACCGGTGAACATTTGCCGGGAATAACGATCATCCTGAAAGGAACGACGATCGGTTCCGTGACCGATGACTCCGGGCATTATATGTTAAAAAATCTCCCCGAAGGA
>ERZ773193.3902-NODE-3902-length-12780-cov-23.564637_pt1 | contig 12780 bp, 12 predicted proteins | sample MGYA00511110_ERZ773193 | MGnify/ENA primary metagenome ERZ773193 (study PRJEB29015, sample SAMEA2737784) | human gut metagenome | biome: human gut; feature: human-associated habitat; material: faeces | place: China | collected 2012 ...
TAGGACCGCTGTACCGCCTGGAAGCAGGTCAGCATCCGCCGGTATTCCTCATAGGTAATATTCCGAAACAGCGGGCTTGTTTCCAATTCCTGTGCATTCAGCATCCCCGTGTCCCCCTTGTTGCATATATCACAACGCTATCATAACAAAAATTCAGAGAAATACTATTGTAAATTTCACATATTGTTCAAGAAATCGACGGTCATTCATTGTATAATACAGACAGAACAGGCGCTCTTTACCGCTGTCAGCCAATCACACAGGAAAGGAGCAACCCAGCGTGAACATAGCCTATTTCCTGCTTCCCAAAAGCCGGATCGCCTATCTCTATGACGATTTTACCTTCCGTCAGGGATTGGAAAAAATGCGTAACCGGGGCTATACCGCCATTCCCGTCATTACGCGGGACGGCCGGTACGCAGGCACTGTCAGCGAGGGGGATTTTCTCTGGAAGCTGCTGGATACCAACGATCCCTCCATGAAAAAGGCGGAGGAGTTGCGGGTGCGGGACGTCATCGGCAGCAAATACCCCGCCGTGCGGATCACCGTTACCATGGACGCCCTGCTGGAAAGTGCCATGAACCAGAACTTCATCCCGGTCATCGACGATCTGGATAAATTCATCGGCATCGTCACCCGACGGGACATCATCGGATACTTAGCCAAAGAAAACCAAAGCACAGACTGCCGTCCCTCCAAAATTGGATAAAATGGATTGCCCGTCCGGCGTATCGGACGGGCAATCATTTTTTCTTCTCAGCGCCGGTTCCGCTTCCGCACACGGCGGCAGACAAAGCGGAACAGGATCACGATCCCCGCCAGAAGCAGCAGCACGATCCCCAGCACCGCCCAGCTGATCCAGTTCCAGTCCGTCAGCAACTGTCCCGGCGCAAGGCTGCCGGAGACGTGCTTGCTTCCGCTGTCCGCATCGGCATAGCGGGCGGTCAGGCCGTCCTCTCCGAACTGTTCCAGATAGGCCGCCAGCGCATACCATTCTTTCAGCTCATTGCCGTTTTCGTCATAGACCACATACCGGTTCTGCAGCAGGAGAAACGCTCCCGCCGCCACCAGAATAACGCCGAGCACAATCGCCAGCACCCTCTTCCCGGTGGAGCCGCGTCCGCGGTAGCTGTGGTATCCTCTTGTCCCCATCGTGTGCCTCCTTTTCACGTGGCTGCGTGCCTATGGATCAATGATGGATGGGTCAGGGCTCGATCGCGTCGAGCAGGCCGACGCGGCGCGCGTGGCGGCCGCCCTCAAACTCGGTGTTGAGGAAGATGTCCACCAGCTGGCAGGCGAGGCCGGGGCCGACGACGCGGCCGCCCATGCACAGGGCGTTGGCGTCGTTGTGGCGGCGGGTATACTCGCAGCTGAAGCTGTCAGAGCAGCAGCAGGCACGGATGCCCTTGACCTTATTTGCGGCCATGCTGATGCCCACACCGGTGCCGCAGAACAGCAGCGCCTTGCTGCACTGGCCGCTCACCACGGCGTCGCAGGCAGGCAGAGCCATGTCAGGGTAGTCCACGCTGGCGGTGCTGTGGGTGCCGAAGTCGATGTACTCCAACCCCAGCTCGTCCAGATGAGCCTTAACGGCCTCTTTCAGTTCAAATCCGCCGTGGTCGGCGGCAAGTGCGATGGGTTTCGTCATTGGTGTTGATCCTTTCCCTTTGCAGTATCTTCCGGTATTTCGGTACGGGCAGCTTCTGCGGCCAGACGCTCGGCCCGCTCCCGCTCGGCCTGGCTCAGCCGGTGATAATCCGGCAGCAGAGCCTCGGGCAGAACGGCTTCGCCCCGCTGGGCCATCTGCTCTGCCACATAGGCCACCGCAGCGGCACGGCCATTGCGGAGAGCTGGCGGTACACAGAGCACGCCCGGGACATTGTCATATTTATTATAGCACAGAGCCGCGCCATCACCAACAAAAAACAGAGGCTTTTTGCAATTTTCTACAAACTCGGCCAGGTCGGCCACGGCACGGGCATCGTCGTCCATCAGACGCTCGTGGGTCTCAAGGTCGAAAGCCGCGCTGTACACCTGCGCACGGCGGGCATCCAGCGCGCAGAGCACGGTGCCGCAGCCGGTGTGGGCCGCCGCCAGCGCTTCCAGCGTGGACACCGGGGCGCAGAGCGTCTCCCGGGGGAAGGCCAGACCCTTCACCGCCGCCAGCCCGATGCGCAGACCGGTAAAGCTGCCGGGGCCGGCATTGACGCCGTAGAGGTCGATGTCCTTGCAGCCCATGCCGCAGAACTTGAGACAGTTGTCGATGAGGGGCATCAGGGTCTCGCTGTGGGTCATGCCCGCGTCAAGATAGCACTCGTAGAGCAGGCGGTCATCCTGCAGAAGGGCCACGCCCACGGTCTTGCCCGCCGTATCCACGGCTAAGATGTTCATACTTCCACCCCCTCGATGGTGATGCGGCGGGTGGTGTCGTCCACCCGCTCGATGTTGATGTGGATGGGGTCTTCCAGCGCCAGCAGGTCAGCGAAGTTCTCGCTCCACTCTGCCGCCACCACAGCGCCCTCATCCAGATAGTCGTAGAACCCTGCCGCACACAAATCGTTCTCCGTGGAGATGCGGTACAAATCAAAGTGCGCGAAAGGCCGCGGCCCGCGGTAATAGTTCACGATGGCGAACGTCGGGCTGCTGACCGGGTCAGTGCAGCCGAGGCCCCTGGCAATGCCCTCGCAGAAGGCCGTCTTGCCCGCGCCAAGCCCGCCGGTAAAGGCGATGAGCGCTCCAGGCGCAAGATGCTGCGCCACCTGCGCCCCCAGCGCCACCGTCTCCTCACGGGAGTGGGTGATAAATTCAGACATGGGTATCCCACCTCATATGCGTTTCTATAAAAAAGGGACGGCAGAGTCCTGCCGTCCTGTTCTGCCGTCCCTTAGTATAAACTATTTCCGTCAAAAGTGCAACGCTCAGGCCGCGCTTTCAAGCACATCGGCCAGCATATCTTCCGCGGCCTCCGCGCGTTCCTCGAGCGAGAAGTTTTCCGGCACATTCAGCCGGGCGTTCTCGTCACCGTAGAGCACCAGATACGCTGCGGCGGCGTGGGGGCGGCGTCCGCCCTGCTCCGTATACCAGATGATGTCGTTCTCGCCGTAGGTATCCTTCGCATGGGCCAGCGCCCTGCCGATGGTCTGTCCCATCGCAAGATGGTTGATGGTGTCCCAGAGCATACTGCGGGAGTAGACCGTGTAGACGTTGTTCACATAGCCCAGCACAGTCCGTGCGCCGCCCGCCAGCAGCGCTTCGGCCATCGACTCATCCACGCTGTTCGTGACGCCCAGGAACTCACAGGTCTCGGAGTAGATGATGGTATTGCTGAGCTGGCCCGAGCGGTACGCATTGCGGAAGAAATCCGCTGTGACGCAGTAAAGGCCGTTGAGCTTGATGATGCGGTGAGCCAGCAGGTCAAAGCCGTAGATGATGTCTTTGTACAGCGTGGACGCTTCTGTCAGCAGGATGATGGGCTCGGTCCGGGTGTGCTTCCGGAAAGTACCGTAGCTGTAAGTATAGTAGGCACCGTGGGCGCTCAGGATGCACAAATCATATTTGTTCATCCGGCGCAGGTCCGACAGGGTCACCCGGGTGTTCATCGTCGTGCGCAGGCCCATGCCTTCCCAGAAGCCCTGCATATAGGAATAATACGGAAAGCGGGAGCTGTTCACCGTATTATCGAAGGCATAATAAATGGCGGCACGGCCGATCGTTTCAGGCAGAGCGTTTTCCCTGTACTGCCGGGCCTCCGCAGCCTGCCGGACATCGTCGGTCAGGGGCATCTCGGCGGTGCGGGGAGTGCATTGAGCAATGTCCCTCGGGGCGCGCAGGCCGTTGTCTCCGGCGTCAAAGGTCATCTCGTCCAGCTCGTCGGGCAGAGTGAGCAGGATGCCGCCCAGTACGCCGCAGCGGTAGGTAAAGCTGACTATCCCGTTTTCCTCGTCGGTGCGGATGGAGTCCCGGCGCACCAGCCCTTTCCGGGCCAGTTCATCCAGCTCCGCAAGGGCCGAGGTGAGCCGTTCTTCCCGGGACATCTGCTCGTATTCGTCGCTGCCGGTCAGGGCCGTCACAGCGGCGTCTGCCTGCTGCATCTCGGCGGCATCGCCCGTGGTGAGGGTAGACTTTGCCGTATCCTGCACCTCGCCCGCTCCGTCTGCCGCCCATGCGGCGGGAGCCAGCACAGCCGTCAGCACCAGTGCCAGTGCGCAGACCGCGCACAAAATTCGATGGCGTTGTTCCTTCATGTAAAAACTGTTCCTCCAAGAACGCCGGGGACCGGCCATTTACCGCCCCGGTACGTTTCATTTTAGAGGGCATATCGGCCTTTGTCAAGCGTTCTGCGCCGATTTTGCAAAGCTGTCACAACCGGCCATCTTGCGCGCCTCTCTCCCCTGCTGTATAATAAGGTACATTGGGGGATCATACCCGGCTGTGAGGCGGGGTTTCGAGGAAGCTGTTTTCGTAAGCGGAGTGCATCGCTTAGAAAACGGCTTCCCAAGGATACAGAAAGGTGGTGCTTTTTTGGAAAGCATTCAGCGATATTGGAAACGGACAGACAAGATGTACCTGCTGCTCTGCCTGTTCAGCAGCGCGATGGCGGTACTGGCGCTGTCGTCGTGGGCGGCAAAGCAGGGCAGCGGCTTTGCCGTGGATGAGCTCACCGGCCAGTTCACCGGCATCGGCGACTACCGCCGGGCCGTGGTGCAGGCGGGCGCAGCGGCCATCGGCATCCTGGTGGCCATCCTTCTGTCCAACATCGACTACCGCAGCCTCGTCAATGTCTGGCCTGTCCATGTGGTGCTCACATGGGGCCTCGTGCTGCCCACGCTGGTCATCCGCAATGTGACCATCGGCCCGCTGACCATCGGCTACAACGCGGGCGACACCGACAACTATTCCTGGTACAAGCTGGGCGGCTTCACCTTCCAGCCTACCGAGCTGGCAAAGATAAGCTTCATCCTTACCTTCGCCATGCATCTGAACAATGTCCGCAGCCGCCTCAACGAGCCGAAAGAGCTGGGCAAGCTGCTGCTCCATCTCTTCGTGCCGATCGGCATCATCCACATCCAGGGTGACGACGGTACGGCCATCATCTACGGCATCATCGGCTGCTGTATGCTCTTTGCCGCCGGGCTGAGCTGGAAGTATATCATCGGGGCCTTCGCTGCCCTCGCAGCGGCGGCAGCGGCGGCCTTCGCCTTCTTCAGCGACAAGATCGGCAAGGGCTACCAGTGGTACCGCATCCTTGCGGTCATCGACCCCAACAACGAGACGGGCTGGGCGCCCAGCGAGACGGTCTGGAAGAACATCATCTACCAGCAGCAGCGGGGCGAGATCGCCATCGGCTCGGGCGGCATCTTCGGCAACGGCTTCTTCGGTGGCCGCTACTACAGCGTCCCCAACGCCCACAATGACTTCATCTTCAGCTGGATCGGCAACGCGGCGGGCTTCGTGGGCTGCTGCGTGGTGCTGGGCGTGCTGCTGGCCATCATCATCAAGACCTTCGCCACCGGAGCGTGCAGCGAGGATATGCTGGGCTCCTTCATCTGCGCCGGCATCGGCGGCGCGTTCATGGCCCAGATATTCGTCAATGTCGGCATGAACCTCCGCCTCCTGCCGGTCATCGGCGTCACCCTGCCCTTCTACTCGGCGGGCGGCAGCTCGGTGCTCATGCTGTATATCTGCGTGGGGCTGGTGCTGTCGGTGTATATGCACAATACGAAAAAACTGTTTGGTTAAGTCTTTCTCAGAACAGGCGCTGTCGTTCAGCGCCTGTTTTTATTTTCCGGCCAAATCTCCAAAAGTCTTGTAACACGACAGAAGTCGTGATAAAATATTCAGGTATTTTATCTATATTCTTTTGACTTTTTCAGGAGGTCCCATGAAGCATCATTCTCTCTCCAAAGTCCTCAAGCGCCTCGCCTGCGTGCTGGCGGCGCTGGTCATCGCACTGGCCGTTGCCGTATTCGCCCTCTGGCACAACGAGCTGGCCACCCTCTCGTCCCTCAAAAAGCTCTCTGACCGCGACGAAGCCCACCGCGACGGCGCAGTTTACCAGCTCAACGTCTCGGGCGGCTACTATTTCGACGATTTCCTGGCCCAGGGCGGCGCATCCACTGACCCTGAGCTCATCTCCTTCATCACCCAGAGCATCACCAAGGGCATCATCCCCATGAACATCAAGACCAGCACCATCGCCTGCTCGGCCTTTACCGCAGACACCCAGAGCGGCGACCGGGTCTTTGGCCGCAACTACGACTTCTCGGCCACCAACACCGCCATCGTCTACACGAACCCCGGTAAGGGTCGTCACGCCTCCTACTCCACCATCGACCTGAGCTTCCTCGGCCTCGACAAGGACAAGGACGTAGAGAGCCTCGGCCAGAAAATCCTGACCCTCGCGGCCCCCTATGTGCCGCTGGACGGCGTCAACGACGCCGGTGTGGCCTGCGGCATCTTCATGTCCTATCAGGGCGAAGGAAAAGGCACCCCCACCGACACCCAGACCGACAAGCCCGACCTCACCTCCACCACCCTGCTCCGGCTCATCCTCGACTACGCCGACTCGGTGGAGGACGCTGTGGCGCTGGCCCAGCAGTACGACCTTCACGACTCGGCAAGCAGCTGCTTCCACTACATGGTGGCCGACTCCACCGGCCGCAGCGCCGTCCTCGAGTGGGTAGGTGCTGATGCCGACCACGACGCCGACGGCTCTCAGCGTCAGCTGAACGTCCTCTGGAACGACACCGACGCCCTCTCCGATTCCTCCGACTGGCAGGTGGTGACCAACTTCATCAAGGCGCCCGGCTACTACGACGGCACTGCCGTCGAGATGAAGGGCCTCGACCGCTACGAGCACCTTGCGGCTGCCCTGCGCCAGACCAACGGCGTCGTGGCTGACAAGAACGCTGCCATGGACCTGCTGGCTTCGGTGGGCCGCCGCACCTGGAACAACGACGACTCCAACAGCAACACCATCCACAGCGTGGTCTACGATTTGACCGATCAGTCTGTTCTCTGGGTAGGCAATGAGCACTACGGCGAGGATGGATATACATTTGAGTTTCAGCTTGGGGCGTAAAATGTAATTTTCTTGCGGTAAGCTTGACTTTTTTTGAATTTCGCATATACTGAAAGCGGAAATGCAAAGATTCCATTTGACTCACCCTCTCTCCTATAAAATAGGCGGGTGAACCGCAGGACGATTATATTACACTTTCCGATAAAAGAACAGGAGCTGCGTCCCGAAAGGATGCAGCTCCTGTTCTTTATATTATCTTACTTCAACACTGCGCCGAGGTTTGCGCTGGTGACCATGCGGGCGTAGCGGCTCAGCCAGCCGGTCTTGATGTTGGGCTCGGGAGCGACATACTTTGCCTTGCGCTGGGCCAGCACCTCATCCGAAACTTCCAGCGTGATGCTGGCGTTGGGGATGTCGATGTGGATGGTATCGCCTTCCTCAACAAGGCCAATGGGGCCGCCGGAAGCAGCCTCCGGACTGACGTGGCCAATGGCAGCGCCGCGGGAAGCGCCGGAGAAGCGGCCATCGGTGATGAGGGCCACGGTCTTGTCCAGCTTCATGCCGGCCAGAGCGGAGGTGGGGTTGAGCATCTCACGCATACCGGGGCCGCCCTTGGGGCCTTCGTAGCGGATGACCACCACGTCGCCCGGGACGATCTTGCCCGCATAGATGGCGGCGATGGCCGTTTCCTCGCTGTTGAAGACGCGGGCCGGGCCGGAGTGCTCCTGCATCTCGGGGGCCACGGCGCTGCGCTTGACGACGCAGCCATCGGGGGCGATGTTGCCCCACAAAATCTGCAGACCACCGGTCTGAGAATAGGGATCATCGATGGGACGGATGGCCTTGTCGTTCAGGATGTGAGCGCCCTTGATGTTCTCGCCGAGGGTCTTGCCGGTGACGGTGGGGACATCGAGGTCCAGCAGGCCCTTCTTGGCCAGCTCTGCCTGCACGGCGGGGATGCCGCCGGCGGCGTAGAGGTCGGGCATGTGGGTGGGGCCTGCGGGGGCCAGATGGCAGAGGTTCGGGGTCTTGGCGCTTATCTCATTGAAAAGCTTCAGGTCGATCGGCACACCGGCCTCGTAGGCGATGGCCAGCAGGTGCAGAACGGTATTGGTGGAGCAGCCCAGCGCCATATCGCAGGTCAGCGCATTGCGGATGGAGCGCTCGTTGATGATCTGGCGGGCGGTGATACCCTTCTTCACCATATCCATGACGGCCATACCGGCGTGCTTTGCCAGCAGCAGGCGCTTGGAGTAGACGGCGGGGATGGTGCCGTTGCCGGGCAGTGCGATGCCGATGGCCTCGCACAGGCAGTTCATGCTGTTGGCGGTGTACATGCCGGAGCAGGAACCGCAGGACGGGCAGCAGTTGCAGGTGCAATCTTCCAGCTGGGCGTCATCAATCATGCCGGCCTTGTAAGCGCCGACGGCTTCAAACATTTTGGAAAGGCTGACTTCATCGCCACCATAACTGCCAGCCAGCATGGGGCCGCCGGAACAGACAATGGCGGGCACATCCATGCGCACAGCGGCCATGACCATGCCGGGAACGATCTTATCGCAGTTGGGCACCAGAACCAGGCCGTCCAGCTGGTGGGCCATAAACATGGTCTCCACACTGTCGCAGATCAGCTCGCGGGAGGCGAGGGAGTACTTCATGCCGATATGGCCCATGGCAATGCCATCGCAAACACCGATGGCCGGAACCAGCACCGGGGTGCCGCCCGCCATGCGGATGCCTGCCTTGACGGCATCGGCCAGCTTATCCAGGTTCATATGGCCGGGAACGATCTCACTGTAAGCCGAAACCACGCCGATCAGCGGGCGTTCCAGCTCTTCCGGGGTGTAGCCCAGGGCATAGAACAGGCTGCGGTTTGGGGCGCGCTCCGGGCCTTTTTTAACGTTATCACTTCTCATATTTTTCTCTCCTTTGCAGCGGGAAAAGGGTATGGTTCTTTTTAGGGGTGATCTTTGCTGTTTATAGTATCGCACAAATACCAGAAACAAGCAAATAAATTCATGTTTCGGAACGGTCAAGACCGTTCCCTGCAAATCGGGTTTATGGTATGCAGCTGCCCCCGTAGGGGGCGCACATCGTGCGCCCGCGGCCTTAACATGACAGTCACACCAAACAAACACAGGGCGGCCATGCCCCGGAACATCCGGTTTCCCGGCTGCCAGAGGGCTGGCTGCCCCATGTTTATGCCCGCAGATGCAGGCCAAATATTACGTCAGATGTCCGGAATTCGATTACTTCTTCATCCAGCTCATCATGCCGCGCAGTTCCTTGCCGACCTTTTCGATCAGGTGCTCGGACTGCATACGGCGCTGTGCCAGGAAGTGGACCTTGCGGCCGCCCTTCGGGCTCATCTCGGTCAGGAACTCGGAAGCGAAGGTGCCATCCTGGATCTCGGTCAGGACCTTCTTCATCTCCTTGCGGGTTTCCTCGGTGATCAGGCGCTTGCCGGTGCGGTAGTCGCCGTATTCAGCGGTGTTGGAGATGGAGTAGCGCATCTTGTCAAAGCCGCCCTCGTTGATCAGGTCAACGATCAGCTTCATCTCGTGGCAGGTCTCGAAGTAAGCCATTTCCGGTGCGTAGCCAGCTTCCACCAGGGTGTCAAAGCCAGCATGGATCAGCTCGCAAACGCCGCCGCAGAGCACAGCCTGCTCGCCGAACAGGTCGGTCTCGGTTTCCTCCTTGAAGGTGGTCTCCAGGATGCCTGCACGGCCGGCACCGATGCCGGAAGCGTATGCCAGGGCGATCTCCTTTGCCTTGCCGGTGTAATCCTGCTCTACGCAGATCAGGGACGGGCAGCCTTCGCCTTCAGTGTACAGGCGGCGGACAATGTGGCCGGGGCCCTTGGGAGCGATCATGATAACGTCAACATTTTTCGGGGCAACAATGGTCTTGAAATGGATGTTGAAGCCGTGTGCAAAAGCCAGTGCCTTGCTCTCGGTCATGTAGGGGGCAACCTGGCTGTTGTAGATGTCAGCGCACAGTTCATCGGGAACCAGCATCATAACAACATCGCCGGCCTTGGCAGCCTCTTCAACTTCCATCACCTTAAAGTTTTCATGGGTTGCAGCAAACTCGGATGCCTTTTCCCAGTGGGCAGAGCCCTTGCGCAGGCCGACAACAACGTTCACGCCGCTTTCAGCCAGGTTTTCGGAATGGGCATGGCCCTGGGAGCCAAAGCCGATAACAGCAACGGTCTTGCCATCGAGCACGCCGAGGTTGCAGTCGGAATCATAATACTTTTTGATTGCCATGATAATTTCTCCTTTGTTTTGTTTGTATGGTTTGTAAAAATAAAAACGTATCTATCTTCAACCCGCCGCCGGGGATTCCTGAAAGGGCTGCGGGCCAAATGCAAGTTCGTTGAACCGCAAAAGCTGCTTTATTCTTCGTCCTGCGGGCAGTGGGTGCCGGGCAGCGGCAGCTGAGCGGCGCGTACTTCCTGCGGGGGCTTTTGCATGTGGGGATGCTTGCCGCCGCGCTCCAGCGCGGTAATGCCGGTGCGGCACAGTTCCAGGATATCGTATCCGCTGAACATTTTCAGGAAGGCGTTGATCTTTTCCGGGCGGCCGGTCAGTTCAAACACCATAGAGTCCGGCGAAAGATCAATGATCTTGGATTTATAGATCGCAGCGATTTCCCGCATTTCGGCACGCTCGGCGGTATTGCAGGCCACTTTCAGCAGCAGCAGTTCCCGCTGCAGGCTCTTATCCGGGGTCAGTTCAAATACCTGGCGGGTCACTTCCAGCCGCTCGGTCTGTAAAATCAGCTGGCTGATGGCGGCATCGTCGCCATGCAGGGTAACGGTAATGCGGCTGACCGCCGGGTCGTTGGTGGCGGAAACCGTCAGGCTGTCAATGTTGAAGCCGCGGCGGCAGAACAGGCTGGACACGCGCGCCAAAACACCGTTATGGTTATCCACCAGCAGACTGATGACCCGCCGGGGTGCCTCTGTTGCGGCAACTTTGTTCGGATTTTGATTTTGCTGCATTGCGTGCTGCCTCCTTACTCCATGATGATATCGTTGATATCGCCGCCGCCGGGGATCATCGGCAGAACCTTTTCATCCTTGCCGATGCGGCAGTCGATCCAGGAAGGACCTTTCTGCTTCATGGCGTCGGCGAACGCTGCCTTGAACTCGGCAATATTGGTAGCACGATACCCCTTTGCGCCAAACGCTTCAGCCAGCTTTACAAAGTCGGTGCGGCGCTGGGGATCGGTGTTGGAATAGCGCTTGCCGTAAAAGCTGGTCTGCCACTGGCGCACCATGCCAAGCACCTGGTTATCAAAAATAACGGTGATGATGGGCAGTTCATAGCTGACGGCGGTGCAGCCTTCGTTCAGGTTCATGTGGAAGGAACCGTCGCCGGTCAGCATGATCACGCGGTGGTCATTGCCCAGGGCAACCTGTGCGCCAATGGCCGCGCCGTAGCCAAAGCCCATGGTACCCAGGCCGCCGCTGGTCAAAAAGCCGCGGCTCTTGGTGTGGTGCAGGTACTGGGCAGCCCACATCTGGTGCTGGCCGACATCCGTTACATACACGGCCTCGGGGCCGGCCTGCTCACAGATCTCATTGATGATCTGGTGGGGTTTCAGCTCGGTGAAGCTGTCCTTCGGGTGGTAGTCATTGCGCTGCCATTCACGGATCTGCTCCATCCAGATCTTATGTTCGGTCTTTTCGACATACGGCAGGATGGCTTGCAGGATATAGGAAGCATCGCCTGCCAGTGCCAGATCCACATCCACATTCTTGCCCAGTTCACTGGGGTCAATATCGATCTGGATGATTTTTGCCTTGCTGGCAAACTTATTCGGGTTCAGCGCCACACGGTCCGAGAAGCGGGCGCCGACGGCAATGACCAGATCAGCTTCCGAAATAGCCTTGTTGGCGGCATAGCAGCCGTGCATTCCCAGCATACCCAGGTTGTGCGGCTCGCCATAGCCCAGCACGCCGGCGGCCATCAGGGTGTGGGTGGCGGGCATACCGGTCTTTTCCAGCAGGTCACGCAGGGGCTGGCAGCCCGCCGCGCTGCGCACGCCGCCGCCAAAGTAGACGATCGGGCGTTCCGATTCATTGATGAGCCGTGCGGCTTCCTTGACCTCTTCCTCATTATAGCGGGTCACGGTTCGGATCAGCTCCGGCTCTTTGTGGGTGAACTCGCAGGAGTTCGCGGTGACATCCTTGGGAATATCCACCAGCACGGGGCCCTTACGGCCGGACTGTGCAATGCGGAAGGCTGCCCGCATGGTGTCGGCCAGGTCTTCGACCTTGCGCACGGTGAAGTTGTGCTTGGTGATGGGCATCGTGATGCCCTCAATGTAAGCTTCCTGGAAGCTGTCCCGGCCCAGCAGGCTGGTGGCAACGTTTCCGGTAAAGGCAACCATCGGCACGCTGTCCATATAAGCGGTGGCGATGCCGGTGACCAGGTTGGTGGCGCCCGGACCGCTGGTGGCCAGCACCACACCGGTGCGGCCCGTTGCGCGGGCGTAACCGTCTGCCGCATGGGAAGCGCCCTGCTCGTGGGCGGTCAGGATATGGCGGATGCGGTCAGAGTTTTTATATAGTTCGTCGTACAGGTTCAGAACTGCGCCGCCGGGATAGCCAAAAATTGTATCGACCCCCTGCTCCGCGAGCACTTCGACAAAAATCTGCGAACCATTCAGAATCATTGAAAAAACTCCTTTCCGTTTCTTAAGGCAATACCGCATAATTCTAAGTGCCGATACGGCGAGCGAGGTGCGGC
>ERZ773193.3918-NODE-3918-length-12736-cov-13.086034_pt1 | contig 12736 bp, 17 predicted proteins | sample MGYA00511110_ERZ773193 | MGnify/ENA primary metagenome ERZ773193 (study PRJEB29015, sample SAMEA2737784) | human gut metagenome | biome: human gut; feature: human-associated habitat; material: faeces | place: China | collected 2012 ...
GGTGTGGTTTAGTAGAAATTGGCCCTACGAACGACCATGTTGTGTTACAGGCACAACCCCGCCGGCAGGCTCATAGTGGAAACCTAAAGGTATAAATGCACAGATAGAATTACCGGAACGAGGAAAGGCAGCGGCTTCCTTAAGGAAGAACCTGACGAAGAACAATAAGCAGGTGAACCGCTGCTGAAAAGTAGTGATCGAACCGAAGAAGTCCCTGTAATGGGGATGGAGGAATGGTCACAAGTCGAATTGTGGAAACAGGCATTATTCAATCCAATCATAAGGATTCGAGTAAGACCAAAAGGGTCACTTTTCTCAAACGGGAGGTGATGCCTTATGCCAAAAGAAAGGAAAAAAGTCCTGTGTATGGACGCCCAGCGGCACGCCGAGTATTACGGTATGCAGCAGACATTTGACGAACTGTATGCCAAAAGCAAAGCCGGAGAAGTATTCAACGGCCTGATGGAACTGGTCCTAAGCCCGGACAACATCATGCTGGCATACAGGAATATCAAAACCAACACAGGCAGCTACACAGCAGGAACAGATAAGCAGAATATCGGTGACATTGGACGGCTTCCACCGGCTGAGGTCATCGGTAAGGTCAGAAAAATTGTCACAGGCAGCGAACACGGCTACCGTCCCAAACCAGTGCGCCGGAAGGACATCCCAAAGCCAAACGGAAAAACCAGGCCGCTGGGTATTCCCTGCATCTGGGACAGATTGGTGCAACAGTGCATCAAACAAATCCTGGAACCCATCTGTGAAGCTAAGTTCAGCAACAACAGCTATGGGTTCCGCCCGAATCGGTCAGTGGAGCACGCAATCTCCCGTACTTACTCCCTGTTACAGCGGGCGCATTTACACTATGTTTTGGAGTTTGACATCAAGGGATTCTTTGACAATGTGAACCACAGCAAACTAATCCGACAGCTTTGGACGCTGGGTATCCAGGATAAGCAGCTTCTATTCGTAATCAAGCGGATTTTGAAAGCGCCTATTCGTATGCCGGATGGCAGCACGGTATATCCAACAAAAGGAACACCGCAGGGTGGGATTATCTCCCCGCTGCTGGCAAACGTGGTGCTGAACGAACTTGACCACTGGGTGGATAGCCAATGGGTAGAACATCCCGTAGCAAACCGTTACGGCACGCATCGAATCATCCGTACTTCGGAGGTCTTTGACAAAAGTAAAGGCTACCAGAAAATGCGGGAGACAAACCTCAAGGAAATGTTCATCGTGCGCTATGCGGATGACTTCCGTATCTTCTGCCGAAATCGTGAGGACGCGGAGAAAACCATGGAGGCTGTTACAAAGTGGATTACCGAGCGACTGAAACTGGAAGTCTCTCCCGAGAAAACACGCATTGTCAACGTCCGTAAGCGATATTCTGAGTTCCTTGGTTTCAAAATCATGGTGTACCGCAAGGGTGAAAAGTATGTCGTGAAGTCCCATATCTGTGACAAAAAGCTACACTTGGAAGAAAGCAAGCTGGTGGAACAGGCAAAGCGCATCGCAAAACCAGTCCATGGGCGAACACAACCGGACGAAATCGGCCTGTTTGACGAAATGGTGCTGGGTATCCAAAACTACTACAGGATTGCTACCTGTATCAGTCTGGACTGCCGAAAAATCCACCGCAGAGTCATGACAGTGCTGACCAACCGTTTGAACACGGAATCCGGCTGCCAGCTCGCCCGGGAGGGCGGTGCCATGACGGACAGCGAAAAGGAGCACTACGGTGCTTCCCAAATGGTGCGGTATGTGTCCGGTATCAACCGACCAATCTACCCCATTGCGTTCATCAAGTATAAAACCGCAATCGGTATCAGCGCCGCCGTCTGCTGCTTCTCTCCGACGGGACGGAAAAAGATACACGATAATCTGGAGATGGATACGACCCTGTTTGCATATCTGCGGGAGAATCCGCCACAAGGACACAGTTTGGAATATGCTGATTGCAGGCTCTCCCTGCTGTCAGCTCAAAAAGGCAAGTGTTCCGTCAGCGGCGAGTTGTTTCTGAATCCGGACAACATCGTGTGTCACATGAAAGTTCCAAAGGAGCAAGGTGGTCACGAGCGATACAGCAATCTGGTGCTGCTCCACAGTCGGTATCTTCCTTTGCTGACCGACCAAGACACTGCCGCTCTCAAGAGCATGTGCAAGCAACTGACTGTAACAAAAAAACAACTGACCAAAATCAACAGCCTGCGTACTGCTGCAAAACTGGTAGCAATCTAAGAAAGCTTTCTATTGGTGATTGATTAAATGCCTGATAACACAATCGATGGAACGCCGGATGCGGTGAAAGTCGCATGTCCGGTGTGGAGTGGGGGAAAATCCAGCGATTACTTCAAAGGATTACCTATCACTATAAGCGGCATTTTTGACCACGAGTGGACGGCGAAGGGGCAGGCGGCGCGCATCTACCGCACGGAGATCGTGGAGGAAGAGGGCGTTTGCTCGCAGGGCGAGGGGCGCTGCTATCTCAAGGGCTATGCGTATATGCTGCGCGGCGGCGAGAACGATGCGCTGATCGCGCAGATCGAGGGCGGCATCAAAAAGGAAGTGAGCGTGGGGTGCAGCGTGGAAAGGTGCGTGTGCTCCATCTGTGGTGAGGACATCAACACCTGCGCGCACAAAAAGGGCGAAGTGTACGGCGGGAAGGTGTGCTGCGCGGAGCTTGTGAACGCGCAGGACGCGTATGAGTGGAGCTTTGTAGCGGTGCCGGCGCAGCCGAGAGCGGGCGTTTTGAAGCGCTGCGGCGGAGAGGACGCGGGCACGCTCAAAACGCTCGTCAAGCGGCGCGGGTCAAGAGCGAACCAGAGGGAGCTTGAAAGCCTTGAAAAGCAGGCGGAGGTCGGTAAGCGCTACTTGAGTGAGCTGCGCGGCGAGGTGAAGCGGCTGATGCTCGTGTGCGAGCAGGAGGCGGATGGCGAGGCCATTGAAAAGCTCGCGGAAAAGCTCGACGAGAGCGAGCTCAAGGAGATGGAGAAGCTGTATCGCGGGAAGATGGCGAAAAAGCTGGGGCTGCGCACGCAGCTCACTTACGGCGAGAAGACGAAAGCGGCGGAGGACGAGAGCGACTTTCGCGTGTGAAAAGGAACAAAAAGCAGCGGCGCTTTTTGGATAGAACAACAGATCAAGGAGGAACGGTATGAGCATTTCTTATGAGGGCATCGGCGAGTGGTGCGCAACGTTTGTTTGCGGCGCGGTCAGCGAGGGCGACATTGTGAAGGTGAGCGCGAACGGCACGGTGGGCAAGTGCACGGCGGGCGACGGCTTCTGCGGCGTGGTGCGCGCCGTCGCGCATGACGGCAAGGCCTGCACGGTGCAGCTCGGCGGCCTTGCGAGCGTGAAGTACAGCGGCACGGCGCCTGCGGTAGGCTTTAGCGAGCTGGTGGCGGACGGCTCGGGCGGCGTGAGCAAGCCGGGCGACAACCAGAACGGCAGCAGCTATCTTGTGCTGAGCGTGGACAGCGCGGCGGGCAAGGCTGTCATCAAGCTTTAAGGAGGAGAAGGACAAATGGCTTATCAGTATGAAAATGTGAAGCTCGAAAAGGGCATGTACGGTCAAAGCGGCAAGAGCTTTCTGAAGGTGCTCGAATCGCTCGACCCGAGCGAGAACTACAAGGGCACGGCGCTCGAGGGACTCGACGCCTTCCAGCGCCAGCTCAAGCGCTTTGATATCCACGTCAAGGGCGCGGGCAGCGACATGGTGGAAAAGTTTTTCCACACGAGCGAATCGTCCGTGCTGTTCCCGGAGTTCGTCTCCCGCGTGGTGCGCCAGGGCATGGAGAGCGACATCCTGCCCAACATCACTGCGACCGTGACGAATTTTGACGGACTGGATTACCGCTCCATCGCGTCGGTTCCGACGGACGACGACAAGGAGCTCAAGCGCGTGGAGGAGGGCGCGGGCATCCCGACGACCAGCATCCGCACGCAGGAAAATCTCGTGAAGCTCCACAAGCGCGGCAGAATGCTGGTCGCGTCCTATGAGGCGATCCGCTTCCAGCGACTGGACCTCTTCTCTGTGACGCTGCGCCAGATCGGCGCGTACATCGCGCGCATGCACTTAAAGGACGCCATCGACGTTTTGATGAACGGCGACGGCAACAACAATGCGGCAACAAGCTATACCATCGGCGATGACGGCATCGGCGGCACGAAGGGCACGCTGAGCTATGACGCGCTGCTGGGCTTCTGGTCGCAGTTTGACCCCTATACGATGAACACGATGCTGATGGGCAGCGACATGATGCTCGCGATGCTCAAGCTCTCGGAGTTCCAGAACCCGCTGACGGGCCTCAACTTCCAGGGCACGGGCACGCTCGCGACCCCGCTGGGTGCGAAGCTCCTGCGCACGAGCGCGATGCCCGCGGGCAAGATCATCGGCCTTGATAAGAACTATGCGCTCGAGCGCATCTGTGGCAGCGAGGTGCTGGTCGAATACGACAAGCTCATCGACCGCCAGCTGGAGCGCGCGGCCATCACGAGCATTTCCGGCTTTGCAAAGCCGTATCAGGAGGCCTCGAAGGTGCTGTCCTTACAGTAAAAAGTAAGGAGGAAGAGCGAATGGCGGAGAGCATGAGCGAGCAGATCTTTTCGATCGCGTGTGCGCTGAGCAAGGCGGACGAGAGCGAGAAGAGCATGCTCCGAATGATCTGCACGGCGCAGGAGGAGAGCCTTGTGCGCGCGCTGAAAGAGGGCGTCGCCAAGGAGGACTGCGAGAGCGCGTTTATCTGCGCGGCGTCGTGGTTGGCGGCGGCCGCGCTGGAGAGCGCGAGAGCGGGTGGGGAGGAGTTTTCCTCCCTGCGCGCGGGCGACCTGACAGTGACGAAGCGTTCGTCCGATGAGGGGAGCAAAAGGCTGTCGCTGCTGCGCGAGCAGGCGTGGGCGCTGATGCGTCCGTATACGACGGACGGCGGGTTCTGCTTCCGCGGGGTGGAAGCATGAATCGGGCACTGAGTGAGGCGTTCGCACGCTACGGCATGAGCGTTTCGGTGCTGCACGGCGGAGAGACGGCGGAGACGAAGGCGTTTTTGCAGCTTGTGAAGAGGGAGAACGGCGAGGAGCCGTTCTCTGTGACGGCGCTGGGCGCGGTCGATGAGCAGTGCTGGCGGTATCTGGGACCGGCGAACATCGAGATCGCGATGGGCGACTTTGTGCAGTGCGGAGAGAAGCGGTATGTCGTGCGCGCGGCGGGGCCGTTTTACGTGGGCGAGGAGATCGTCTACTACTGGGCGATGCTGCATCCGAAGGAGGAAGAGGCATGACGGCGGTCGGACAGGTGAAACGCGCGGTGGCTGCGGCGATCAAGGCGGCGGGGTGCGCGGCGATCGAGAGTTACAGCGAAGAACAGCTCAAGCGGTATGCGACCGCGGTGGCGGCGGTCGGCACGAAGGAGACGGTGATCGAGGAGAGCGGCGCGGCCCAGTATCTGGGAGAAAAGGTCGACGAGGCGACGCAGGAGACGGTATCTGTCTACGGGAGAAAAATGCTGCTGACGCTGCTCATCGAGGTGTATGCGCCGAGGACGCTGGGCGCGGCGGGCTGCGAAAAAGCGGCGGAGGCGGTGACGCAGGCACTGATGACGGCGCTGCCGGAGGGGCTGAAGCTCCGGTCGCTCCAGTGGGGCAAGACCGGCTGGGACAAGACGACGGGCATGTTCCGGCTGGACGCGAGCGCGAAATATGCGGCGTACTTTGTCGCGGAGGCGGCGGAGGATGAGACGGTGTTTACCGATTTTGTATTGAAAGGCACGGTGAAAGAACGTGAATAGTACGATCCATGAGCGGCCGGGCGTGTATTCGTCCTACGACGCATCGAGCGTGGTGAGCGCGAGCGCTGCGGCGAAGACGATCGGCGCGGCAGCGGTGGCGACGAAGGGAACGGCCAATAAGGTGGAGCTCATCACCTCGTATGAAGAGGGAAAGAGCGTATTCGGGGAGGATGCGAGCGGCGTGTATGGCATGAGCACGCTGCTTAAATTCCTCTTCGCCAACGGTGCGGGTGCAGTGAAGGCTGTGGCCGTGGGCAAGGACGAGAGTGAAGAGAAGGACTACGCGAGCGCGTTTGCGGCGCTCTCTGATGAGGAAGATGTCGGCGTGATGGTGTGCGACAGCGCGGCGCAGAGCGTGCATCTGCTCCTCAAAACGGCGGCAGAGGATGCCTCGGCGGCGAGACGCGAGCGCATCGCGGTCATCGGTGGTTCGGAAGAGACAGTCGCGCAGATGGTGAACCGCGCGAAGGCTGTCAACAGCGAGCGCGTAGTGCTGGTGGGACCGGATATCGCATCGGACGACGGCGGTACGATGAGCGCGGTGTTTGCCGCGGCGGCGGTGGCGGCGGTGATCGCGGGAAACACCGACCCGTCCGTGCCTATCAACGGGGCGGAGCTGACGCTTTTCGGCGCGGCGGGCAAGAGACTGAGTGACAATGAGATCGACCAGCTGGTGCGCGGCGGCGTGACGCCGATCGAGACGGTGGGCGGCGTTTCCTCGCCGGTGCGAGGTATCACGACGAAGACTTCGAGCGGCGGGGCGGCGGACACGACGTGGCGCGAGCTGACGACCATTTTGATCGTGGATGAGGTCATCCCGACGATCCGCAGCGCGCTGCGTACGCGCTTTGCCAGAAGCAAGAACACCGCGCAGAGCCGCGGGGCCATCCGCTCGCAGGTGGTGCTGGAGCTCGAGGAGATGAAGAGCCGCGAGATCGTGGACAGCTACGGCGAGGTGCTGGTGAGCGCGCTCAAGAGCGACCCGACGGTGTGCCTGGTGGAGTTCAGCTTTACGGTGGCGCACGGGCTGAACCGCATCTATCTGACGGCGCACATCACGGTGTAAGGAGGAAAAATATGGCGAATACGGTATTGCCGCTGAGCAGCGACATCTATCTCGAAGTCGACAGCAAAAAGGTGGCGGTGGTGCAGAGCTACACGACGAGAGCGACGCGCACGAGCCGCGAGATCGAGGCCTTTGGCGAAAACGAGCCGGTGGCGACGATCGCGGGCGCGAACAAGTACACGCTGGAGTTGAGCCGCCTGTACGCGACGGATGAGGCCATCAGCGACGGCATCAACTTCTATGATCTGAACGACTTTTCGCTTGTGATCTGCAAGCCGGACAAGCGCATCATCTACTCGCAGTGCCGCTGGAGCAGCATTGAAGAGGCGGGCAAGCTTGGCGACCCGGCGGCGGAGAAGGTGACGATCATCGCGCGTAAGCGCATGGAGATCGCAAGCTGATGGACGAGCTTCTGCTGAACTTTTTGGGGCGCGAGCGGGAGAAGACGGTGCGCATCGGGGAGAGAACGTGCGCGATGCGGCTGCTTTCGGCCCGCGAGACGCTCTCGCTGCGGCGCGAGATCGCGCAGCTTGACTGTGCCGACGAAGAAGAGCGTGCGTTGCGCGCGAACGCGGCGCTGCTCAAAAGAAGCCTGACGGAGGGCGGAGAGGCGGCCTTTGCAAGCGCGGAGGATGTTGAAAATGCACTGAGCGTCGGCGAGATCAACGAGCTGGTGCGGTGCTACGCGCTGCTTGACGGGGCGGAGAACCCGTCGAGCGAGGACGGGCGCGAGAAGGTGGAAGCGCTAAAAAAAGCATGGAGCACGCGCCCTACGAACGGCTGAAATGGCGCGTGCTCCGATATGCCGGCGCGCTGCCGAGCGAAAAGCGCGCGCAGGAGATGACGGACGCGGACTACCTCTATTGCCTTGTGCACGAGATGCTCGACCGCGAGGAGGTGATGGAGCGGCTGTGCCCCGAGTGCCGGACGCGCGCGGAGGAGGCGCGGTGCAGCATTTGCGGCGCAAAGCTCGGCGAGGCCGCAGGCGGCGGCAACGCGAGCTTTGATATGGCGCGCTTTATCCGCATGAAGGAGGGGCGAAAACCTTGAATTACATCGAATGGGCGCTGCAAAGAGGCGCAGAGCTGTGGCGCGCGCGGGAAGAGGCGCTGAAAAAGCGCCTCTCCCTTGTGCCGGAGGGGACGGCGCAGAAAAAGGCGGCGGAGGCGCAGCTTTCGGAAGAGGAAGCCGCGGCGCAGGATGCGGAGATGAGCGGCGGCGCGGAAACTGTGGCAGAAGCAGCGGATGATCCGGTGGAGACGGCGGCGGTGCGGCTTGGGCAAAAGCTCGGGCTGGGTGCGACGCAAGAAGATGATGGCTCGGAGAGGGAGACGGCGTTTTCTGCCGATCTGGCGGGCACTGCGGCAGCGAACGCTGCGCTTCTGCGCGCGAGGGAGGCCGAGAGCGCGGACAATGCGTCCGACTGGATAAGAAAGCTCCTGAGCGCGGACGGCCGCGACGGGGCGAGCGCGGCGGCAGCGCGAGGGAAAAATGACTTTTCACTCGCGCAGGAGCAGGAGGTGCGCGAGACGGAGTCGTTTTCGCTGAGCTTAGAGCGCGACGCGCGCCGATACGATGGCGGATTTTTATTTTACTGAGAAAGGGGCGGGAGGATGAACCTTGCACCGATGCGATACAAGGATTATGTCTGGCCGCACAACCCGGAGACCTACACCATCTCGTTCAAGCGGCAGGTGGCAGTGGCGAAGGTGCCGTTCGGACGCTACGGGATGCAGGATCTCGGAATGAGCTACCGCGTGATGGAGGGCGAAGGCGTTTTTGCGGGGAAGGGCGCCTACGACGAGTTCAAAAAGCTGGCATCGGTCTTCTATCGGGGCGGGCCGGGGCTGCTGATCCATCCGGTGTGGCAGGCGTCGCAGGCGTACTTTGTGTTGCTGGAACTGGCGCAGCAGCCGCTTGAAAACTACGTGCGCTACCGCTTTGCCTTCTGGGAGACGAGCCCACTCGATACGTCGTTCATCCGCGTGAGCGGCGGGAGCGGCAATGCGGGCACGGGGACGAAAACGGCGAGCTCGTACTACACGGTCAAGCGCGGCGACACGCTGTGGGGCATCGCGAACACGTATGGCGTGACGCTGACGGCGCTTTTGAACGTGAATCCGCAGATCAAAAATCCCAACAGGATCGCCGTGGGAGAGCGGGTGACGCTGCCGTGATGAAGGGGTATCTGACGACGTGCGACGGTGCGCAGTTTGAGCTGCCGACGCTGCTGAAGTGGGAATTTTCCTACACGGGAAGCGTGCCGTGCGACAGCTTTACGCTCAAGTGTGCGTATGAGCCCGCGATGGCGGAGGTGCTGCGGCGGGCGGTGCGCTTTACGGCGAGAGAGGACGGCACGGTCGAATTTGCGGGCGTTGTGGACGAGTGCGGCGTGACATGCGATGAAAAGGGCTTGCAGCTTGAGGTGAGCGGACGCGGCATGGCGGCGCTGCTGCTCGACAATGAGGCAGAGAGCGTGAGCTATCAGTGGGCGACGATGGAGGAGATCCTCAAAAACCATGTGACGCCGTACGGCATTGTGTGCACGGGCTATGACGCGGTGACGGCTGCGGCACGGTACCGCGTGGCGAACGGTTCGAGCCAGTGGAAGGCGCTGAACGATTTTGCAGCGCTGCACGGCGGGATCGCACCGTATTTCGACAAGACGGGCGCGCTGGAGGTGAAGAAAAACCGCAAGGCCGCGCGCGTGAGCATTGACGCCAAAACGCCGGTGACGGCGCTCACCTACTGCGACAAGCGCTACGGCGTGATCGCCGAGGCGCTGGTGGTGGACAGCAAGGCAGGCGTGAAGCAGAGCGTGAAAAACAAGGCGTTCTGCGCTCGCGGCGGCACGAGCAGGCGCGTATTTTACGTGCCTGCGCGCAGCGGCACGCAGGCGATGCGCTACACGGGGGAGTATCAGATCGCAAAGTCGAAGGAGGGCGCGGAGATGCTGCGCGTGACGATCGCGGGGCGGTTCACCGCCGCGCCGGGGGATATCGCGGCGGTGAGCGGGACGAAGATCGGCATTGTGGGCAATTTCCGCGTGATCGAGTGCGTGAGGCGCTTTGGCGAGAGCGGAGAGGCGTGTGAAGTGACGATGCAGAGGGAGTGAGAGACGATGTGGCTATCGAGAAAGCTGAGCCAGCATGAGATGCAGGACGTGGCCTCGGCGCAGGACGGAACGGTGACGGTCGAGGGCGGCGAGCTGGCGGTGTTCAGCAGCGGGGAAAAGCGCGAGGTGAAGACCGCCGCGCCCGGCGGCTATGAGTGGCAGCCGAAAAAGGGCGAGGATGTGCTGGTGGTGCGCGGCGGGACCTTTGGCGAGGAGGCCTACGCCGTGGGCGCGGTGGGGCAGAGCGCGGACGACCTGGCACCCGGCGAGGTGCGCATTCGCTCCGCCGCGGCGGGGACGGAGATCGTGCTGCGCAACAACGGGCGCATCGACATCAACGGGCTCCTTTTCATCAACGGGATGCCGTATCTGGGAATGGGAGGCTGAGGATGGAGCTGAAGATCAAAGACCGCGATTATGTGGCCGACGGCGCGGGCGGGCTCGTGCGCGTGAGCGGCTGGGACGAGCTGCTCGAACGCGTGCTCTTCAAGCTGAGTGTGCGGCGCGGAAGCTTTGCGCTCGCGCCGGAGCTTGGCAGCAAGCTGCACCTTTTATGGCGGGAAAAGGGCGAGAGCCGCGCGACGGCGGCAAAGCAATACGTGGCCGAGGCACTGGCGGATGAAAAGGGCCTGAGCGTGACGGGCATGGAGCTTGCGGAAAAGAATGGATTTTTGGAGCTGCGCGTGCTGCTGCGCTATGAGAACGAAACGGGCGAGGCGGTCGTGACGATAGGGGGAGAGTGAAGAATGGAAGAGCTGAACGCGATCTACGAGCGGATGCGCGCGATCTTTGCCGAGGAGGCGGGCTTTGTGCCGAACGACGGCTGCGACGCGATGGTGCGCCTCTATGCGCTGGCGAGCGAGGTACAGTCGCTTCTGGCGCAGGCGGACTGGGTGCTCGATCAGAGCTTTCCGCAGACGGCGGTGGGGCAGTATCTCGACTATCACGCCGAGACGCGGGCGCTGACGCGCCTTCCCGCGGCGAAGGCGACGGGTGTGCTGCGCTTTTCCGCGCCGTCGGCGGCGGTGACGGATTATGAGATCGACGCGGGAAGTGTGGCGATGACGAGCGGCGGTGTGCGCTTTGAGACAACGGAGAAGGCGACGCTCTTAAAGGGCGAAACGTATGTGGATGTGCCGGCGAGCGCCGTGGAGGCGGGGGCGAGCGGCAACGCCATCGCGGGCGCGATCCATCTGATGTCCGTGTATCCGGTGGGCATCACGCAGTGCACAAATCCTGAGGCGTTTTCCGGCGGCAGCGACGAGGAGAGCGACGAAAAGCTGCGCGAGCGCGTGCTCGAGAGCTACAAGCGTTTGCCGAACGGCGCGAACGCGGCGTTTTACGAGCAGGAGGCGATGAGCTTTCCGAACGTGGCGGCGGCGAAAGCGGTCGGCCGCGCCCGCGGCATCGGCACGGTGGATGTGTATGTTTCGACGCACGCGGGCGCGCCGGATGAGAAGCACAGCAGCGTGGTGATCACCCGGGTGATAAATATAAACAGCAGCAGACCGACACTAAAATTGCCTGCTGCGGCAATCGGGATCAGGTTAAAACCACCGCCTGCCGCTTCAGGTTGAATTAATCCCAGGATCCCGCACAGGCCACCGATCGCGCCGCCCATCAGCACCCATTTTTTAATTTCACCACCGTGAAAGCGCTGGAACATATCCTGGGTACGCAACACCATAGTGTTGAACAAGGGCCCGACACAGCCAAAAATAAGTCCGAGTACAAGATACAGCCACAGCGTATTTACCGGCGCATTAGACAGCTTTCCGACTTCAATAATCGGGGCTTCGCCGTTGAAAACACGAAACACGATGCTCGACATTATAACGCCGGTAAACACGGCTTTGATCGACACGAGGTTATAGCGAAACTGCGGGCGCATCTCTTCAATAATGAACAGGATCCCCGCCAGCGGAGCGTTAAACGCTGCCGAAAGGCCCGCTGCCGCACCGGTAGCCAATAAGGTATGTCGCGCTTCGGCGCTACGCATGCGGAAAATATCCAGCACCATGCGCCCGAGGTTACCACCAATCTGCACGGTCGGACCTTCCCGCCCAAGCACCATGCCAGCACCCAGCGTGCCCATACCGCCAATAAATTTCACCGGCAGGACACGCCACCAGCGCACAGGTCGCAGCTCTTCCAGCGCACCTTCAATCTCTGGGATCCCCGAACCACCAGCTTCCGGCGCAAACTTACGCACCAGGAAATAGCCGACCATCGCCAGCAACGCCGAAAGAATAAACGCCAACGGCCACAGCAGAATGGCATGGTCCGCAACCTGAGCCAGTGCGCCAATGCGCTGATTCTGCACCCAGGTCACCGCTTTCTCAAATGCCACGCCAACAAGCCCTGTCACAGTACCTACTACTGCAGCCATCAACAGGATCGCCAACGGGGTTTTGTCTCGTTCCAGGAGACGACGAATTTGATCCCTGCGGCGTAAACGCACAATTTGCTGTGCTTCAAAAGAGGGAGTGTCTGTCTTCATCAGATGATCATTAATTGGTAATACAAATACGGAATCGGCATTCTACTCGCACATTTCGCGAAAATCCCCTGCAAATCGCATTGTTTCAAATGCGTAAAACTTTCATAACCTTCTCTGAATAACTAGAATAGCGGGCATTTACTTTTTCTACGAACCAGGACCCCATCCATGAGTAAGTCTGAAAATCTCTACAGCGCAGCACGCGAACTTATCCCAGGCGGCGTTAACTCCCCCGTTCGCGCCTTTACTGGCGTGGGCGGCACTCCA
>ERZ773193.3924-NODE-3924-length-12727-cov-7.626894_pt1 | contig 12727 bp, 7 predicted proteins | sample MGYA00511110_ERZ773193 | MGnify/ENA primary metagenome ERZ773193 (study PRJEB29015, sample SAMEA2737784) | human gut metagenome | biome: human gut; feature: human-associated habitat; material: faeces | place: China | collected 2012 ...
CGCAAACTATCCTATTATAGACTTCTTTTGACAAGACTTCGTCTTGCAAAAGATTGTAAGGGTTCGAATCCCTTTTTAATTAAAGCAAAAACAGGACATAGCTTTTGCTATATCCTGCTTTTTTGGCGGAGAGTGAGGGATTCGAACCCTCGGTCCCGTTAGGGATTACCTGATTTCGAGTCAGGCCCGTTATGACCACTTCGATAACTCTCCGTATTCGATTTATTGAGCTCAACAAAGAGCTTATATATTTTACCAAACGTACATACCTTTGTCAAATGATTTATTCAAATATTTTAATTTATTGCAATCAATAAGGGTTTTGTGCCTACGCAAAACGGATTTGCATGGTAAAATCCGTCAATGTTTGCGCAAAAACGGCGATTACGGCATCATTTCAGATAAAAAAGTCTTCTATCGGCACGGTAAAAGTAAAGGTGAACGATTTTATACGAATGCATTATTGCATTCCGTATTTTGTCTTAATTCGTTCAAGAACCGAGCCTATAGGCTTTGCAAGCACTATTATAAATGCAACATTGGAAACTACGTAGGTAAGCGTAACGGGCACAGCCGACGTAACAGCGGCAATATACCGCGTCAGATTAAACGTGCCGTCATACCAAAGGGTTGTATAAATATCCATAAGCAAAGAATACAGCACTCCCGAAACGGCACTGTAAATTATTCTGAATACAAGACTCTTTTTAAGCTGCGGAGCGAAAACTCCGGCTATAAGCCCGACTATACCCCACGAAAACATCTGGAACGGTGTCCATGGACCCTGCCCAAAATAAAAATTCGATATTACGGCGGTCAGCGCACCCGTCATAAAGCCTGCCTGTGGACCGAAATACATCGCTGTTATTATAACGAGTGCCGTCACCGGTTTTACGCTGGGTGCCCACGCAAAAATAAGTCTGCCGACTGCCGACAACGCGACCATAACAGCTATTAAAATCATTTCCTTTGTACCGCTTTTTCCCTTTTCAAAGGCGAGAAAAAACGGAACGCACGACAACACGGCAACGCAAAGCGATATCCATGCATACTGTTTATCTTTAAACACTGTGGCACCGAGCAAAACCGCCGCAGGCACCAAAATGCACGGAAAAATATACGAAAGCCATTTTTTAACCATTATCTTCTCCGTTTCCGCGGCAACACTCAGCCGCCTCTTCACTCGTTATCGCTGTGGGACAAAGCGGACGGGCTATGCGGTTCGCCGCCGTCGTATAAAAATTATTTTCTGCGAAAAACGAATTCGGCGCATCGGAAGAAATGATTTCGCCGTCAAAGAACAGCGCGCACCTATCGGCACCGACAGCGGCAAACTCAACATCGTGAGTTACCATAACAACCGTTATTCCGTCCGATTTAAGCTTCTTCAATACATTCAAAAGCGAGGACTTTGAAAAGGCGTCAAGTCCCTTTGTCGGTTCGTCCAAAAGCAGTATTGTAGGCTCTGAAAGCAACATTTTCGCAAGGGCGCATTTTTGCTGTTCACCGCCGCTGAGGTCATAAGGATGCTTCGTAAGCAAATCCGTTATACCGAGTTTTTCGGAAATATCGCGTATTTTTTCTTCGCGCTCTTCTTTTTTATACTCCATCGCCTTGAGCATTTCTTCGAGATCGCCCGAAACGGTATCCTTTAAAAATACCGTCTGCGGATTTTGCGGCAGATATGCAAGCTTCTTTCGGTACAACGAATTGCCCTTATAATCCTTGATTTTTTTGCCGTCTATCTTTATTTTGCCGCGGTACGGCTTATTAAGACCCGAAATAACATTCAGCATTGTCGTTTTTCCCGTGCCGTTGCCGCCGAGAATACAAATTATCTCGCCGCGATTCGCTTTAAGATTTACGCCGCGCAGAATGTCGGGCAAATCTCTTTCATATCTGAACCAAACATTTTTAAGCTCGATTGCCGCATCGGTTTTATCGGAATATTCTGATTTATCACCGTCGGAAAAGTCTATATTCCTTTTGAAATTACGTCTGAAAAACTCCTGCCCCTCTTTAACCGTAAGCGGGCAGACTTCGTCCGACGAGAGCAGATTGTAAAGCCTTACGGCACTCGGAAGACCCTTGAGCATAGTATGCTCGGGATTTATTTTTTTTAGATTTTTGCCGACGGCACGCGGTGAATCATACAAAAGCACGCAGCCGTTTTCCATAAGCAAAACCTTGTCGGCTATCGGGAAAACGTCCTCAAGACGGTGCTCTACCAAAAGCACGGTAATGCCGAATTCGGTATTCAGCTTCTTAAGCGTCGCTATAAAATCAGCCGCGGCTATGGGGTCAAGCTGACTTGTGGGCTCATCTAAGATAAGCACCTTGGGCTGCATTACCATAACCGACGCAAGATTTAAAAGCTGCTTCTGACCGCCCGAAAGCTCGTCGGTTTTTTTGCGGAACCAATCCTGTATGCCGAAATAGCTCGCCATCTCGCCCACTCTGCGGCGAATTACGTTTTGCGGCACGCCGAGATTTTCAAGACCGAACGAAAGCTCGTGCCAAACCTTGTCCGTAACTATCTGATTATCGGGATTTTGCCCGACAAACCCTATGGCACATGCACTCTCGCGAAGGCTGAGGGAATCGATGCTTTTCCCGTTATAGAGTATCTCGCCGCTCTTTTCTCCTGCGGGAGCAAGCTCGTTTTTAATCAGCTTTAAAAGGGTGGTCTTTCCGCAACCCGTTGCGCCGCATATTACAGTAAAATCACCCTGCCCGATGTTAAGAGAAATATTGTGAAGAGTGTCTTTTTCCGCCTTGGGGTAACGGAAATTCAAATTTTCGATATGTAATATTTCCACTTTAAATTCTCCTTTACCTCAATAAAAAACGGAAGAAACGATAATATAAAAAACGAAATGTAAGTAATTAACGATTTTAACGAAAGGCTGATTTTGCCGAGCTCCGGATAAAATGTAAAATCGATGCTTCCGCTGCCGACGCCTATAAGTACGGCAGCAAAAAGCAATAATCCCGACAATAAAACCGCCGCGTCTCTCGCCCCGAATTTAAACAGCGAAAAGTTTGTTCTGCCGTGCAGACCGTATCCGCGCGCTCGCATAGACGACGACAGCTCCATGGAATTTTCAAGCGACCACGAAATCATCGCCGTAAAAACTCGTATTCCGCCGCGTAATCTGTCAACATAGCTTTTTTGCGAATAAAGCCCCATTGCCTTTTGCGCTCTGCTCACACTTTTCATCTGTCTTTTAAACATCGGAACAAATCTGAGAGCCATGGAAAGCACGAGCGACATTTTCGGAATAATTCTGCCGAACAGATACAAGAATTTATCCTCGGTCATAATTTCATTATAGCACTTGCACCAAAACAGCACTCCGACAACCATCACCGAGATAAAAACGCCGTAAACAACCGCTTCAAGCGTTACCGGGTTACCGTTCATAAAGAAAAGCGGAGTAACGCCGTTATGTGAAAACAGAGGATTTGTAACAGCCACAAGCAGAAAAAGCGGAAGATAAAAGCCCATATCGCTTAAAATAGCCTTTTTCCTCACGAGCATAAGCGAAAACATAATGCCGCCGAAGAGTGCTGTGAGCTGTATTACGGGATTCCATACAAACATAGCCGTTAACAGCACAGATATAAAATATGTAAAAGTAACAGCCGGATGATATCCGCCGAAAGCTTTCATCCCGTTTCATCTCCCATCCATATACAGCCGACGTCCTTGCCGAGATCGCAGGTATAGACCCATGCTATTCGGTCGCCGTCCTTCAGTTTGTATTTTGAGCATCCGTAATTCGGAAATTCGCCGTTCACCTGATACATCCAACCCGAAAGCGGTCCGCAGGAGAATTCGTACAGATAATTTATACCCTGAACGTATACGCTGCCATAGCTGTTTTTATCGGCACCCTGATACTCCATCTGTATTTTATTATACCTTACCGCCCTGTCAAGTATATCAAAAACGGTGTCGCCGGGTCTTAACACATATTCGGTTTCCGGCAATATAACGCCGTTTTGCGGCACGTATTTATCGGATTGCAGGACTTTGTCAAGCTCGTCGTAATTTTGAAGCACGGTATCACAGCGAATACTGATAAAAACCGTCTCACTCTGCGGGGTTATATCGTCGATATGAGTAAGGTAGTACTCGTCAACGGACTGAATGTTTGTGCCGTGAATCAATACGGCTATTATCAGCGCCAACGACAGGAGCGCCAAAATATCTTTTTTCAATTATGACTCCCCTTCCACGAGAAAAAATTACCGCATTTCGTCGTCTTCATCCTTATACATTGCCGCAAGCTCCTCCATTTCGAGAGTTTTTTTCATCTTACGGCGTCTGATTCTTATAATTATAAACACGGTAAGTCCTACCGCTAAAACAAACAGTACAACAGATATTACTATGGCGCGAACGATATTGTCAAGCTTTGTCTTTGTCTTGACGACATCCTCCCAACGCTCGATTTTTGCTCTGTCATATTCGCTGAGCGCGTTATAGCGTTTAACGATTTTATTCACCTTGCCCCTATCCTTGAGCGTGATTTTATCAAACGGATAAAGCTCGGCTTTAATGTCGTCGTTCAGCGAATCTATTTCCGCCTGAACCGCGGCAATTTGCTCCTTTGCCGAAACAAGCTTTCGGAGATATGCGTCTTTACCGTCAAAATCTTCACTCCTTTCGAGCTTATCAAGCAATGTTACAACCAAAACATACTGCTCCGTAGTGAGTTTTTCGGGCAGAGAGTCAACCATTGCACGGTCGGAATCGGTAAAATACAAAATGGCGTCGTCGTTTGCGTCATCATCCGAAAACACAATCACCGCAGTTTCACCCGCTATTTCCGAAACGTCTATTCCGCGTTTTTTGGCTTCATCGGACAAAGTCCAATAATTGCTCACGTAGCACCGCTCTGTTTCGGGCAACGAATAAAAAACCGCAAGAAGCTCGCGAAGCGTTTGTTTATCGGTCTTATTGCCGATTTTAGAAATGTCGGAAGTAAGGTCGTTTATTCGCGATTTAAGCGCGGAGCTCTGCTCTTTTCTGAAATCGAAAAGAGTTCTCATACCGTTTTTTTGCCGCCAAAGAGATGCCATGGTATAAAGGGTCTGCTCCGACGCCATGGTATTTGATTTATCGGGCAAAGATGTGGGATTGTCGGGGTCGTAAGTAAACGAATGGACAAATCCGCCGTCCGTCATTCTGTAACGCATTATACCGTCAAAAAGGGTGTTGCCGTTTTTTATGAAACGGCTGTCCGAGAGAGGGTCGATATTAAGACTGCACAGCGCCACCGCCACCCAATCGGTACTCTCTACATTCTGAGTTCCCCAACTTTTGTAGTCGCCCGTGTCGAGTTGCAGACGCGAAAGGCACAAAACCGCTTCATCAACAACCTCGTGCACCGTTTTGCTCTCATCGGCGGACAACGCTTTTCTGTGATAAGAATATATTTTTTCGGAATTATAATATGGTGCGAGTGCCGTTATCGCCATAGCGGTAATATCGGGGTCTGCATCATCCGAGCTCAGGGCAAATCCGCCGTCTGAAAGCTGCTTTGAAATTATTTCAACGATTATATCGTCGCGGGTGTTGTACGCTCCGTCAGGCACGGCATAGCGCATACTGTCAAGAGTTATAAGCCCCCATATCCAGCCGTTTATGCCCTGTCTTCCGAGCGGCGTTGTCTTGCCGCGGTCGTAGGTTCCGTCCGCTATCAGATTTATCGGCGCGCCGTTTTCGTCGGTTCCGAAATTTGTCGGGTCGCCGCCCATAGCGAGAACGGCGAGTGCTATTCTGTGCCACTCGGTTGCCTTTGCGGCACTGAGCCTTCCGCTTTCGCGATAACGCTCCTCTACCCTGTCTTTTATGACCGCAAGGTAGCCCTCGTTGTTATCCTGTATTCCGAGTCTGCCGAGAGCTATGGGATACCAATCCCCCGGAGTAGTACCCGCATTTTCCAAATATTTATCGTTAATCAAATATCCGTCGGGTTCCGAGCCGTTATCGGCTTTTTTCCATGCGATAATACCGTCCGCGACGCTAAGAAAATTGTCGGACGTATACTCCTTATTCTCTTTTGCCGATACGATGAAAGAAATTGAGGATATAACACACAGGACGCATAAAAGCACCGAAATAACACGTTTTGTCATTTTTGGGAAGAGCTCTCCTTAACAGATTTTTCTTTTTCGCCGTTTTTGCGGCGTTTCTTTACATAAAACACAATAAAGCATACTCCGCCTGCCAAAACGATAAATGCCGATACCAAGCATATTACCGTGACAATCGTTTTTGATTTTTTGTTTTCCGACAATGATACGGCGTTTTCCGTGCTCTCTTCGCTCTCGGAAAGAGCCTCTGAAGCTTTGGTTATCTCCTCCGTTTCCGCATCGGTCTCGGAAAAAGCGGATTCCTCCGCAGCCGAAGCCGCGACAGCGTCGGCAGATCCACCGGAAGCGGCAGCTGCCGCGCCGCCCGACGCATTCTTGCCGCCTAATGCCGCACCGGAGGACACATGAGCGCCGCTGCCGCCGACGGACAAAGGAGCATCCGCAGGAGCGGAGTTTGTTTCCGACCCCGGATTTTGAAGTGCCGAATTGATAGCAGAAACCGCGTTATCGACCGCGCTTTGCGAAGCGTCAAGCGTCTCGGCAACGGATAAAGCCGCGGCGTATGCATTTTTTACATTTGAGCGCGTTATAAGACCCGAATAAATGGTTCTTTCTATTGCCTTTGTAAGCGAGTCCTTATTCGCCACCGAAAAATAGCCGGATTTCGGCTGATTTTCGACATTCGGAATTGAGGTTCCCATAGCACCGAAGCCGCCTATATCCGCTCCGTAGCCGAGAGTGAACTGGACTCTGACGATATCTCCGTCGGAAAGGTATGTATCGGCAAAACCGACATTCGGGAAAACGTTGTTGACGGAATACATCCAGCCCGAGCCGTTTGTTATTACAAATTCACCGAGATGGCCTTTCCAGTTTTTCTCATAATCGCCGGGGTCATAAAACGTCATTGTGCTTTTAAGATGCGGCACCAAAACAGACGGTATTGTCGGTGAAATTCCAAGTGCTTTCGGAGACGAAGCGGACGAGCTTCTCTGATAATTGTTATATCTCGCCGCAGACGCCGTACCGTCGGCTACATATGCGAGGTAAAACGAAGAGCTTACGCTGCCGCCGTAATAACCCACATATCCGTTTTCGTTAAGCAGGCGCAAAAGCTGCTGAGCGGACGTCTCGCCCTCGTATATATTTACTTTTTGGGGATACACGAGATATCCGCAGCCTATGGTGAACATTTCGACGCTCCAAACAGCCGTGCCGATTTTTTCGCCCTGCCGCGCTTTCACGTAGTTAATGTGATATGTAAGCTGCTTTTTTCGCCCGCCGTCGGACGATGCCGAAACGACAACCGTATTATCGCCCTCAAAGGTAAAGTTAAGGGTATAGCTTGATTTTTCGTTATCGTCCCATGTGGGCGAAAGCTTTTCTCCGTTAAACGTAACCGTCGCTTTTATTTTTTCGCCTGACGCATTTCTCGCCCATACGTCAAATGTCTTTTTGCTTCCGCGCTGAGTTGTATTGTCGGAAAGCGTAGTTCTGAGCGTAGGGCCTGCCGCGGCAAAAACCCGAGACGACGGCAGAATAAGCAAAAAACACATAAAAAAGCAAATAAGAGCTCTTTTGGTTTTGTTTTTATCCGTGGTATATACCTCCCTTGCAAAATGAATCCGCCGATAATCGGCATTTTTCGGTTTAGTGTAAGCGATGTACCCGCCGGAGACAAAATGCCCCGTCGGGTACGTAATCAATCCGTCTTATTCTTCGTCCTTTTTGCGTTTGGCGGTAACAGCCATTGCCGCAGCAAAAGAAGAGAACATTAAAAATGCAACCGCCGCATTTCCGATTCTGCCTGTTTTGGGAATTGAAACGCCCTTAATATCCGTATCGGCGGTATTTCCGGAATTTGACGTATTCCCGTCTGTACCCGGTACCGACGGTACATTGACATTTCCGTTGTCATTGCTACCGAGTGACGAATCTGTCGGAATTTCGTCAAGTGCCGCCTTGGCTTTTATCAAAGCGGTATTCACTTCGTCCTTATTCTTCGCCGCACTTATATCAGCCATACCTTTTTCGAGAGCCTTGTTAAATGCCTCACGATTAAGTGTGTAATCCGAAGCGTCCTTGTAGCTCTCGAGCTGCTCGAGTGCTGTCTTTTTGGCTTCTTTGAGGCTTATTATTTCGGAAAGCTCTTTTTCGGCGTTCAAAAGCACATCAAAATTTGAAACGTACGGCTTTAAATCGTCGTCGAGATTGTCATATGCGTTTCTTGCCTCGTTTATTTTAACGCCGCTGTCCGCCGTTACATCGCCGATGTCGTTGATTTTTTCGACAACCTCGTTTACATCGTCGGCATCAAAAGTCTTTTGCCAATAAAGGATCGGATAGCCGCCGTTTACAAGAGAATATTCGTCTTTTTTGAATTTTTCGCCGAGAAGCGCGAGGAATTCGGGAGATTTCATAAACTCGGTTGTCTCGCCTGTGGTACTTCCGTCACCGTTTCCGATTCCGTTCTCTGTAACGGAAGAGTCATAATAGCATTCTTGGACCCTGTTATCATTTGTGAGCGAGCCTGCTATTGCGCCTGCCTGACCGTCGGATGCGGAAGTTATTTTACCTGCGTTATAGCAATTGACTATGGTGTGGCCGTCCTGAGCCTGTCCTACAATGCCGCCGAGTGAATAAATACCGTTTATGCTTCCGAGGTTGTAGCAGTTGTCTATGGTAACCTCAACCGAAGTATCACGTCTTGTAGTATCGAGATGTCCTACAATACCGCCTGTATGGCCGCTGCTTGCATAAAGCGAGCCTACGTTGTAGCAGCCCGTGATATTACTTTTGCCGCCGTCGCGCACTGTACCGACTATACCGCCCATGTAACCGCTGCCGTAAATATCGGCACCGTTCCAGCAGTTTATAAAGTCTGCGCCGTTACTCCATTTGGCGATACCGCCGAGGAACGAAGTGTATATATTTTCTTTGCCGATTTCGCCGCTTGCGACACCGACATTCTTAATTACGGCATTTTGGCAGACAGTTCCGAAAAGTCCGCCGCGGAGAGAAGTAAGATTGTCTATGACATATCCGTCGCCGTCAAATACACCGTCAAACTGATTTCTGTCAGAGCCTATCGGGGTCCAGTTGTCATAGTCGCTGAGGTCGATATTATCGGTCATTTCAAAGTAAACACCGGTAGTTGCCATAAGCTTGGTATTTACGTAATATGACAGATTGTAAAGGTCCTCTGCCGTGCTTATAAGGTACGGTGAAGTCTCGGAGCCCAAGCCCTCCCACGGGATTTTATCCTTTACCGTAACTGTTACAAAGGTCTTGAGTTTACCGCTCTTTATACATACCTTTTGAGTTCCGACTTCAAGTGAATCACCGGAAATTATCTCATAATCCGTTACGGGCTTTTGCGCTCCGTCGCTGTAATATGCGGTAACCTCCATGCCGGCAGCGTCAAAAGAGTCGCCGTCATAATATTCGGTCTTATCGGGTGCTTTTGTAACCGCGATAGAAGTGATGTACGGCGTATTTGAGTCAAGCTCTCCCTCGCCGCCGACAAGCTCTATTGCCGAAACAAGAGCCGAATAATTATTTACGTATCTGCGTTCGTTTTCGGGAACCGCACGGAATTTTGCGAGTGCGCTCTTTGCCGCAGACTTATAATTTGCGTCCGTCGGCAGAGGAAGAGCGTCTATGGCGCTTACTGCGTCCGTGATTGCCGCTTTGGTTTCCGCGCTCCAATCGCCGCGCATATCATAAAGTGCTCTCATCTTATTTTCAAATCTCCAATAAGCTACGAGAGCGTAAGTTGCCTGATCGTTTGCCATACTGTTCCAGCCGTTGCCGACAACATGGCAGAAGCCGCCGTTTGTATCGCGGAATCTCAGAAGTCCGTCAAGGAGCGTTAAGCCGTCGGAGGTTATAAATCTGCTGTCCTTTTGGGGGTCGATTCCGACAGAAGTCAGCGCAACTATAACCTGAGCTATACTTTCGGAGTTATCGGTATTCCAGGAAGTAAAGCCCGCTTTATCGTTCATCATTGAGCCTAAGCGGTCAAATGCTTCGTCCACGCATTGACGAACCGTTTTTGAAACTTCGTCGCCCGAAATTTCATTTTTATATGTATACACGGTATCGTCATTGTAATAAGGAGCGAGCGCCTGTATTGCCATAGCGGTAATATCGACATCCGACGATGAACCGTAACCGCCGAGAACCCAGCCGCCGTATTTATTGCCGTCTACGCCGTCGGTAAGCTGCATTTTAAGTATTTCTTTTATGAAAAGCTCACGCTGATATGCGGCGTCGCTCGGAACCTCATACATACCGGTATCAAGAGCAATAAGACCCCATATCCAGCCGTTTATACCCTGTTTGCCGGGACCGCCCTTTACCTTGCAGTTATAGCTGCCGTCCGCGATAAGATTTATCGGCTGACCGTTATACGTTCCGAAGCTTGCGGGGTCGCCGCCGAGAGCCGCTATTGTAACAACGCCTCTGTGCCACTCGGTAGCCTTTACGCTGTGAAGTGTACCGCCGTTTTCGGTGTATGTCTTTTCGACGTATGACTTCATGGCATTGAGATAGTCGGTGTAGCCTGTGCCGTCGTCGATAAGATAAGTATATTTTCCGTCTACGGAATCGAAATATCCGTAACGACCCATAGCAAGTGCCATCCAGTCGGTAGCCGTAGAGCTGGCGCCTGACATATAGCTTTCATTGCCCAAAAGAGTGTCGGCGGAAGTGAGCCCCGCTTTGGTTTTTGAGCTCTTGACTGCCTCTTTAATGTAACCCGAAAGCTTTGCCGAAAGCTCGGTTCCCTCGCTGAACGAAGGACGAACGGGCTTATCTGCGGAAACAAGGCTTTCCCAAGCAAGCTTCGGATTTGTGTCGCCCGAAACAAATGCCGAACCGAGCATAGTCTCGGTTACGGAGTCAACCTTTGCCGCGCCGGCAACATCTCCTTTATTGCCCGTTGCCGCGAAAGACGAGGTTGAGAGATAATAGCAGTTCTCCGCCGTTCCTCTTGTGGCGCCTATCAATGCGCCGATATTGTTTTGGTAGCCTGCCGAGTCTTCAACCGTGCCTGCATTGTAGCAATTTACAAGCTCGGGAGACGCCGCTTTGTGTCCGCCGGCTACGCCGCCGACAGAGGCAGGACCCGATACCTTACCTGTGTTATAGCAGTTTTCGAGTTTGCCTGCGCGCCAATGCTGACCGCTTACGCCGCCTATGTAGCCTGTTGTACCGCTGACATTACCCGAATTGTAGCAGCCCGAAACGGTAGACGCGCCGCCGACATAACCCACTACGCCGCCGACTCCCGAAGAGCCGCTGACATCGGCATTATTTCCGCAGCCAATTATATTGCCTGCATTGAGGTAACCGACAACGCCTGCAACCGATGAAGAACCGCTGACGCTGCCCTTAACCGTAACATTCTTAATCGTACCGCCGTTTACCTTTCCGAAAAGTCCCGCATTGGAGCCCGAAGAAATGTAAAGTCCGCTGATTACGTGGTTGTTTCCGTCAAATGTTCCGGCAAAAGCCGATGACGAGGAGCCTATCGGCGTCCATTCGGAGCCTTCTCCGCCGAGGTCGATATCGGCTGTAAGCTCTACTGTTTTTCCCGAAAAGTCTTCACCGCCGTTCACCTTTTCGGAGAACGCGAGCAGCTCCTTTGCCGACGATATTGAAAGATCAGCCGGTGCGGCAAGTACCGCAACGGGTATCACAGACAATATCATCACAAGAGCAAGAAGCCATGACAGACATTTCTTTACTGTCTTTTTAGGTTTTAACATACCTTACTCCTTTCAAAACTCTTTACTTTTTGCGCTTCCCGCCGGGAGTTTTAAGACCGGCTTTTTCGAGAGCGCGCGGCCAAGGGCCTAAAAATGCCTTAATTCGAGAGCGTGTGGCGTCATCGAAATCGTCTTTTCGCGGAAGCCTTTTCAGCTCCTCGGATTTACGCACAAGCTCATTTACTGCCCATTTTTCTTTGTCGTCGCCAAACATAAAATCCTCCGAACACAAAAAATCTCTCCCTGCCGAAAAGCAGGGAGAGTGCAACAAATTTACCAACGAAAAAATCTTGTGCAATCGGGCAAAGAGTGCAACGACAGCACAAATCAAAAGCTGATAAATCGGCTGCACTCTTCTCACCAAAGTTGTGTTTAACCATAAAAATACGGCAGGTCTCCTGACTTATGATCCCATACATCACGGGAAGAGTCGCCTTCTCGGAAAGCACCAATGGATCGGACTCTCTTACGTCAAACACAGTAATGGCGGTTGTTCCGGATTTTAACCGGATTCCCTTTTAATTCGCGGCAAAGACCGCGAAACCGTATTTTTTATCAAATATTAAACTGTATAAGCCCAAGTTGCAAAGACGAACCGGCAAAAAGCGTCGATTTTGCGGTTTATCTTGCAACTTATTGATATTTTACTACATAAATATTGCGCCGTCAATAAAACACGGCGCAAAATATGTGCGTAATACCTGCTTGCATTTGAAAAAATTTTAGTAAATTATTGACAATGAGGCTTTAATTTAATATAATATCAAAGCATGAAATGCGCCGATGTGGCGAAATCGGCAGACGCAAGGGACTTAAAATCCCTCGGTAGCAATACCGTACCGGTTCAAGTC
>ERZ773193.3930-NODE-3930-length-12716-cov-3.352895_pt1 | contig 12716 bp, 9 predicted proteins | sample MGYA00511110_ERZ773193 | MGnify/ENA primary metagenome ERZ773193 (study PRJEB29015, sample SAMEA2737784) | human gut metagenome | biome: human gut; feature: human-associated habitat; material: faeces | place: China | collected 2012 ...
GTCATTTTCTATTCCTCCTACAAATTTGTCCTTTTCCGTCAGCAGCTTAGAATACTCCGAAAATAGCCATGAAAGTTCCGGCTGCAACTGCAGTACCGATAACACCGGCTACGTTCGGTCCCATTGCATGCATCAGAAGGAAGTTGGTCGGATCTGCTTCCGCTCCTACTTTCTGAGATACACGGGCTGCCATAGGTACAGCAGATACTCCGGCTGAACCAATCAGCGGATTTACCTTGCCATGTGTGGCTACGCACATCAGTTTTCCAAACAGGACACCTGCTGCGGTACCGAATGCGAATGCGATCAGACCAAGTAGTACGATCTTCAATGTGCTGACATTTAAGAATGCCTCTGCACTTGTAGTAGCACCTACAGATGTACCAAGCAGGATAACTACGATGTACATCATTGCGTTGGATGCGGTCTCTGTCAGCTGTCTTACAACACCGGATTCTTTGAACAGGTTACCAAGCATCAGCATACCTACCAGAGGAGCTGTTGTCGGAAGAATCATACATACAACGATGGTTACGATGATCGGGAACAGAATTTTCTCAAGCTGTGTAACCGGACGAAGCTGTCCCATTTTAATCTTTCTTTCCTTCTCTGTTGTGAGAAGCTTCATGATCGGCGGCTGGATGATCGGAACCAGTGACATGTACGAGTACGCCGCCACGGCGATCGGTCCCATCAGAGCCGTCTGCTGGAGCTTACCTGCAAGGAAGATGGATGTCGGTCCGTCTGCTCCACCGATGATGGAGATAGCAGCTGCTGCCTTATCAGAGAAACCAAGAGCCATCGCGCCAAGATAAGCTGCGAAAATACCAAACTGTGCTGCCGCACCGAGGAGGAAGCTCGCCGGGTTGGCAATGAGCGGTCCGAAGTCAGTCATCGCACCGACACCCATGAAAATAAGTGACGGGAGAATAGACCACTCATCCAGCTGGAAGAAGTAATACAAAAGTCCGCCCGTTCCGTTAGCCGAATCTTCTGCATGAAGCATGATATCCGGGTAAATATTTACCAGGAGCATACCAAATGCAATCGGTACAAGCAGAAGCGGTTCAAACCCATGCTTGATTGCAAGATAAAGGAAAAAACATGCAACTGCGATCATAATGTAGTTACCCCAAGTCAGGTTGAGGAACGCAGTCTGCTGCACGAGGTTTCCCAGTGTGTTAGTGATATATTCCATGTTATAACCTCCTGTTTTTCAAAAGGATGTTGCTCCTTAGTTCAATGTAGCCAGTGTCTGTCCTGCTTCTACTGCATCACCTACTGCTACATCGATACTTGCAACTGTTCCGTCTTCCGGAGCTACAACAGGAATTTCCATCTTCATTGCTTCTACGATAAGAACTGCATCACCGCGGGATACTTTCTGTCCTACGCTTGCTTCGATCTTAAATACTTTTCCGGCTGCACCTGCTTCTACCTTGATGCTTCCAGCTCCGGCTGCTGCTTTTGGAGCTGCCTTCGGTGCTGCTTTCGGAGCTGCCTTTGGTGCTGCTACTGGTGCTGCAGCTGCTCCGTTTCCGTTTTCTTCTACTGTAACATCATATACGTTGCCGTTAACTGTGATTGTATAGTTTTTCATCTTTAAATCCTCCTGATTCTATTCGCACTATGCATTCCATTTGTTTGATTTTCTTCTCTTGATAGAACGTACTACAAATCCGTCTGTAGTAGTTCCTTCTGCTGCTGCGATCGCTGCTGCGATAACTGCAACAAGTTCGGTATCATCCATTTCTTCTGCTTCTTCTACAGCTGCTGCCACTGCCGGAGCCGGTGCTGCCTTCGGAGCTTCTTCTTTTTTCTTCTTGGATGTACCGTTAAGTAATGCAGGAACGTATTTGATCAGGGAAATGATAAAGCTCATGAAAATAAGCATTACGAATACAGTTCCCATACCAAGTAATGTGTTAAGTCCCGCTTTTTCAAGGATTTCGCTCATGCCGTAATGAGCATTGACTGTAAATGATTCCAGAGTCATATTCTCATCGAATACGAATTCCAGGTCTGCACTTCTGTCAGAAAATGTTGCCGGTGCAGTTACCGTAACACCTGTAGAAGACGCCTCGAATTCATAGTCTTTATGGCTTTCATAATCGCCGCATTCTTCCAGGGATGCTTTCCATCCTTCCAGTGCAGTTGCGAAAGTGTCTGCTTCCATCTGCACACCGGTCTGGCTTTCAAACTGTGCCATCAGATATCCCTGATTCCAGTCTGACATCTCTGTGATCTGGTCGCTTGTGATGGATCCGCTCTCAATGATATCAAAAACAGCATCACAAGACTGGATCAGTGTATCTTTGTCATAGCTGACGGTCTTGGCATTTCCGCAGCCTGCAAGGCCGAGCACAAGTACCAGAACTGCGACTACTAAACTAATCTTTTTCTTCACTTTGCTTCACCTCGCTAAATTGTTCCGTGTTTTTTGGATGGTCTTTCTTCCCTTTTTGTAAATAACATCTCAAATGCACCGATCACATATTTTCTGGTATCTGCCGGTTCGATGATGGTATCTACATATCCTCTTCCAGCTGCGGAAAGCGGGCTTGACTGAAGTGCTTTGTATTCTTCTGTCTTTGCTTTTAATGTATCTGCATCTGCATCTGTGTACATGATCTTCGCAGCCATGTCTGCTGCCATCATTCCGATTTCAGCTTCCGGCCATGCGTATACCATGTCTGCTCCGATTGCTTTGCTGTTCATTGTCACATATGCGCTTCCGAATGCTTTACCTGTGATCACATTGACTTTTGGTACAGTTGCATCTGCAAATGCATAAGTGAGAGCTGCCATCTCTCTTGCAAGGTTCTTTTCTGAGCATGCAGTTGCCTTGAGTCCCTTTACGTTTGTAAGTGTGAGTACCGGAATTCCGAATGCATCACAGAATTTAACGAAAGCTGCTGCTTTCTTGCATCCCATTGCTGAGAGTGTGCCGTCGAATTCTTCTGCTGTGTTGCCTTCTTCATCGTATACTTTTGAGCGGTTGGCAACAGCACCTACTGTCATTCCGTTCAGGCGGATGAATCCTGTTACCATATCTTTTGCATAAGCTTTCTTTGTCTCAATGAATACACCATTGTCAGAGATCATAGAAAGAGCAAGTGCTGCATCTTCTGCTGCATTCTCAAGATCTGCACATACTCTGTTCAGATCATCTGTGCATTCATCGTATGCATCGTTGTCTTCGTTGTTAGCCGGAAGAATTGCTACGAGTGAGCGGATCTCGCCAAGAATTTCTTCTTCGCTTCCTACGCCGTCAACGATTCCGGATTCTTCACTCTGGAATTTTGCGCTTGCTGTATCGCATTTGTCCGCGGTGTTGCCCGGAATGGTGTTCGGAGAGTTTACGAATAATTTTCCGTTCTCTGCCATGAATGTAAAATCAGAAAGTGCTGCTGCCGCTGCCAGTCCACCACCGCAATTGCCGAATACTGCTGTGATCTGTGGAATTACGCCAGAAGCCATAGCCTGTTTGTAATAGAAGCTTCCGAATGCGTTCAGTGCGTCAGTTGCTTCCTGAAGACGAAGTCCTGCGCAGTCGATCAGACCGATCACCGGTGCGCCCATCTTCATTGCCATATCATAAATGTTCGCAATCTTCTTTGCGTGCATCTCACCGATGGTTCCGTTCAGTACAGATGCGTCCTGGCTGTATACATATACCAGGTTTCCATCGATTACACCGTAACCTGTGATGACGCCATCTGTCGGAGCTTTTTTCTCCTGCATGTTGAAATCTGTTGCTCTTGCAGTTACCTGTCCACCGATTTCAACAAAGCTTCCCTCATCGAGCAAATTGGCAATTCTTAAGCTCGCCGGGTTTGATGATGTTGTGTTGCTCATAAATCTAGCCCTCCATTTTTATAAATTTAATAATTAAATCAAATTTTCTGCCGTGTATATTATACTTGCTTTCTATGCAATACGCAACTGTTTTTGATAAGTTTTCTCTTATTTTGTTAAATTTTCGACAAGTAATTTTCACGTGTAAAAAAAGCCTCTGCAACGCAGAAGCCTTTTTTTTACATAAACATATTCCCTGTTCCGACATAACGGATGCCGTCTTCAAAGACTCTTTTTCCGCCAAGTGTAACAAATTTTACATCTTTTAATCTGGTGATATCCTTGCTTAAGTCACCGCCAACTACCAGAAGATCTGCATCCAGTCCTTCGGCAACAAGTCCGCGTTCTTTTTCCACACCCAGAACCTTTGCCGGATTGGAAGTTGCCACCTGTACTGCCTGCACCGGTGTAATTCCGTATTCCACCATATATTGCAGTTCTCTCGGAAGCGGTAAGAGCGGAGAATGATACATCACCATATCTGTGCCGGCAAGAACCGTCACACCCGTATCATAAAATTCTTTAAAATGATCCCGGTACGCTTTGTATGCCGGTTCAAAGAATTCATAATTTGCCATTTCTTTTTGCATGACCGGATCACTGACCGGTGCATCGCCATTCTTCTCGATATTTTCCTTGCACAGTTCATAGAGATAAGTATATGCCATGATAGTCGGTGTCCAGGCAATACCTTTTTCTGCCATCTGCTTTGCATGATCCAGCGTCATAAAGGTTCCATGTTCGATCGTGTCAAATCCGGCATCAATACACATCTGGATCCCCGGATTGGTTCCGGCATGCACGCCACACTTGATTCCTCTTCTGTGGCACTCATCCACCGCCGCATCCAGTTCTTCCTGGGTAAGCTCCGGATACGATTCGCGGTTGGTGGTCAGGATCTTCACCCATTCCGCACCATCGCGAACCTGCTTACGGATTTCTTTACGGATTGCCCACGGACCGTCCGCTTCCTCGACTTCATCCCAGGCATGTCCGCCCGTCATGCAGATTCCGGTATCTGTATGCACGATTCTCGGGATCACGATAAATCCCTTCTTTTCTGCCAGTTTCAGATTCTTGCATACACCATGTGCAGAAGACATATCCCGCACCGTGGTGATCCCTCTTTCAAATGCAGCCTGCGCATGCTGCAACGCATACAACATGATCAGCTGTGCCCCATAATTAAAGCTGTCCGGCTGGGAATAGCCGTATGCAAGATGCGCATGCATATCCATAAGTCCCGGAAGAAGTGTCGCATCACCATATTCCTTAACTTCCTCCTGCGGAAATTCTTTCAGCAGCTCTTCTTTTGGTGCGATTTTTCCGATCTTGCCGTCCTCTCCAATATAGACTGCCTTATCCGTAAGAACGGTCTTTCCATCTCCTGTAATCAGATATTTCGTACTGATAATCATCCCTTGGTCCCTCTTTTATCCCTTTATTTTTCAAATACACGCAGCCCTTTCATGCTGCCTCTCTCTCGTCGCATTCATTCTTTAATATTTTAAAGTGCAACCATTTTGAAGTGTATTATACTTGTTTTTCCTAAAAGGCGCAACCATTTCAAACAAAATCTGTTAAAATTTTTGCAATTGTGGAAGCCTCTGCTGACACAATTTTCGCTTTCAGAGGCTCATCGCAATGTTTTGCACAATGGACTTCACCCCCATATTTTTCTAAATCTGCCCCACTACCTCCCCCTCGCAGACCGTCCCCGCCAAAAAAAGAAAACCCTTATCCGGCAAACCACCAGATAAGGATTTCCTCAATTCTTTATACTTTTTTAGGATGACAACATTTTTATTACAGTGTGATCAGAGCATCTGTAATATTTGTAATTCTGCGGTATCCATCTTCTGTGATCAGGAAATCATCTTCCTGACGGACGCCGCCGATTCCCGGAATGTAAATTCCAGGTTCGATCGTATGAACCATTCCCGGCTGAAGGGTCACTTTACTGCCGGTACAGATATACGGCTGTTCATGAATATCCAGTCCGAAGTTGTGTCCCGGACCATGTGGAATATGATAGCCTGCATCTTCTACTACCTTCACGATGATATCTCTGAGCTCGCCCATAACCATTCCCGGTTTCAGGCTGTTCTGACCAGCATCCTTTGCTTTTCTGACTACGTCAAACATCTTGTAAAGCTCCGGATTTTTGGCTTTCCCTACTGCAACAGTACGGGTAATATCCGAGCAGTATCCGTGATAATAAGTCCCGAAATCAATCGTCACAAAATCACCAAGCTGGATTTTTCTATCGGATGCTGTCGCATGACAGTTTGCTCCGTTATCCGGACCAGATGCTACGATCGTCTCGAAGCAGAATCCGGAGCCGCCACGGCTTCTGAACTGATATTCCAGTTCATTTGCAATATCAATCTCCGTAACGCCCGGTTTGATCACATCAAGCAGCGCATAGAAAGATCTCTCTGAAATCCGGCATGCCTGTTCGATCGTCTCGATTTCTTCCGGTGTCTTGATCGCACGTAAAGGTTCTACATAAGACCCTTCGGAAACGAATTTGGTATCAGGCGCCTGACTTACCAGATCCTGATAATCATCAAACGTAAGATCTGCTCCACAGATTGCACACTGTTTTACCCCTGCTTCTGCCGCCAATTTACCGGTCTGGCTGAAGTAATTCAGTCCTTCACCGTAGACAACAACTTCAAATCCTTCTGTTTCCTGTGCGGCCTGGAATTCAAACCGTCCATCGGTTACAAAATAGTTTTTCTTTTCTGTCAAAAGCAGGACTGCAACTCCATATTCTCCAGTAAAGCCGGTCAGATACTTAATGTCGCTGCCTTTGCTGATCACAATTCCGTCATGACCATTTTTCTTTACAGCATCTACAATTTTCTGTATGCGTGTATTCATTGTTCCATCTCCTACTGAATGAAATCCCAGTTGAATTTCATATTTTCATCATATGATTTGTATGGTTTTCCATCAATATCATAGATGTTTACATTATAATGCCAAGGTTCCGGAAGTGTCTTCTCCGGATAAATGTGCTTCATCAGCTCATATCCTTCCGGATCATAGGTCTTCAGTTCCTCTCTTGTGTTGACCGGCCCGCGGATACCATCCCATCGTCCGTCAACACCTTCCTGCATGACATTGAACCAGACAGTACTTAAGGTTGCAAAATACTCTTCGTAATTGCTGATCGCATAAGTGTCCGGCCACAAACCATTGTCGCTGGCATGCTGATATGCTTTCCGGATCATGTCTGCAAGCGTCTGGTCTTTCAGACCATTCATTCCAACCAGATGGATCGCATGTCCGAATTCATGGACAAGGATCATCTCATTTGGATAACTGGTTGCATATCTTCCGGTTCTGAGACGGATTACATTTGCCTCTGAAATAGAGGATGCCGGATTCGTCATCTCACCGCCGTAACCTGCCACGTGGCGGGTTGCAAGCAGATATCCCATTCTGTGTTCCGGGACATCATATGCATTCTCAAGCAGTCCGAACACAGATACCTCTGCACCTCTGCGGACAAGCTCTTCTGCTACTTCCGGGATCTTTTCAAGCATCATATCAATAATTGCAAGTGCTTTATCCACTACAGCCGGTGTTGTTTTTTCTCCGGCTTTTACTACAATGCCGGAGGTTCCTTTTTTGCGGACTACATAGTATGGCTGATACACGGTCTGGTAGACCTTTTCATTGTCTGCCGGTCTGTCTTTTACATCAGTCAGCTTTCCGACAACCTGTACGGTAACCTCTCCTGCACATTCCGGATCAACCGGATGAACCAGGGAAAGTGTGGTACGCATGGATTCTTTCTGGTATACCGTACCATAATCCCATGTCATATCACTGGTCCAGTGTACCAGTTCCTGTACTTCCCCTTTGTATTTTACCAGATAATCGTTTTCATTATCAGCACGGCGCATCTGTTCGCCCCAATAAATCTCAATTCTTCTGTCATCGATCAGAATGACTTTTTCGACCGGTGCATAATTACAATTCTCTGACATTTATTTTTCATCCTCCTGAAACATAAACTTATTTCCTGATCTTTTATGCTTCTGCGTTCTTGTCCAGTCCCATTCCGACTGCAAGCTTTTTACTGAAGATTGCTACAACCGCACCGACTGCACATACACCCAAACCGATTGCTACGAAGAACGGAATTTCGCTTCCTTCTTTGTAGAAGTTTGTAAGCAGTGTGTTAAGAGCAGCTCCTGTAGACTGTGACATTGACCAGATTGTCATCATCTGTGTCATGAATGCCTTCGGTGCTGCAACAGCCGTGATTGAGTAACCGATCGGGCAGGTAAATCCTTCACCAAGCATCAGGATTGCATAGAATAATACGATCCACCATGCGCTGACTTTTGCATCTCCAGGATAGATTACATAGAGGAGTGCAATGATTAAAGCTCCAAATCCCCAGAAGATTGTTCCGATACCCATCTTTGTGGTTCCGTATGGCTGTTTCTTTCCGAGTTTTGTCCATACTGCTGTCAGAATACTTCCGATGATAACTGCAAATACTGCTGGGATTGTCTGCATAGATGCTGCAGGCACTTCAATTCCGAACAGTACACGGTTAACCTTTTCTTCATAGAAGATTGCAAGGATTGAAATTGTCTGTGTCCAGATCAGCAGGGTAACTGCGTTACAGATGAACGGCGGAACCAGGCAGAGGATTTTCTTCTTCTCATGTGGCTCTGTCTTTTTACTTTTGTAAATAACTACCAGGTATACGATCGGGATAATGATCGATACAGTACTGATTACATTTGAGAATACAGAAATACTTAATGTTCCTGTTGCAAAAAGCGTTGCAAGAACAACTGCGCAGATAACAAGTACAATGATCATCTTTGTGATGAAAGAACGTTTCTTATCATCCGGAAGCGGATCATCCGGTTCAATACCGATATTACCGAAGAACGGTTTGTATGTAACTGCATATACAACGATACCCAGGAATGCAAGGACTGCACATGCCGCGAATGCTGCATGGTATCCGAGTGCTGCTGCGATTGCACCGGAAAGTACCGGAGCTGCTGCACCAATGTTGGAAATTACGTAAGAAATCGTGTAAGCGCTGTCACGTCTTCCATCGGATTCATCATAGAATTTTCCAAGAAGAGCATCCAGACATCTGCCACCGAACATCGGTCCGATTGCCAGACATCCCATAGCGATTCCATAGCCAGGAACGCCAAGTGGTAATGCAAGGCATACATATCCAATAAATGAAAGTGATCTTGCTATAAATAAAGACTTCCGGCATCCTAAGATACGGTCGCAGACAAAGCTTCCGACGATACCTGTCAGTACGACAACTGTTGAATATAAAGAGATCAGCTGTGCTGCATTTGCCTTGCTGAATCCAAGTCCTTCCGGTGCATTTGCGTATAAGTAGTAAATCAGTACCGCACTCATCGCATAGTTTGCAAAAGAGTTACAAAGCTGCATAAAGCTCAGGGTTCCCACACCCTTTGGCTGTCCTAAAAAGGCGGTTTGTTTTCTTAACGCCTCATCATGTTCGTTCATTATTTTTCCCTCCAAAATAACCTTTTGTATTCAATTCATTCAACAAAAAACAATCGTTAATTTTTCCCCATCCTCAGATGTCTTCACTCCTCCTTGTTTCATAATTTTTAACTTTTGTTTTTTATTTTGAACATACAAGTATCTTACTTTTTTTTGTTTACTTTGTCAATATTTTCGTCTGTAAATATGAAATTTTGTTCACATTCATAAACATTGACAAAAAAGAACGCAAAAAACGTCTTTTTCCCGTTTTTTGCGTCCTTTTTTCGTCATTTTTATGTATTATTTATTTCTGGTTGCGGAACTGTACCGGTGTGATATTGTACGCCTTCTTGAAAAGTCTGTTGAAATGCTCTACATTCTGATATCCAACGGTCAGTGCAATATTTTCAACGGTCATGCTGCTGCTCTTTAACAGGGCACGTGCCTTTTTCATTCTGACTTTTTTGACAATATCCCCGAAAGTCATTCCGGATTTTTCTTTGATATATTTAGAAAGATACGGTTTGGACAGGAAGAATTTTTCTGCCAGATCATCTAAAGATACATCCAGATAATTTGCCTGGATATAGTTCATGATCTCTACCATTCTTTCATCTTTACATTCATTCACATTCTTCAGTTCATCGATCTTATTGACAGCAACTGTCAATGCCTCAATAGAAGCTTTGATGATATCAGCATCAATTCCGACTCCCCAGTAGGTCTTTCCATTGCAGATGACACCTACATAAGCACATGCCTTGGAAGAAGAACCACGTGTCAGGGAATGTTCTTCGTAGAAGCTCAGTTCATAGCTGATACCAAAGTACTGTTTGATCGCATTGCTGACTGCGTCAAGACGTCCGTTACCGCCTGCTGTTACCACACGTTTTCCATTTGCATGGGAAATGGTTGCATCTGCTATAATACCATCTTCCTGTTTGAAGTGGCATTCATCGATAGAGAAGATTCCTTTGTAATTTACATAATGATCTTCAAAAATGTGGTATACCCAGTCCGGAGTCAGCTCCTTGTGTGCTTTATCGGATACATCTTTTACCATGTAGCCGACTTCTTCACGCATTTCTTTCGGAACGCTGATGCCAAAGTTCTGTTTCAGAATGTAGCTTACACCGCCTTTTCCTGACTGGCTGTTGATACGGATAACATCTTTATCGTAAGTTCTTCCGATGTCCTTCGGATCGATCGGCAGATACGGTACGGTCCAGTGATCTCTTTCTTCCGCTTCACGCCATGCCATACCTTTTGCGATCGCGTCTTGATGAGATCCGGAAAAAGCCGTAAATACAAGTTCTCCTGCATAAGGCTGTCTTGGAGAGACATGCATACGCGTCACTCGTTCATACACTTCACATATATCACTCATATTTGAAAAATCTAATTCAGGATCTACACCTTGAGAAAACATATTCATTGCCAATGTAATAATATCAACATTTCCGGTTCTTTCTCCATTGCCGAACAATGTTCCTTCAATCCTATCTGCTCCTGCCAAAATACCGAGCTCCGCATCACTGATACCTGATCCTCTGTCGTTATGAGGATGCAAGGACAGTAATACATTTTCTCTGTGAAGGAGATATTTATTAAAGTACTCTACCTGACTTGCGAAAACATGAGGCATTGCATTTTCTACTGTGGTCGGCAGGTTGATGATTGCCTTATTATCTGAAGTCGGCTCCCATATATCCAAAACAGCATTACACACTTCAAGTGCGTAGTCAACTTCTGTTCCCTGAAAACTTTCCGGACTATATTCAAATGTAAAATTACCGGTCGTCTCTTTTGCCAGTTTTTTCAACAATTTCGCACCATCGACCGCAATTTGCTTAATCTCTTCTTTACTCTTTTTAAATACTTGTTCTCTCTGTGCAACAGAAGTAGAATTGTATACATGTATGATCGCATGAGGCGCGCCCTGCACAGCTTCAAATGTTCTTTTGATAATATGTTCTCTCGCTTGAGTAAGAACCTGGATCGTAACGTCATCCGGAATCATATTTTGCTCGATCAATGCTCTGATAAACTGATATTCTGTCTCAGACGCCGCCGGAAAACCAACTTCGATCACCTTAAAACCAACGTCAACGAGAAGCTGAAAAAACTCCAATTTCTCATCAAGACTCATCGGTTCGATCAACGCCTGATTTCCGTCTCTAAGATCTACGCTGCACCAGATCGGCGCCTTATCAACACAATCTTTTTTTACCCAGTCGTAACAAGGTGTCGGAGGCATAAAATAAGTTTTTTCATATTTTTTCCAATTTTCTCTCGTTGTCATCATTACAGTTCTCCTTATATTATATCAATGATATTGCTTTTTTTTATCATTCACATACTATCACATTATATTTACTCATTCTAGTGACAAATTTAATCATTTATATTGATTTTTTTTAATGTTTCGTATTTTCATACTTTACAGAAGAAATTTTCTTCGTAGATATTCTGCACATATCCAAAGTGTTCTTTCTTTTACTGTTTTTCCCGCAACAACCTCATATGATATGATCCGCTCTCCATTTACACGATAAACAATCTCTCCTATTACAGTTCCCTTTTTTATCGGAGCACAAATTTCCTTCTTAATTTTTATTTCTATCTCATCTTTATCATCTGCTCCTACTAAAATTTTTTTAGATTCCCCTGAGATCTCTACTTCTAAAAGATCTTTTCCTTTTTTAGGAAACCCTCCTGTATATCCGTTTTTTATATAGATTTTTTCTGTTCTGTCTATCTTATCCGGAGAAATCTCTTTATAACAATAATTTTCCATTCCGTATGTCATTAATTTCTTTGTATCCGACCATTTATACCCTTTATTATTCGGCCATCCACATGCAAGAAGCGCCACAATCAATGTTTTTCCGTCTTTTCGCAGCGCTCCGACATAACAATATCCTGCATCTTGCGTAAACCCTGTTTTTCCGCTGAGAGCTCCATCCATCATTTTTAAAAATGTATTATGATTTACACAGGAATAACTTTTTTCTCCTTTGCAATCGGTAAATGTATACGCATCTGCCCGTGTGATTTCTAAAAATTTTTCCTTTTGCGGAGATTCCATAATGCAATATCTCATTATCCTCGCCAACTCTTCTGCCGTCGTATGATGAATTCCGTTTTCATCCTGTCCGTCAAGCCCGTTCGGAGTAATAAAATATGTAGAATTGCAGCCTAACTGAGAAGCTTTTTTATTCATCATATCCGCAAATTTATCAACATTTCCCGCAATACATTCTGCTATTGCGACGGCTGAATCATTATGCGATTCAAGCATAAGCGAATAGAGAAGATCTTTTAAATAAAAAGACTGTCCTTCT
>ERZ773193.3954-NODE-3954-length-12624-cov-2.075981_pt1 | contig 12624 bp, 3 predicted proteins | sample MGYA00511110_ERZ773193 | MGnify/ENA primary metagenome ERZ773193 (study PRJEB29015, sample SAMEA2737784) | human gut metagenome | biome: human gut; feature: human-associated habitat; material: faeces | place: China | collected 2012 ...
GTACGCGGCTGGCTGCGCCGTGCGTTTCAGGCGGTGGCGCCCACGGTCGGTGAAGGCACTTCATTGAGGATCTGTTCGATCATCTGTTCGGGGGTGGATCCCGCGAATGTGGCCTCCGCGGTGAGCGTGATGCGGTGTGCGAGCACGGCGACGGCCAGTTGCTTCACATCGTCGGGCACCACGTATCCGCGATTGCTGGACGCGGCCCACACGCGGGCGCATCGGGTCAGTGCGAGCGCGCCTCGCATGGACGATCCGACTTGGATGCATTCGTTGTGACGGGTCGCTTCCACCAGACGTACGATGTATTCGATGATCGCGTCGTCGAGACGCACGGTTTCGCTGATGGCGCGCATGCGCAGCACGTCGTTGCCGGTGAGCACCGCATGTACGGTGGAGGCACGGTCGGTGACGTTGACCTGCTTGAGGATGTTCACGCTTACGTCATGGCTCGGATAGCCGATGGTTGTTTTGATGAGGAAACGGTCCATCTGCGCCTCAGGCAGTTTGTAGGTGCCGAGTTGTTCGATGGGGTTCTGGGTGGCGATGACCATGAACGGCTGCGGTACCGCATGGGTTTCGCCGTCGACGGTGACTTTCTGCTCTTCCATGACCTCGAGCAGTGCGGACTGCGTTTTTGGCGAGGCTCGGTTGATTTCGTCGGCGAGCACGATGGATGCGAAAATCGGACCTTCGCGGTATTCGAATTCGCCGTTCTTCTGGTCGTAGTAGGTTACGCCGACCACGTCGGACGGCAGCAGATCCGGAGTGAACTGGATACGTTTGAACGACATGTCGATGGAGTTGGCGAGGCCGCGGGCCAGCTGCGTTTTGCCGGTCCCCGGATTGTCTTCGAGCAGAATGTGGCCACCGACGATCATGGCGGTGGCGCATTGGCGGATCGGCTGTTCCTTGCCGACCACGACTTGGGAGACGTTGCCGACCAGTTGGGCGAACAGTTCATGGAATTCGGTGATGTCGGCCTGCGGCGCGGACATCATGGAAGAAGCCATGGCCGGCTGCGCGGGCTTGACGCTTGGTGCCGTAGTCTGCGGGAATTGGCGCGTTGCCATTACGGGAGCCGATTGCGATTGTGGTAGCGGCTGTTGTGTTGGAGTGGATTGCGTAGGTTGCGCCTGCATGGGCTGCGCCATTGGAACCGTAGGCCTCGTCGGCCTGGAAGGAGTTGCGTTATGCGTGCTGAGTACCGTGCCCTCCTCGTCGGCGTCGAACGTGTTGGCGGCGTAGTGGGTAGCGTTATGCGTGCTGAGTACCGTGCCCTCTTCGTCTCCGTCCTGTTCCTGCGGATGCGTCGGCAGGCTTGGAGCTTGGAATGCGGGGCGTGCCTGCGGATTGCCAGGCTGTTGCGGCTTGCTCATATGGCGCCCAATGGAACCCAGCTGGGTGGCGTCGTCGTTTTCGTTGCTCATAGGTACTCCTTGGTTGCTTCTATTGGTCGTATTGATGATTGGTTGTGATGTTGAATTTGCTTATTTGACGGTGAATGAGATGCCTCGCGCCTGTTTTCCTGCCAACCCTGTTCGTAATGAGATGGCTGAAGCATTGGTGTCTATCGAGGATTGCGTCTCTCCATTATCAGGAGTTGGTCCCGGTTTCGGATCGGGGGTTTTCTCTTCGTATCGGACTCCGGTCACGGGATCAGAGCTTTTCTTGGTCGCATTGATTTCTGGTTCCCCGGCAGTGGTGATCACGCGAACCTCCCAATCGCATCTGGTACCGGAAGGACTGGTGATGTCGGAAACATCCAGTGTGCCGTTAGCTGGCCAATCGTAGGTATGCGAGCTTTCCCCTGCCGGAGTGATGACGATCTGGCCTTTGACACTTCGCCCGTGGGCCTCCCAACTACCGCCATTGACATGAATGATGTTGGCGTTCTGTGTATCCCACGTCAATGAGGATGGCAGTGTGATTTCCGCTGGCTTTTTGTTGCCGACGGTATTATCGGTAGCGATTGCTGGGTCGCTGAGATGTGAGGTGTCGATGAAGTACTGTTGCACGCTTACCGTATCGCAGGTGCTCCAATCACCGGAAAGCGGCCATTCGGCTCTGCTCTCATGAACATCATCATCGTAATAACCCTTGGCCTTTACAACGAAACCTGTGACGCGTCCACCTTTTCTGGACCAGGTCGCCACACATGTGTTGTTGTTGAGTTCCAGCTTCACATTGGTTGGAGGATCGACTGCTGTGAAAGTCGAAACGGACGCTTCGTTGCGCAATGAGCCACTGCGTTCCGTAACCACGGTAATCGTCGGCTTAAGTTTTCTGTAGTACCACTCGTTCTTAATGTCGAATTCGACGGAATAATCCTTGGCGCTTGTCTCCACGGATTTGTCTTCGCCCTCGATGCTTACCGTAATCGACTGGTATTTCGAGTTACGTGCGTCATTGATCCGTCCTCTCACCACGATCTTGTCGCCTGATTGATCGGCGGAAATAGTCGGATTGTCAGGCGTACCCCAAGGCGAAACGGCATTGGATGCCGTGGAGGGCTGGCTCCAGTTCACTTTGTTATGCGCCTTGACCGTGGCGGTATAGGATGCGCCGTCGGTGATCGCATTGTCGTCGAATTTGAACGTGATGCTGGTGCCAGTGACTTCCTGGGCCGGATTCGCCACATTCGGACCGCTCAACGTCACCTGATACTTGTCGACGGCGGAGAAATTACCCTCCAAAGCCTTCCATGTGACAGTGATGGTGTTCTTGCTAGCTTCGGCCTTCACATCGGTCGGCGCGTCCGGAAGCTTGTCAGGCGTGCCTTCCACGCCATTCGACTCCTTCGACCAGCCGACCTCATTCTTGGCCTGCACCTTGAACGAGTACGTCTTGCCGTTCTTCAAGCCGGTGATTTGGCAGGAGGTCACGGATCCGCACGATTTCTCGCCGGAACCGTCGCCTCCCCACGACACCTTGTATTCGCTGATCGGACTGCCGTTCGAAGAGCCGGCCGTCCAACTCAGATTCACCGCGCCATCCTGCGGGTCTCCGGCGATGGGGGAGAGCAGCGGCGCATCCGGCTTGTCCATCACCGAAACGTTGATGGTGCCCGTCACCTCACGTTCCTTCGTATTGGTCGCATCGCGCACGTTGACGATCACCTTGTTGGTGCTCGCGCCGATATCGGACGCGGCGTTGATCGACACCACACCGTTGGACGGGCAGTCCACGGTCAGCTTCGACGCGCCATCGGACGTGCATCCGGTCACGGTCAATGCGGAATCGGGGAACGGATTATACGCATCGGACAGCAGGTTCACTTCCTCACTGGATCCTGCCTTGACCTTCACGGTTTTCGCGTTGATGCGTGCCAAAGGCCTGTTGGAGGCCGTCACACGAACCGTGACGCCCGCACTCACCGTGCCCTTCGAATATCGAATCGAAATCGGCACGCTCACCGTTGTTCCCGGCGAAGCGGTCTTGTCGGCGGACACGGTCAGCTTGCCGTTCGAACTCACCTTGGCGCTCACCTGGTCGGAATCGGTGCCACCCGAATACGTGTACTGCTTCTCATCGTCATACAGGTCGGACGCCGAATGGGTCAACGCGGTCAGATCGATGGTGGTGGCGCTTTCTCCTGCGACCACGTCAATGGTGGACGAGGAGAACGTCGGCGCGGGCATGTCACGTCCGATCACGGTGATCGGCAACGTCAACACCGCCGAATTGATGATTTTCACATTATCGTTCTTGCCGCGTTTGCCATCCACCGCGGTGAAGGTGATGGACGCGGGACCCGCGTAATCCTTCGGCGCGGTGAACCTCAACGTCTGGTCGTTGACGTACAGGTCGCCGTCCGCGGCCTTCGTGGCGCTCACCGAATCGGCGCCGTCCACATACGCGGTCTTGCCCGCGCCCACACGCACGTAGTCGGCGATGTTGATGGTGATGGTCTCACGCGCATTGACCTTCAACGCCGGCGCCTTCGGACGTAGAACCGGCGGAAACACGCCATATGCGGGCACTTGGATGAACGCGGTGGACGTGATGCCGTACGTCGTGTTCGTGACGGTGTACGGCACCGCGCGCGCCTCATCGGTCAGATCAACGGTGATGATGGTGGAATCCTTGCCGCCCTTGACATGCGCATGGTCGGTCGCGGAAGGATCCACGCCCACCTGAAGCTCGTCGGCGGTGCCGGACGGATTGGCAATCCACTGCGAAACGTCCACGTCCACGGATTTCTTGTCGATCGTGGCGGCGGCCGGAACACGGTAATCGTACGCGGTCGGCGGGTCGATGGCGGCGTTCTCGTCGACATTCACCGTCAACGTCGCCGAATCGGACAGGCCGGCCTTGTCCTTGACGGTGTAGACCACGTAATACGTGCCCGCCTGCTTCGGCGTGGTGAACGACAGCATGTTGTCAACGACCTGAATGCCGTCGATGCCTTGCGATTCCACGTCCTTGGCCACGGTCAGATCAGTATTGTCCCCGGAAATGTCGTTCTGCGCCACCGGCACGGTGGCCGCGGTGTTCGGACGCAGCGTGATCTCGTCGTCGCGCGCGTACACACCCGAATCGGCTCCGGATTTGAACACGCCCACACGCACCTGCGCGGTGGCCCTCTGACCGGTCCAATCCTCCACGGCGTAGGAGAACGTGTCCGTTCCGGACGAATCGGCATACGCCTCATACACCAGATACGTGGCGCCCACCTCGCTGATACGGCCCAGTTTCGGCGCTTTGTTGCCCAAGCCGAGCAGCTGCACGTCATCGCCGTCAGCGTCGATGCCGGTGAGCGTGATCGGAATCTGCACCTTCTGACCGGCCGCCACCTGCGCCTCGACGTCGGACGGTGTCGGAGCCGCCTTGTTGGACGCGTCCTTCTGATGCACGTTGATGGTGATGGTGGCCGAGGCCGCGTTGCCGAGATTGTCCTTCACCGTGTAGGTGACGGGGAAGGAGCCGGTTTGTCTGGTGGCCTGATAGCGCACGGTGTCGCCGGACACGAACACCAGACCCTTGAACGTGTTCTTGTCATACTGCAAATCGTTCTGCAGGCTCACCGTGGTGCCGTCGGAATACGTGACATGGTCGAGCACGTCCACGGACACGATGCCTTCGGTGCGCACCTGTGTGGTGATGTTCTCGGCCTTCGGCACGGAATTCGACGTGGTCAGCGCCGGCGGCTGCAGGACGATGACGCCGGTCGACGATCCGGCCGCGTTGGCCACGGTGTAGGAGATCCGCACCGGCTCGGTAGGCACCTGACGCGCGGTGATATAGACGCGCTTGTTGCTCACCACACCGGTTTTGATGCCGCTTTGCGCGTCCGCGGTGACGCTGGTCACCGACAGCACGCCGCCCATCGGGTCGACGTCGTTGGCAAGCGGCTCCACGATCGCGGTATTGTCCGCACCTAGCAGCGCCACGTCGTTCGCCGCGATTGGCTTGGCGGCGTCTCCGGCCACCGCCTGCACCTCCACACGAGCCAGACCGGTCGACGGAATGGAACCCTGCGTGATGGTGTACGGCACATAGTAGGTGCCGGGATTGGAGGCGGTGAACGTGATCGACATGTCGGTGGCGTTCATGGTGGTGGCCGCGCCGGACGGCGTCTCCACCGCGGTCAATTCGGCCGGTTCGACGGACGTGCCGTGCACGTACGGTTTGAGCGCGATGGTGGTGCGGGTGTCGGGCGTGGTCTGTTTGACCACGGGGTCGATGACCGCGCCCAGCGTGTTCGCCGGCTTCACGGAGAAGTAGATCATGCCGATGCCGGTCTGCTGGCCGTCGGACACCGTGACCTCGATGCCCGCCCTGCCGGACGACATCGAACCGGCGTTGAAGACCAATTGTCCGTCGGCTCGCGTGGACACCGTCACCTGATCGGTGTTCTGCGGCGATGCCGACACCAAGGTCAGCGGATCGCCGTCGGGGTCGGAGAAGCTGCCCAACGCGTTCGCGGTGTACGAAGCACCCTGCTCCACGTCGATTTCCGGCGGAGTGTCGCTCTGCAGCGGCGCATGGTCGTCGCCGCCGGCCAGCGTGAGCGACACGGTGGCGCTGGACGTCTGCCCGCGCCCGTCGGAAATCTCATAGCTGAAGGACACGTTGCCCGCGGCGGCACCGGAGGCGTCGAGCTGCAGATACCGGCCGTCATAGACAGGGGAGACGGTGATGTTCGCGCCATCCGGAGCGCTCACCGACGTGATGCGCAGCACGGAACAGTCGGTCTGCTCGTCGTTGCGCAACACGTCGAGAATCTGCTGCGATCCCACGCGCACGCCGAACGAATCGTCCACGGCCTTGATCTGCCCCGACTGCGCCGAACAGTTCTTGCTGAAATTGTGCTGGTTGTTGGCGCTGTCGTTGTTCTGCTGCTGTTGCTTCGACTGCTTGGTCTCCACCTTGTTCCACTGGATTTTGATGACCTTGGTGGACTCCTGCGGATTCCACACATTGCCGTTGACCACGTCGTTGAGCACCACCAGACGATGGTTGGTGCGGAACACGAGCTGCGAGGTGGGATTGACATCTTCCAACGAGGAAAACTGTGCGTCCTTGTCGTTCGCCGCGCACACCCTGATGTAATTGTTGGCCTTCTGCGCCCACGCGGCGAACACGCAGCCATTGGTGGACACCGGCTGCGCGGCATCGCCCTTGCCGGCATTCGGCAGCTGCGTGACCTTTTTGCTGCCCAAATCGACCATGGCGATGCCCCGCGGCGTGGAAACCGCCACCCAGCCAGTCTGCCTGCCATCCGTGGACGGCGCCTGCAACGTCGCCTGACCCTGCAGGCCGATATCCGCGCTGCCCTTCGGCCAGAACACCTTGCCGGCACCGGCTACGACCGGCGTCTTGCCGACCACGGTGAACGATTCGACATTCGTGGCGCCCTTGATCGTCGCATCCTTGCCGGGTGTTCCCTGAGGTCCGTCGACACTGAGCACCGCGCCGTCGGACGTGCGGTAGCCGTAGACGACACCGTCATGCGTCACCGCGATACGGCCACCCGACCCCAGCTTCATCTTCGGCGAATCGGTGGTCGGATTCATGGATTTCACATCATCGGCGGACCCGACCCACACATTGCCCGTCTTGACGTTGATGAACGCCGCGGTGTTGCCTCCGACGACGGTCCGCATATCCGATTTGATGGTGGTGTTGCCGCTTTCGCTGACGGTGGAGGCCTCGATGTTGCTGGCCTTCGTACCTTCGGAGATCACGGTGGAGCCATCATGCTGGGCCACGTCGAACCGGGCCGCAGTGGAGGCGACGCCCGCGTCGGCGTCCCGGTTGCGCACGTTGAAACGGGCGGCCTTGCGGTCCTTGAGCGAAGTGACCCACACGGTGCCATCGTCGAGCTGCACGTGACGTTGCGTCACCGAACTGACGATGACGGCTCCGGCGACGATGCCCAGCAACAGCAGCAGCATGACGATCGGCGTGATCCACCGGCGACTGCCGGAAGGCAGCAGCTTGCGCAGCATCGACCCGAATCGCAACTGCCGTTCGTACGATTGCGCCGACTGGTTCTCGGCGTTCCTATGCTTGCTCATCGACTGGCTCTTCCCTGATTGTGCCCAAACTTTGCTTGACCGCGCATCCAACCGCATGCGCCTACCTGTTTGCCCGCATGCATGCCGGGCTGTATTGGTTCGTATCGGTTCATGTCACCCGCATCCGGTCGCAAACTCACGGCTTGGCCGCGCACGCGATCATGGGATTCTCGGACATCTGCCGGTCCGCGCGAACCAGACTCACCTGCACGCACGTCTGCGCGCCGTCGGCCGGATCGATTTCGATACTCGTCGACTCCGTGGTGGTGCCCTGCGCGTTCGGGTCGGTTCCCGAATCGCCGACCAGCGACCACGCGTACGAATCGCCATCCTTCGGCGAAGGATTGACCCATGTGAACCGCACTTTGCCGTCGGCGGTGTATTCGCCCGTAAGATCCTGCACGCTCGGCACACTGCCCGACGTGATCGCCGAATCGGGATCGTCCTCGGCATGGTTCTGGGCGCCATGGTTCTGCACCTGCACCTTGCTGTTGTCGGAGGACGCATCCATATTCGGCATGACGACGGTGACGAACGCCAACGCCATCACGACCACGGCGGCCGCCGCAGCAACCGTGACGGCCAACGGCTTCGCCCACCGGGCATGCTGTTTCGCAACCGGGGCGGACTGGTCGAATGCGGAAGTCTGCGCGTACATGTTCTGCGGATAATCCGGCACACCCTCGACGGTGGTCTGCACGGCACGGCCATACAAGGCCTGTTGCACGCGCTGCATGTCGCGCGCGAACTCCAACGCGGAATAGTAACGATCCTCGGGCGTACGGCTCAAGGCCTTACGCAACACCCGTTCCACTTCGGCCGGCACGTCGGGACGGTTGAGCTTGGGCAGCGGATTGTTGAGAATGACGGACTTGAGCCGTTCGGCCCGCACCTGCCGTTGGGAATCGCCCAGCACATCGGCGTAGAAATACTCGTACGGCGATTGGCCGATCAGCATGGCGAACAGCGTGGCGCCAAGCGAATAGATATCGGACGATTCATTGCCGCCACCGCCTTGGGCAAGCACCTCCGGCGCGGCCCACGCGATGGTGAAGCCGACACCCGGACGCCCATAGACGGACCCGGCGATGCCGAAATCGGCGAGCATGGGCATATTGTGCGCGTTGATGAGAATATTGCTGGGCTTGATGTCTCGATGGATGATGCCTTTGCGATGCGCGGTGAACAGCGCGCTCGCCAGATCGATACCGACGGTGAGCATCTGGTCGGCGGTGAGACGGCCATGCTCGAGGAACGTCTTGTAATTGCCGCCCGGAGCGTATTCGAACACGGTGTAGCCGCGCCCGTTGACGGTCACGCCGTTCTCATAGACGGAAAGAATGTAGGGGTGTGTGGAGATCTGCCCCATGAAATTCGCTTCGGAACGGAAGCGGACCGCGGCACGTGGGTCGAGCGTGTTCTTGCTGATTTTGATGGCCACCTGACGGGCCGGGGAAAGCTGCTGGTACAGGTACACGTCGGCTTCGGAACCGGAGCCCAGCCGTTTGATCAGTGTGTAGCCGGGAATCTGAGGGGGAATGCTCCTTGAGGCTTCCATGCTTCCTCTTTCCTGTAGTTCCTGCCCGGTTCCGTGCGTTGCGTCTATGCTTCGACCGTACTCGTCGTCATGGGCAGGCCGTCTGTTCGCTGTTGAACCTTCCCGGGCTGCGCCGCTAGTCAATCTTATTGGTGGCGGTGTCCGAAAAACTTTGTAGAGGGTATCGATGTCCATATATAAAGATGGCGGTGTCCACGATGACGTTTTCAGGACGGCTTCGGACGATGATATGCGATTCGTAGCCGGACCGTTCGGCTAAGCTGGGGAGACATGATGGATGTGGACGATCTCGATGACGCGACATTGGTTGCGGGGGCACCCCGCAGCGGCAAGACCCGGTTCGCGCTGGACATGCTGGTCGCTGCGATGAAGCGGCATGGCGACGCGTACGCCGTGATGACGGTCTCCGGCAGACAGGTGGCCGACCGGCTCGGCGACACCGTGATCCGCGAACTGTCCGCGATCTCGCAGGCACGCCCCGTCACCACCCTGCCAGCCGTCGCGTTCCGCATCATGACCGCCGTGCGATCGCATGCCGGACAACCCCTGCCGAAACTGCTCAACGGGGCCGAACAGGATGTGGTCATCCGCCGCGTGCTCGCCAAGCATGCCGAACATGCCGAGCACGGCGACGAATGCTCCACCTGCGCGCTATTGCGCACCTACTTCGTGGTCGCCGACTGGTCGGGCATGGTGGTGGACGACGCCACCGACGCCTTCGCCAACCAGCTGCGCGACATGCTTGCCCGCATGAACGAGATCGGCGCGAAACCGGAACTCGAAGACGCGCTGATTTCCCGCGCTGCCGACGAGCACGGCACGCTTGACGAACGACGCGAACGACTGCGCGTGCAATGGCGGCTCGCCTTCGCGCTGCGCGCCGAATACAACCAGGCCATCAACGAGGCATATCCGGACCAATACCGTCTCGACGCCTCGCAGCTCATGATCGACGCCGCGGCCGCCGTGAACGAAGCCGAAACGTCCGACCTGCCGAAACTCGTCATCGTCGACGATTTCCAGGACGCCACACTCGCCGGCTTCGACTTTCTCACCGCATTGCGCAACCGTGGCGTGCGACTGCTGCTCGTCGGCAACCCCGACGAGGCGGTGCAGACGTTCCGCGGATCGTACCCTGAATATTTGTTCAACATGGCGCAATCGCGATTGGGCACGCGACTGGTACGGCTGGAACCGTCCCATATGGCCGAAGGCACGGACCTGGCCGCGGTGGCGAGCCGCGTGAGCCTGACCATCGCCAGCACGGAATCGACCGACGACGCGCTGGCGAACCGCCCCGGCAAAATGCCGGCCATCGCCATACCGGAGACGCACGACGGCAGTCTTGAAGCCGCGATGTACCGTTCCACCGTCGAAGAACTCGACGACGTGGTGTGGAAAATCAAAACCGAACATCTCGAACACGGCCGCGACTGGAACGACATGGCCGTGATCGCCCACGACAACGCCACCGTGCGCACGTTCGGCGAACGGCTACGCGCCGACGGCGTGCCCGTACGCTATTCGAGCGTGACCCACCCCCTCAAGGACGAACCGTTCGTGCAGGGCCTGTTCTCCATGATCGAACTGGCCGAACTGAAACGGCAAGGCATCGCCACCTCGTCCATGAACCTCGACACGGCCGGCGCATACGTGCGCTCACGCGTCGCATCAATCATGAACTCGCCGCTGATCACCACCCCCGGCGAACGTCCGGCTCGGCTGTGCGTGGTCGAATCGGCGATGAACGCGCTCGGCTCGCTGGCCACGGTTTTGCATGACGATACAGCCGATCCGACCACGTCCGACACGTCCGGACGCGCGCTGCTGCCACAGCTGATCGACGATTGGAACGATTACGTCGAAACCTTCCACACCGCACGCGTGGCGGCATCGGCGTCGGACACGGAAAACGCTGCCGACATGGGCCTGCCGGCAATCGACACCGACGACCGGCTGATGACGGGAGAGCGTGCCGCTGAGGACGCGGACGAACCATCCTTCGGCATGAACGCGCTGTACATCCTGCTATTGGAAGGCGACACTGACCGCGTGCTCGACGCGATCGCCTCCGTACTGGGCCGCAAAGACCCCCAAGCGCAAGCCTTCGCACGCCTGTGGAAAACGCTTGACGATACCCTGCGGTCGGAGGCACGCCTGACATCCCACGAACCGCAATACATGCTCGACTGTGCATGGCAGGCGTTCGGCAAAGCCGAAATCTGGCAGAAAACGGCGTTGCGCAACAACGCCGAAGGCCGCGCGGCCAACGACCGGCTCGACACCGCGATGCGCCTGTTCAGCTACGCGTCCGGCGGCGAATCGAACGGCGTGACGGCAGCGCACACCATCGACGCGTTCATCGAACAGGTCCGCGCGCTCGCCATCGAAGCCGACTCCCTGGCGCACACCGCGCCGATCGATCAGGCCGTGACGCTCGCCACGCCCGCCGGAGCTGCCGGAAAACATTGGAAACTAGTATTCATGCCTGCGTTCCAACAAGGCCAATGGCCGAACCTCGCGCCGCGCAACACCCTGTTCGGCGGGGAGGAGCTCGCCGACATCATGCTGCATGGACGACTGTCCGACGACATCGTCACCTCCGCAGGCCGCGAAAACGCGCAGCTCGCCGCGGTGCTCGCCTCCGAACAGAAAAGCCTCCTTGTGGCGCTCACCCGCGCCGATGAGCGCGTGACGGTAAGCGCGGTCCTCAACGAAGACCATGTGCCGTCCGACTTCCTCTACGGCTACCTGCCGGAATGGTTCGACCGCGACCGGGATGCCGATGCGGAAACACGCGTGTACACGGCGGTCGGCGAGGCCGGCGAATACGCGGGACTGGAGGCCGACCCGCGTGGCCTGGTCGCCGCCGCGCGAAGCGTGCTGGCCCATGCGCCGGCCGATTCCCCCCAAGCGCGCGATGCCGCGCAAGCCTTGGCGTTGTTGGCATCGCATGGCATCGCCGCCGCGAATCCCGACAATTGGGCGTTCCTTACGGAACATGCGGGAGCCGACGATATGACGGGAATCGACGGCAAGATGGAATCTGACGGAAAAACGGAGCATGCCGACAAGGCGAAGCTTATCGAACAACCGGAATCCATCGAAAAAACAGACGGCCAATCCGACGTGGTCACCCTTTCTCCATCCGCCGTGGACAGTTTGTGGGCGTGCCCGGTGTGCTGGATGCTGGAGAACCGTTTCGCCGGCCCACGCATGGGCAGCGCGGCCACCAGCTTCGGCTCGCTCATCCACGCCGTCGCGCAACAGGCCACCGAAGCCGGCCTCGACCTGCCCCAAAACCACACCGCGGTAAGCGACGAGGACAACATCGACGAAATCGCCCAATGGATGATCAGCCGATACAAGACCCTACGTGGCGACCTCAACGCCATCGACGACCCCGAGGAACGGTACAAGGCGCTCGGCAAGGACGCGAAGGCGTCGGTCGCATTGCGCAACATCGCCACATATTTCGTCAAGTCGAACCGTACGGGATACCCGTCGAACAACACCGAAACCATCACCGTGGGAACATTGGAC
>ERZ773193.3955-NODE-3955-length-12622-cov-7.091907_pt1 | contig 12622 bp, 14 predicted proteins | sample MGYA00511110_ERZ773193 | MGnify/ENA primary metagenome ERZ773193 (study PRJEB29015, sample SAMEA2737784) | human gut metagenome | biome: human gut; feature: human-associated habitat; material: faeces | place: China | collected 2012 ...
TCCAATATGCCTGGTTGGTGGTAATTTTGAGGCCGGAACCCGTGTTCGACGCGGCGAAAGCCGAAGTCGGCAGCAGGCTTAAGATCGTCACCAGTGTCAAAAGCAGAGACAGTAGGCGTTTTTTCATAGGTTTCATAGGGTTCTCCTTTCTAAAAATGCGTAATAAAAAGAGCAGACCTTGCCGATCTGCTCTTGCGTGAGAGTTGATGATTTACTTACTTGCGGGCGTATCCACCCAGGTGACTTCACAGCCGTCCAGCAGGAAGACCTGCACGCAGTACCAGCAGTCAAGACCGTTTTGGTTAACGCTGCGCGCCAGTCCGACGCCGATCTCGCCGTAGCGGGAGCTTGTCATGTTGTCCGTGTGAGCCTTGGAATTGGACCACAGATTGACCACCGCCTCGGAGAGCGTTTTTTGCTGTTGCTCGAGGTACAACTCCGATATACTGTGAATATTTTCTCCAGTGTATTTGCTGTCGGTGACGGTGTTGCTCTTGCGCCCATCCGGACGGGTGTGAGAGTAAACACCGCTCGCGGCCAGTTCCTCTGCTCGCACCTGAGCGGCCTGCATGAGCCTGTCGTTGACGCGCAGCGCGGCAACGCCTTTTGCGCGCCGTAGCGCATTGGTGCGGTCAATGATGTCCTGCTTTGCAGCGGCAACATCTGTCTGCGCGGGCTGCTCCACGGGCTTTGCCTCCGCAGACGTTACCGGCGCTTCGCCGGTGTAGGGCTTGCCCGATTCGACCTGTACACATTTGGCATCGCTGTTCCAATAGACATTGAAGCCGACCGCTCTGCCGACATCGCGCAGCATAACGTAATTGTTGCCGTTGATGTTGTACGCCGTCAGGCGGACTTCTTGACCATCTACAAGGACGCGGTTTGTGGAAAGCGTCGCTTTCAGCGATTCCACCGCCTGCGCCGCGGGAGCACTCAGCGAAAGCCCCAGCACGAGACCGCAGAGGACGAGCCCGGTATTCTTCAATCTGTTCATCGTTCTGCCTCCAGTCTAATGTGTATGTGGAAATCTTTCTCGCAGCTCCACCATATCACAGGCGACGGGCAGAAGTCGAACAGAACCGATCTGGCAAAACGGAGAAAAAATCAAGCCTCCACCGCAGTGACGCACCAGCGCTGATCCCGCTGGTTGCGGACGCAGGTGTAAAGCGTGAGCATATTCTCGCCGGAGTCCGCAAGACCGCTGCGGTCTGTCTCGCTGACCTTGCTGACATCCGTCACCTTGTAGGTGCGGGTACCCAGCTTGGTGGTCAGGGTAATCTTGTCCCCGATGTTCAGCGTGTGGATCTGCCCGAAGTAGCTGTTGGCGCCGCGGTTGTGGGCGGCGAGGCAGACATTGCCCTCCCAGATGGAGGTATCTTCGAAATGCCCGATACCCTTGGCAAGCGTCTTGCTGTCCGTACCCTGATAGATCCTCACGCTTAGATCCAGCGCGGGGATCTCCAGCCTGCCAAGAGAGCCATTTTTGTGGTAGAGATCACTCGTCACATCCGTGAACAGCACGGAGGGCTGATAACCGCCGCTCACCGTACTGCCGGGGGTGACAATGCCGGAGGCTCCGCCACCAATGACCGAACCGGACGCGGGAATACCACCGGGCGCAAGATTGGGTGTCAGATACTCGCCGGTGTTTAAGGCATTCATGCTCTCCGAGCCGAAGGGGGGCGGAATGAGGGCTGCGTTCTTGCTGACGTCGGTATTTTTCATAGCGCCGCCATCTGCCGTGTGGATGACCTCGATGGAGGTATTCCTGCCGAAGTCGTAATCGTCCGGCGCGTCGATACTGTATTCCAGCGCATACGCCGGAGCCGCCAAAGCCGCTGTCATGCAAAGGCTCAGGCAAAGGGCAATGATCTTCTTCATTCTTCTGTCTCCTCCTCATCTGCATTTTCTCTTCTGTGCTTCACCAGCAGCGCACCGCCGACGCCCGCGCCTGCCGCGGCCACGACTCCGATGGGGATGAGCACATAGGACCAGCGGAGCGAGGACATTGCGCCGGCGGTTTTTGCAGGCTCTGCGGACTGGATAGGCACGCCTTCGAAAATGGCAACATAGCGAACGCGATTTAATGCGATGCGGCTCACCGTGCCGGTATAGTCCGCCGTGACGGTGTAGCCCTTGACATAGCTGCTGGTGGCGCTGCCGGTGTAGGTGGCAACGGCGGTATAGCGGTCCGCCACGGCGTAGCCGTCCATGTTGGCGGTATTGTCGGTCTGCCACTGAATGTCGGAGAGCGTCAGGGTCCTGCCGCCGTCCTCAATGCTCTTGGGGATGTACTGTGTATCCTGCTCGGCAAGATTGGGATAGCTGCGCTTGACGGAGAGCTGCTTTGTAGAACTGCCATAGCCGGACGGCTCGACCTGCACGGTGTCAAGTCGGAGTGTCAGGGTTCCCATGAGCCCGTCGTCCGTGATGAACTCACGCTCCTGCGGCAGCAGCGCCAGCACGGATTCCATATCCTTTTTGGCGCTCTCGATAGAAACATGCTCCGTATGCTGGCGGCTCTCGTTTTCCGGAAGCTCCTGCTTCAGAAGATCCGTCAGGGTGTACTGAAAGCCGTCCTGCCGAAAGTCCGAGCGGGGAATGCCCGCAGGATCATCTTCCGGACTCAGATCATAGATTTTCTTCAGTTCTGTGCCATCGTCGTTTCGGACGATGGAAGTGGGATAGCAGACCTTGGCGTCCGGCACCGCGGGTTCAAAGTCCGCCGCCAGCGCAGTGGGTGTCAGTGCCAAAGTCAGGCACAGCGCCGCAGCGCAGAGAGATAACATTCGTTTCATTTTGTGTTCCTCTTTTCTTTATTTTTATAGTGATTTTTCGTCTGCTCCAGCAGAAGGTCATATTCCCAAGGCTCCAGCTCTAAGGAGAGGTAGGCACCGTCTTTCGTCATACCGTCCACCCGGTAGCTCAGCACAAGTGGAAGATGCCGCTGCTTTTTCACGTCCTGGGGTGAGATCCAACCAACGCCGCCCACAAAAACGGAACGGATGGCGGAATCGTAGTTTTCTTCATAACCCTGCCAGAGAAGCGCCTCCCGCAAATCTTCCCGCAGCTTCCCGCTTTGGGGAACGGGAACCAGACGCTCCGGTTCCAACAGAAATCGGGGATGCAGAGTTTCCAAGCAACCGTCCAGCGCAACTTTCAGGTCGGCATTCTTTTTCGTCAAGCCGCTGCGCCGGTAATCCGCCGACAGAACATCCTCGCCCTGGGCGTCGCCGGGGAAAAGGCGCACACAGCGGATGAGTTCATAGGCGTGGGCATCATCCATCATACCAAGGACACGGGTCCCATCCATGGGGAGCGTCCGGTAATGGTCGATGGCCTCCGCCAATGCAGAAAACTGCCTCACATCCCATCCGGGCCTTCCGGGGCGGAGATCGTCCACGGTGTAACAGGTCATGCACATTCAGACATCCTCCTCACTTCATATTCATGCCGCCCATCGTGGGCGCGTCGGTCTGCTCCTGCGCTTGAAGCTCTGCCAGCTTCGGCTTTGCCCACTCCGGCAGGAACTTGTCATCCAGTACGCCGACAAAATCCTCCCGATTCCATCTGGCAGTTTCACCGTCCGCAAGGCTGGTGGCAAAGACCGCTCGACCGCTGGAATGGGGCTTGCAACCAAAGCCGCTTTGGGCATATAGAAGCTGGTATTTCTGTCCCCAATACTGTTCTCGCAGTACATCCGGTGACAGTACCAGCACCTTGCCGGTATAGTCCTGCTCGGCGCGGTCACCGACACAATGCTCCGCGCCAAAGAGATTTAACGCCTGCACCGCCTTGCGGTAAAAACTGACAAAACCATCCAGCACGGCCGGATGGCTTCGGACAACAAAATCGCTGTTGTGGTTGAGATCCGTGGGAATATATATCTTCTCTGCCCAATGCTTGTTGGCGTAGCTAAAACGCCCATCCCACTTGAGTTCGTGCAGCGTATTGGCGAGCACCCATGCGGTGCGCTTGTAGCCGTATTCGTCCAGCACGGCCTTTAAACAATCTGTCTGAAGGTTCATGCCATCAAAGTTCTGGCGAATGGCGTCCTCGATAGCATTTCGGCAGGCAATGTTTGCCTTGTGGCTCTCCCGCCAAAGGGAAAGCTCATTCCGCTCGCGGGCTTCAGCAGCGGAATACGGGTAGAGGTAGGTATCATTCATCCCGAGACCTCCTCCTTTTCCAGCAGACGGCACACGCCTTCCATCTGCACACCGGAATCCTCCAGCATGGTGCGAACATCATCGTCCAGCTCGTCGATGAGCACATCTGCGGCGGTTTTCTCCGCTGCCTGCACGATGACTCTGCCCTCCTCTACAAAGGACTCCAGCGCGGCAGTGGGCGAGATCCCCGCCTCCGCCAGCTGACAGGGTGGAATTTCAAGGCCGGAGCAGTGAGGTTCGTGTTCACAGGCGCCGCACGCCGTTTCCGTCATTCCGGCTTCCATTGCCATCTGGCTTCTCTCCGCCAGACGGGAGATCAGCTGCGGTGCAACGGCGGAGATGAGAGAAATGGTTTTCAGCAGTTCCGCCACGGTGGGATCTCCCGGCAGCAGCAGAATACAGCCGCTATCGGTATGGAGGATCAGGTCGCTGACGCCTGCAAGGCCGGAGAACTGCAAAGCGGCGCGGGGAATAGAAAGAGTTTTATTGTTAGGATCATGGTTCAAATTGAATTTCATGCTGTTTTCCTCCTCGGTGGATGTTTTGGGATATGGACCAGCTTCAGCTCCCATTCGCCCAGAGGCTCGTCGAAGAGGTTTAGCTGGTGGATCATGTAGGGACGTGGATCGTAGTTGGTGATGATGAGTTCGCCAAAGGACGAACCCTTTTTCTGGGAGAGCGGATTGCTGCGCTGGAAAGATGAAATGTACCAATCCTGATAGAGCTTGCGGATAAAGGGACAGTCGTTGTAGGACAGTACCACATAACTGTCACGGCCAGTTAGTACCTGCCAGAGCCGGACATGGAATCTGCGGAAACGTCCCAGCTTCCCAGCGACACGGTAGAGCCGCTCCGTTTTGACATAGGGCGGATCGGCATAGATAAGACTGCCTTTTTTATCTCGTTCCCGAATGAGCTGCAAGGCGTTTTTGTTCTCCAGCGGCACGTCCTTCAGTCGTGCGGACACTGGGGGAAACATTTTCAGAAGGTGTTCCACATCCATTCCTTTAACGCCGAAAGATGTGACGGTTGCGCTGAAGCTGCCGCGGATGGCGAGGTAATACGCCGCTGCCCGCTTCACATCGAAAAGAGCCAGCCGTTCCTGAAAGATGGGGAGCAGTTCTCCTGCCTGCTCCTCCGTAAAGCAGGAGCGATCTCCCAGACACTCGATCTCCGCCTGCACATTTTGAAAGTAGACCTCCTTATGGGCAACAAAGTCGCGGTAATACTCGAAGAGCTTGCGGCCGTGGATGGGCAAGAATTTCAGCTCCCGCAGCAGAACATTGGAGCGTTCTTTGATGCAGGAATACAGGTTCACCAGCTCGGCATCTAAGTCGTTATAAATGTCCAATCGGTTTGGGTCCGGCGGCAGCGCGAGCAGCACGGCGCCACTGCCGCCGAACGGCTCCACATACTGCTTCAGCTTAGGCGGGAAAAGCTGAAGGATGTAGGGCGCGATCTTTTCCTTGCCGCCGATCCATGGAAAGGGCGGCTTAGCCATGTCCGGCCTCCTTTTCTTCCTGATTGCACCTTATCCCGTCAGCACGTTTTTCCCGTTCAAAGCGAAACTTCCTGCAATGTGCCAGCAGTTGTTCATCGCGCATGTTTTCTCCTTTCCGGGGTGATTTCCCGAAAAAGGGCATAAAAAAAGAAGGGGCCGATCCCCTTTCGGAAAATCGGCCCCTAAAAATATTCTTAACCGCGCTCGCGGTTCAAGACGGTATTACTTCATTTTCATTTCCTGTTTCTGCGGGGGATGCTGCACATAATCGCTGCCGATGAACACGCCGGGATGCTCGTCCTCGTAGCGGCAACCCAGTGCACCCAGGTCCATGTACTCATACAGTTCCTCTGGGACGGTAGTTTCGTTGGCGAGATAATATCTGCCCAGCGCGGCGTAGTTATTGACACCCTTGAGGATCGTGTAATCACTCAACTGTTCTGGTGAATTTGCAAGAATCTCCCCAGCCTCAGCCTCGCCCTTTTGCAGAACGATGGCGGAGAGAATCGCCTTTTCGTCCTTGGTCAGAGCGCCCATCCTGCGACGGGCCGCCTCGAATTCCTTCCCCGTCTTGAGCGGCAAGGAGAGTTTATATTTTTCTTGAAATTGTTCCATGGTCATTTCATTTTCATCTCCATTTTCTGTGTTTCCTGCATTGGTGACAGCATGGGCTGATAGTCCGCACGGTGCAGCAGACCGTAGGGCGAGAGCACTGCGTTGTCCTCTCTGTTGAGGTCGCAACCGTAGGTGTAGAGGTTTACATGGGAAATCAGCAATTCCACCGAGTGGTCATCCGTCATGAAGTGAAGCTGGTCGATGGCAGTTTCCTGGGGCGAGCTGATTTCCGGTGTGAGGACGTAGTCATCCAGATGCTCTGTCAAGCCTATGGCGGTTTCGATGTCCTGCACCTCAAACTGCTTCAGCAGAGCCTTCAGCTTTGGAAGCTGCTTTTCAGGCGAGGGCATATCCCGCACCGCTGCGGCGAGCACGTTGAATTCCTCCAGTTCCATGGGCAGGTCGGTGAATTCTGCCGCATAGGGAATGATTCCGTCGTAATCAATGACCGCGACGCCCTCCCAGCCCTCCGTGCCGAGCTGCGCCTGCGCATCCAGCAGCTCCGCCTCTGCTGCGGGAAGGATCAACGTCACCGTGCGGTCATTGCCAATATCGGGATGCAATCCGAGCGTGAGCCGGAAGAGGTATCCCGGCTTTTCCGGCAAGTCCTTGGCGCAGGGCGGCGCGGTGGTCAGTTCGCCATCCCGCAGCACATACAGACTGTTCACAAAAATGCCGTTTTCACTGCATCGCATCATTCTTCCAATGCCGGCGAAGTCCAGCATCTCGAATACCGCATCCGATATGCCCTCCAGTTCCGGCACAAAGTCATTTTCCGCGTAGAAGCGGCCAAGCTGGGCGTCATCCGCGGCATCCACCACATGATAGCAGTCGGTTTTTGCGCTGACCGCCAGATCTCGCAGATCCTGCAGCGTGATGACGCCGCCGTTGGCGTTTACTTTTTTCTGCACATCCATAGAAAACAGCCCCTCAAAGGCGGCCTCCTGCACCTCGTCCAGCGCCGACAGCAGCGCGGCAAGATCGTTCAGTTCGTTGAGGCTGATGTCCAACCCGTCCAAATGGGGCGAGAGATACTCAAAGGCATCGTAGTCTTCGATCTCCATGTATAACTGCTCACCCTCGTTCAGCCGTACCTTGTCCAGCGCATCCACCACCTCCCACGGGGAGGCGGGCAAGTCCAGTTTGGCATAGGATTCGTTGTTGGGTACGCCTTCTTTCGCAAGATATACATGAAATATCTTCTTATCCACGGCCGAGACCTCCCATTTTCATCCCATTCTGCTCATAGGCTTTCGGGTCCGCACCGGGAACATCCCAGCCGTGTAATCCCGTGAGTTTTGTTATCCGAGGAGTTTTCATATCATTCACTTATATCACACCTTTCTAAATTCTGCTGCTGGGATAATATTGCTCAATGCACCACCGTCTTGTATTCTGAAAAAGGCAAAAGCCATTCAGAAATATAGAAGGTGGTGCATTCCATGAAATGTGAAATTGTCACGGGCAATATGCCGCAGTTGTGGGAGGATCTTCTTTCCCAACTACACGAAAAGGAGTACCCCAGCGAGTCTATTCGACATTACCGTGAAGCCATGGGCAGAGTAGATCGCTACATGAGAGAGAATCAAATCCTTGAGTACACCGAAGCCGTAGGTGAAACTTATTTGGCAACACATGGTGGCAGAATCTCCAGCGGTCGACAGTTTTACATGTCTTTTTATGTGAGACGGCTGAATGACATTCTAAACAAAAGACCATATGTCGTAGTCCATACACGGAAAAAGCAGAAAGATTTAAAGCACTTTAGCGGTGTCTTTGAGAGATTCGATGAAATGCTCTGTAAGCAGTCTATTAGCGATGGTACACGCAAACTTCAAGATCTGTATTGTTACGAATTTCTTCATTTCGTAGAACAGCAAGGGATTTCAGATCTAAAGGAAATTAACGCACAGATCCTCTATGCAGCGTTTTCAGCAAGTGGCTCGAAAGAGAACTTTCGCTGTGCAGTTAGAAAACTCATGAAATATCTTTATCAAGAGCAGATTCATCCGTTGAATTTGGCTGAATTTGTCCCCGCGGTTCGCCGCGCAAAACCCATGCCTACTGTCTATTCAAAAGATGAAATCCAAAAGCTTCTAAATGTTGTAGATAAAAGTACCGACAAAGGATTACGGGACCGTGCCATGTTGCTGCTGGCCGCACGACTCGGCATCCGTACGTCTGATATCTGCAACTTGAAAAAGAAAAATATTCATTGGGATACAAATACCATCGAATTTGTTCAGAAAAAAACCGGTGTATCTGCAAGATTGGAACTTTTACCGGATGTTAAAGAAGCTCTTTTAGCCTATCTAACAAAGGGCCGTCCCAGTTCGGACAGTGAGAATATATTTTTACGGGTACAATGTCCGTTTACACCAATTGGGCAAACTGTAGCGCATCATGAAATGTCTCGCTATTTGGCGAAGGCAGGTATAGACACCGATAGGAGAAAAACTGGCCCGCACGCACTGCGCATGAGCCTGGCGACGGAGTTGGTGGCAGAAGATATTCCCTATTCTGTTGTACAAAAGGTTTTAGGGCATCAAAGCTCGCTTTGTTTTAACAATTATGTCCGACTGGATATTGAAAACCTTAGACGGTGTGCAGTTGCCGTCCCTCCAGCAACAGATAAACTTAAAGAGTGGCTAAGCAACATGGGGAGTGTTCCCAATGAAAAATGATTTCAAAAGTTTCCTGGCTGTTGAGTTTAGCAATTATCTACAGTTGCTTTTATCGGCTGGGCGAAGCACACGTAACCATGAAATCATGCTTAGGAGTCTGGATTCTTTTTTGCTGCAAAATCATACTTTCGAAAAATGTCTCAGTGAAAGCATTATCAACCAATGGCTTTCTACGATATGTGGTACAAGCGCAAATAAAGTAAGCTACATTGCACGCTACAGGGGGCTTTCAAAATATTTGCGTTCTATAAACATTACCGCATTTGAACCGGAATACCCGCGGTGTTCTTATACCTATGCGCCGTATGTTTTTAGCGATGAAGAATGGAAAAGAATGATAGCCTCCGCTGATAGTCTTCCATATAGCGATTATAATCCAGAAAGTGCAGTCCTATTTTGTATTTTATTACGGATGCTGTACGGATGCGGTTTGCGCAGAAATGAGGCGTTGAAGATGGAAACGAGAGATATAGACTTGAATTTAGGGGTGCTATTTGTCCGACACGCCAAAAATGACAAGCAACGGTATGTGCCTATGGATATTTCACTGACAGAACTCATTCGAGCGTATTTATCTATTGTACCACAGAGAGAATATCTGTTTGTAAATAGCACCAGCGGAAGACGCTATTCAGCAGAGTGGGCCCGGAAAAGGATGGGACATCTTCTACAGGACTGCGGCATTGATTTTGAACGGGTACGGAAATATGAGCGCGGGCCGTGCCTCCACTGCTTCAGGCACACATTTGTGGCAAAAGCATTTGACCAATTACTGCAAACGCCGCTTGATTTTGCCGATGCCGTTCCTTTCATATCCACATATCTCGGACATTGCGACCTAAGAGAGACCGATAAATACTTGCAGGCAAACTACGATTTTTTCCAGCGAGACCATACTCTGATTACGGACTATACAAGGAAGCACAATATCTTCCCGGAGGTGATTGACGAATGAAGCGAGGTATGGAATTTATAAGGCTGTTGACCGAATTTTTTGACAGCTATCTTCCAGACACGAAAGGTGTCAGTGAAAATACAATCCGATCTTACAAAGCAGCCTTGCGGATCTTTTTCATTTTCTTAGAAGAAGAAAAGGGGATCCCTGCGGGTAAAGTAACGTTCTCTGTACTGGACAGCAGTATAGTTGATGAATTTTTGTCATGGATAGAAACCACACGCGGCTGCAGTAAACAAACCAGGAACCAACGCCTTGCTGCGCTGTCTTCCTTTGCTAAATTCGCATTGAGAAGAGATGTGGTATCTGCCGGAGCATTTTCGTCTTGCGTTCTGGGAACCGAGAGAAAGAGGGCCTCTAAAAGAAGCGGAGATGATGTCGTATTCTTTTTGCCAGAAGAAATGCAGATATTATTGTCATTGCCAAATCGACAAACAATTTGCGGGCGGAGAGATGTTGTCCTCATGAGTTTTCTCTATGCAAGCGGCGCCAGAGCGCAGGAGCTTTGCGACCTAACTGCAAATGATGTTACTTTTGGTGTAGAAACCCGTGTGCGCTTGGTGGGCAAAGGAAGCAAGGCCCGGCGAATTGTTATCCCCAATGAATGTGCAGATCTATTGAGAGTTCATTTCAAACAGGCAGGTTTATTTTATGGAGACAAAAACCGTCATGTTTTTTCGAGCCAGCGAAACGAGCATATGACGATTTCGTGTGTAGAGGAAGTTGTTTCCAAGTATGTGAATATGGCTAAAAAATTACATCCAGGGTTATTCCAGCAAAAAGCCTATACCCCACACGCATTTCGCCATACGATTGCAGTTGATATGCTGGCATGCGGATGTTCGCTGCCTGCAATTAAAGCATTTTTGGGACATTCATCTATTCAGTCCACCATGATTTATGCCACCGTTACCTCAGATCAAGCAAACAAAATCTTACGAGAACGCAGCCTCCCTGCAAAATTGCCAGCACCTGAAAAGGAAAAAGGAGATGAAAAGACCGATGTTATTTGGTTTCTACGAGAATAGATTATCCTGTAACTTTTGTGTATACCCGAGGGGTTTCCTTGTATTCGGGGAAACTCCTCGGATAACAAAACTCACGGGATTATTCGGCTTATCTTAGAACTGGGATAAGCCATGCATACTGCCGCACTCCATTGCCAGCCGCTGTTCCTGTGTCACGCCAAGGCGTCCGTTGTTGTAGTCCGCCAACTCACGGTTCTGTGCAGGGTCATCTGTACTCCAATCACTTGGATAATAACCGCTCTCACCGCGCTTGATGCAGATAAGTTCCCCGGTGCCGGGGAGGGTGGAGAAGCACAGTTCCGGCAGTCCCTCCGCCAAATTGGACTGGGAAGGATTCTTTTCAGAAGATTGCTCATGTATCATTTTGAGCGTTGCATCTTCGTTTTGTTTCGGTTCAGGCTTCTCCTCCTGTGCCTGCTGTCGGCTCGGATATGCCCCCAGCAGTGTTTCTAATTCCAGTGCTTCTTCCGGTGTTGATGTATTGGCTTGTACCATTTCCGTGCGAACGGCATCCATCGTTTGGAGGATTCTCTCCAATTGAAATCGCCTGTATGGATTGCAGAGGTCTTTGGAATTGCAGTATAGTTCGCCAGTCTTTCCGACAACACCCAGGAAGTTGATCGAACTACTCACTGTAAGATCTCCGTCCTCTCGAAATCTTGCGCGAAAATTCATGGTATTGAGCCGTTCTGCCATATTGGAAATAAATTTTGTTTGCATCTCTTTTGTATCGAACATTTTACAGTCCCCCCATCCGCTGTCCCGCCGTGCAACCTTCGGAAAGCCTTGGCTCAAAGCATTCCTGTTCCGTTTGGATGCTCCACTCGTCCGAGTTCCAAAAGTGGACATACAATTCACCGCCGTCATCTACGGAAATCTCCCGTTGCTCAAAACCCTCGCACCAGCCGTCCGAAGCCTGTCCGGTGATAAACTCTTTCAAAGTATCCATTTCGGTGTCCGACAATTCACCGGCGACACGGCATTCCGCCACGCCCCAAAGCTCTCCACCTCGACTGTCTACCGTGAACACAGCGGAGTGGACCTTTGTGTTGATGCTGTCAGGCTTATGGTACCAATGCATGATGCCGCGCTCTGCCTCCTCCGGTATCCGGCTTTTCACCAGTGCCGCCGTGATCTGATCCTGGTAGCCGCGCAGCTCACGGCCCTCCAGAAGTGTGCTGCTATCGTCAAATTCGCCGTACTCGTTCCGCTCGTAGAGATCGGCGGTCAGAGGCATATACAGCTTGAGGGTGGTCAGTTTGGGCGGCAGCACCGTGAAGCTGTCCTCGCCTGGGATGAGCGGCAGCGTGCGGCCATTGTTCCAATTCGTAAAAATTTGCCCCTCATCGTCCACGAAGTCCACTTCGCCCTCGGTGCCGGGAAGAATGGGCGCGTAGGGGTCTTCCATCGAATTGAGCCGGATGCGGGTGCCGGGGGGATACTGTTCCTTGATAAAATTCACCATTTTTCTGTCCATACTCACATTCCTCTCATTGTCATGCCCTGATCGGGCGTTTTTTGGTATTCCTCCAACTGGCGGGGATTTTCCTCGCCATAGAAGTCAAAGATCATGTCATCCACCTGCTTGCAGACGGTGGGATCGTCGGTCAGCACTTCGTAACGGAAGCCCGTGGTCGGGCGGTACGGAAGTTCCTCCCGCACACACTTGA